>Ga0209149_1000645_pt1 | contig 15241 bp, 10 predicted proteins | sample WorMetTyACAVOLI2_FD_187423 | JGI IMG/M metagenome (GOLD analysis project Ga0209149, IMG submission 187423) | Marine gutless worms symbiont microbial communities from Max Planck institute for Marine Microbiology, Germany - Olavius algarvensis... ... | reverse complement strand
CTGATTTAGTCAGAGCACATGCATCAAAACCATACAGTAAACTAGGTATACATTTGCTCTTAATCAACTGCAAAATTACATCCTCTGATGCGATGCGACCAATCTTTCCAAATATAGCATTTGCCGTGAGATTTCAGAATTCTTGCAAATGCCTCGCTCAGTCCTTTCACATATGGCACGACAACCATACCTTTGTGTAAAGTAAAAAGTTTCTACGTTATTGATCGTACCAACTGAATGAATCTTTTCAACACGGTTGTAACTTACGTATAACGCCAACTGGTGATTTTCAGGTCACGTGCTCCATTGAGCTGTAAACAGTCAAGACGTGATCAAGATGTCCGACGGACATCGAAACATTGTCATTAGGTATAACATACTTCAGTTGTATAGAGTAAGAAGTTTTTACATTACTCTGGTGTTGTTTTTACATTACTCTAACAGTTTTGCACACCTCAACGGGATCCGAACTTCATACCGATAGAATTTATGTAAGACATTTTTTTTATTTCATCTAGTGATGCAATACCGGCATTTTAAGCAACTTTTAAAAAAGTACAATGTAAAATATTACCGTATTTCATCATTTAAGGGGCCTTTTGTTAAAAACAACAATAAAAAAGTAATTGTATTTATGCGGATTTAGCCTATTGCTGCTCAAAATTCATTATTTGTTGAAAATAGCGATATAATATGGAATTAACAGAAAGATGATGTAGAGCGCTATACCGGTAAGCCAACACGACGCAGAGTTGGACATAAGTCGGGTCCATCCGTGGGTCGGGTTGGGACGGGTTGGGTCACAAAATTATCTGTCTTGGGTGGGTCGGGTTGGGTCGGGTCCAATGTCAACAAGAACTTAGCTATCGCAAACAGATCGCGCGTCAGCTGCGCACACAATACGTTGAGGGCATGCAATAGACCTAAATATTACACCGTGACCTTGAAATCTAGGTTAAGAGTCACTCAAGGTCACTGGAAACGGAACCATGGGACAGACCATACACGACTTACTATTAGTCGAGTTATTTGACGTCAAATATTATCATGACCTTGAAATGTGGATTAGAGCTCACTCAAGGTCATTGAAAGTGGTACCATTTGAAAGCTTGGGTATGGTTTCCTATTCGCCTTCCATAGCAACTATGGCCGTATCTGTAGCCATTTTGGAGATACTCAGCGTCAAAGAATGGCCTGACTTTGAAATCTGGGTTTGGGGTCCTTCAAGGTCATTGAAAATGGCGCGGTTCGGTAGACCATGACTTTCTATTAGTCCGCCATTGTATCTATAGCTCATCTTGTACCATTTGCGAGTTATTTGACGTTAAATAATACCGTGACCTTGAAATCTGGCTTAGAGGTCACTCAAGGTTATTGAAACTTGTGCCATTCAAAAGCTTGGGTGCGGTTTCCTATTCGCCATAGTAACTATGGCCGTATATGTAGCCGTTTGTGAGATATTTAGCGTTAAAGACTGGTGTGACCTTGAAAACAGGGTGAGGGTTCATTCACGGTCATTGGAAATGGCACCATTTGATAGATCGCATACGAGTTCCTATTCGCCTTCCTTAGTAAGTATGGCGATATCTTGTATCGTTTGCGATATATAGCAACTTATTGGCATAAAATCGCAAAATTTTTATACCCCACCTGTACTTGTACGGAATTTCTTGAAGATGTTTGATGCTGGTAAAACTAGAATGATTGGGCTACCGTATGGTGAAAAAAAACTATGAAGATATGTTAAGCCGTTTTCATCCAATACCGGAACGTTACGGACAAACGGACGGACGGACGGATGGACGGATGGACGGACAGAATTGCTATATCAATATCGCGCGTCAGTGTGCTGATGCGCCATAAAAATGTCATAATAAATATACAATTTACACGCAAGAAACCGATTATTCGACGACTATACGTGTAATTCATAATGATAAGAAGTTGTAACATTGCCATTTATTACCGATTAATTATTTATTCAAACATTAAGGACGTGTTGTTTGGGCAAAAGGCAGTGGCTCGTGAAACGATGTTGGCATCTGAGTTGAAAAGTCATTTAGTAGACAAGCTGAAGGATTCGGCAGCTGATGGCAAAACTACAAGTCGTGCATAAATGGGTCGGGCTGATGGGTCAGGTCAGAGTTTCATGTTAATTCTGGGCCGGGTCGGGTTGGGTCACTTCACTTGTGAGTCGGGTTGGGTCGGGTCAAGAAAATTGGACCCACGTCCAACTCTGACACGACGTCCATAACAGTAACCATGAAATTTGGTTTCAGGTTCGGTAGGCACCTCAAATCTTATTTGATTAAATATGATGCAAACATTACATTGTCACGTGATCTTAACCTTGTTTTTAAAAGTTTATCGCATATGATCATTAGTTGTTCAGTCTTGCATGGCGCATCACATCTGACTGCAGGTGACCTTCAGGCATTGACTTTGACTTTTAGACATGAAAACTTTGCCACAAGCTCACAACCTTATTACTGAGCATTAAATTTCGAGGACATTTTACAACATTTTATAGCTGTAGTAGCTGCATAACACATCGTTCTTCGATCGTCTGTTTCTTGTCACTGCGTAGTCTAGCTGTCTCAGGTCACCCTGTATAGCCAAAGCCATACGGAGAGCATAAACACCTCAGAAAGTGCAGCTTCGGTCACGCACAAAAGACAAATGACAAAAAAGCTATAAATGACACGAAGACTAACAAAGTCCTAATAATACCACAACACATACCAATCACTCAGTCACAGCTGATTCCATCGATAAGATTGACAACTGATAATTTGTCAGTCAATAGTAACAGTTACTACATACATGTGAATAACAGTACTGCCTATACACTGGATTAGGCCTATACTTCTCCCACACAGTTCTTTACTTAATCGTAGCCGCGACAATCTTTGTGGTCCGAAGCTGAAAACGTTTCAGACCAAACGTCAGGAAGTTTTTCAGCAAAAGAACAGGAAGAGTTTGTGTAGCCAGACGTAGCTCAAGCGCCTTTATGCTCACGCATGACATGACGAGTCGTCGGCTACTTCATAAAACTGCAAAATATGAAAATAACAATTATAATTGTATGAGTACAGTTAAAGTATAAAATAATATAATCTCGACTATTTTACGTAAGCCTAAATAGTTTTTTTACGAAAGCAATTAAATGTCTTTGATAATGTAAACACCCAGTAAACACGCCAAAACAATGTTTCTTCAAATTTTGACCGTTGTTGCTCAATCGCAATTCATCTCTTTCGGTGTTAACCCTTTAATCGGCACATTAAAACTCAGAGCAACGGACCACTATACAGCAATACGGTGATCAGTACACTGGATGTTGTCGTTGATTGGTAAATTATTACATTTGGTGCACCGAAGAGGGGCCTGGGCGGGCTGCGGCCCCGCCCAGTGCCCTCATCACTGTACCAATTGTAACAACCCACCCATTAACGACCAATGTACCAATTTTTAGCCGAACGGCTAATGGCAAGGCAATGGTGTCTGTCGTCTGTCGTCTGTTTGTGGTCTGTCGTCTGTGACGTTCGTGCATCCTACTCAGACGGTTAAACTTTTCGGCAATATTTTACACGATTTTGTACATTAGGCATCTGGGGAGGACCGTGAAAAATTTCACGAAGATCGGCCCAAGACAACCCCTCCACCGGGGGCGTTAAATACAAGAGGGGTAGGCGAAACAGGCCAATCTGGGCGTTTCGTTGCTAATCTCGACAACGGTGCTATTACGTGTATACCAATCAACAATAACGAATAGGAAACATGCGAAAAGAATTCAATGGGATAACTTTCTGTGACCTTTAGCCAACCGTAATCCGGATTTCAAGATTCATCGGATTTTTAAGAGTGTTTTTTTGAAGACGCGCTAGCCTTAGTGGTCTGTTACCCTAAGTTATGTTACGTTGTGTTGCGTTGACGCATGAGCTATTGTATCATTTCTATGTAAACATAGATGTTATTTTATCCCGAGTTATTATCGATTTTAAAATGCTAAATATGCAGCATATTATTATCTAGAACGTGCCGGACGGTTCTTAAGTCGGACAAATATGAAGCAAAATCTCGTCACTACTTGTGACTTGCATGACCTATGATGACGATTGTGAGCGATAATACAGGTACACCTGTCGGGCCGGCGGCTACACCATGGTGTGTGTCGGAGTTACTGTGTTTTGTTACGGACAAATGTAATGTTGATGCCCGTGTGAAGATTTGTGTCGATTTTTACTCTGAATCAGAAATAATCAATGCTAGGACTCTACGGAAGTGCGACTGCCTAAGAGGAACAGGTCATCAGACAGATTACGACTAACGATGGAAGACATCGTTAAATGTGTTCTAGATCCATCAGTTCAGTTTCCCGAGTTCAATGCGAAGAATTGGCCCGGCTTCCGCCAGTGGATGTCTCTGCGATATTGCTGGAGCTCCGCGCACTGCGCGCAGAGGTCCGGAGTATGGGTTAGATTGCAGCAACAGTTGAAACCATAGACCTATCGGCGGGCGAAACACTAGTCAGAATAGTTGCAGGGACCCATCCTTGGCTAGTGTGTAGAATCATGGGCGCAATAGTTTAACATGGGTTAGGGTTTAAAGTTAGGCTTAGTGTTAGAATTTATTTTAAACTGCGATACTCTCTGTAGGCTGAAGTTTTAGAGCAAAATGTTACGTTCAGCCATCTCCGATTAGCTTCTTGTATATTATTCGATCAGCACTATAAATACCTCCGTACTCTAAGTGGTTAACTATAATTCGCCATTCTTAGGAGAAGGTCGTTAATAAACACAGCCATACGTTATAGCGACGAGCTCTGTCGCGTGGAGAAGAAATATTTCCCAAGGAAAAAATTCATTATTAATGGCTCGTGAACGGACGAAGAAGGCTTTTGCAAAATGATGGCGTAGCGGCGAGGACCAAGTGATTTGTTACAATTATCGTCAACTCTGCGACAGTTCGCGCGTTCATCATTCCTGGAACTGCAGCGCTATAGCGACTGCCGCAGCAGCAGCTTACAGCGACACGCCGTACACGGCGGCGCGATGATGATGAGAGGCTGCGTGCCGCAGGCAGTCGAGCGAGATCTTTTCACCGAGTCAGGTCCTTGCAAGTCGGCAAACTGACGCCCGCGGCCAAGACCTGATAGCGCTCGCTGTCGCTACGTCGACAGTACACTCTTACTCCCTCGCTTAGGCATTCGTTGCCGACCGTCAGTGCCACTCGTCGCTCGCCGGGGTCTCGTCTTCAGTTACCATAAAAACCTTTTTGTTGGATCCAGATTGCGATAAAATAAGGACACGTTGATATGCAAATACAGCCAGCGACTGAGACAACAAGAAGCTCAGCTATCACAGTGAGGCCGTGCGATGTTTCGTGTCGTTAAAAATTTTGCTAAGTCACTCCATCGTTGAAGGTTCGAAATTACACTGATGAGTAGGCCTATGGCGTGTGTAAAATAAAAAAAGTAAAGTACGTGGATTTGTATAGCGCATCGTCGCGAAGCGCCTCTAATGCGTATACCGTTTCCCGTAAGTCGGCGCTGATTTCCGCAAGCCAACTCGACAGCCAGGCATCAGCGAACACTGCGAGACCACGTGATACGTGTAAGATCTTAGTTATCCATTCTTGGCCTAAATATGTGTCTATCTGGTACTGTTGCTGACACGTTCAACGGCGAATATTGACGTTAGTCTCTACTTAGCGAAAATTGTGTTGCACCACCACAGTTAAGTAAGTAACACTTAATGTTGTCATGTGCAGCGACGTCCTGATGAGTGGACATTTAAGCATCATTTTAATTAAGTGAAAATTAGCTAAGTAGTGATTTGAGTGGAGCGTATAAGAAAATGCAAGTACAGAAAAATCAAGTACGATTGTGCAAGGGTGGAAAATTGCAAGTACGGAAAAATGAAGTAGAAATGTTGGCGCAAGCATCGACAGATGGCGCAACCATCGACGGATCGCGCTGCGAAACAGACATTACAAAACACCCAAACAAACATGTGAACTTAAATAAATAACTTTAAAGTAGGACCAAGCGACTGAGGGTGGGCGTTAACGTGGCTAACAGTACTATAACTGGAGTTACAGTACTATAATACTGAATAAGTGCTATAATACTGGCCCTGTTCACTCGTACTTTCTTTTTCCGTACTTGTATTTTCCACCCTTACACATTTTGCCTTTGTGTACTTCTATTTTCCAGTACTTGCAATTTCAGCGCTCCCATTTGAGCAACGTCGGTGCAATGAACGCGTGCACAAACAATGTCGTAATTTTTAGTGTCGTCAATGTTGTAACGTTAGGCCTATATACGTCAAACTGCTAAAACTTGAAGGCATAAGAACGGAAATCAAGCTCTTTTTATGTTGAATTGTATGCCTTAATACAAAAATCGACAATACAGATATAATGATGTCTTTATCTTTGCATTGTATAACTTTATTTCGTCGTCGTCATCACATCATTATCATCTTCGTTTAATTGCTTAATGTGCTAGTTGCTGTACGGCATGATCTCATTACTGCAAAACTGTCGATCTGTCATTATTAGATGTACATGCTATTGTATATATTTTTCGTTGCCTGTTCGTATCGTCATAACAACTGGATGTTTCCCTCTTATGCTTTGTTTATTTGTTTAGCTACATTTTACTTTTCTATTGTTAAATCTCAAGGCTGTAATTAACAGTTGAATTTAGAGATAGGCCTCCGTCTGAGCTTTTGCCTGTTCCTATTGTATCTGCGTTTTCTGTATTTGTATTAAGCTGTTAGATTACAGTAAATGTCTGATGATGATGATGATAACGATGTGTCAAAACGCAACATATGACATGATAAATGTTATCTACAGAGATCAATGTGAGTTTTTGTAAAGGATAGGTAATAGTTTGTTGACTTTACGAATCAGTTATCGGCGACATCTAGGTCTGACGTGATAGTGTGCCTGATATGTAAAGACGCAATGAAGCTAGAACGTGGTTACTTACTGTTGGTGAGTGCTTGCTGCAATCAGTGTAGCGACTGCGGTGCGTCAACGATGACTGCGAGGTCTGATAGGCCAGACTGGGCCCCAGCCTTTACGAATAAAAGCATCTAAGCACAGTCTATTATGTGAAGCCCAAAGTTTAGCAATTAAAGATCGTCGTATGGACGACATTTTGAAACACATGCAGGGTTGGACCAACGTACGTCGTGGGCGCGCAGGACCCAGACAGCATGGAGGCCGAGGGTCTGTGAACATAGGCGTAAACTGCGGAATTTGGAGTTGGGGGACGTCGCCACTGTTATTCGTCTCCCAGATATTGACATTTTCGATCAATTTTGGCGCTTGAACGGCGTGATGCCCGGTCGGCCAACAATCAAAAGTCAAGTCTTTGTCACTATATGTGTGGTAATACAGACTGAAGGTATCGAAACAGAACAAGTAGGCCTAAATCCACATTAGACGATACCAGAGCAGCTATTAGCAAGTGCGGGGTCTATTGGAGCGGCTCGAGTCAGTCAATTAGCTGCAATGACATATTGTCAATGCGCACAAATTGTGAAATAGTGAAGTCGAAATAGCGGAAACAATAGCGCTGCGACTGACTGCAGGACGACGTGGCGACTGCGGCAGCCTGCTGAGTCGCGACGTGATGCGAGGAGGTCTGACGTGCAGGTGCGTGGCGTGACGTGCGTGCGACGTGCGAGCTTCCAGAGCCAGACGAGGCCATGTTGCCTCGAATGTGACGTCTTCAATGAATAATTACGACGCCGTGCATGCCACGCGTCACCATAGCAGCGTGACGTTAACGTGACGTCATCATGACGCCAGCATCCAACCCGCGTCGCATACCAACTCTCGCTTGCAATCATAGCAGGTGCTATAGTTAGACACTTGTAGCTGTTTTCTATATATATATATATATGTACGGTAAATGAAAGAAAAGCTATTTATAGGATGACGAGTGATGTCGTTCTCCGTGGTATAAGTACCGAGTAGGTCTATATCGGTCTCATATAACGACGGTCGAGACGATATCACCCACATATAACTCTTGCATTATACTGGTTGCAGCCTACTTCCACGGAGTAATCATGCTGGCAACTTACGAGTTTGGACGGCGACAGACACATCATCACAATTAGAATTTAAAGTCGATTCATAGTTACGAAGCGTGGAGCGGGTGATAGGCAGCAACCGTCTGCTACGCTGCAGTTTAGGATTTTTAAACATGTTAACGGCGATGAGCAACGCATCAAGAACAACAACAAGCTCAGCTGCTACTGAGACAGCTCGTGTTACGATGAGATCGATGATAACGGTAGATCGGCTAACACTAAATATGACTTATGTAAATTTTATTTCACCTTTTGTCAATTCGTGGAATTCTGTACCGAATATGTGTCAGCTAACACGCTAAACTGTTTCACAAGCAGACGTTATAAATAACGTCTAGCCAATAATCACGTCTAAGTTAGTTAGACCGTCTAACCAATTTATTATTTATAACTTTCGTGCAGAAATTCAAGGAACCGGAAGAAGTGACAGTTCTTTGTTCACCAATACATGGTAGGTAATAACAAACACACATTGAGAATACGTGCAAAAAAAAACAAATATAATAATTGGTTGTTTACGAAGAAGCTCAGCTGTCGCACAGAGGTCGCGCGGTGCTCCGTGAGTCGTGTCGTTGAAAATTTTTCTGTCACTCATATTCACTCAATGTCATTCGAAATAGCCTAAGTTCTTATTAGTATTCCATTGTAACTATGTGTCGATGTCGATCTTGTACCGTTTCTGAGATAATATTCAACGTTGAATAATGGCGTGTCCTTGAAATTCGGGTTAGGGGTCATTCAAGCTCATTGTCTGACCTGAAACCGCTTAATACATCGTCAATTTTTTTCACTATTTGTTACCCCATTTACTGTTTTACATACGGGGAGTTATACGCGGGTTGTCCGTGCGGTATTGGTTTGTGGTCCAGTTGTAACTGCAGCCTGTTACCACTGTCACGTGGCTTCACATGCTGCTACTCAACACCGCATCAAAGCAACCGCAGCGGTGGGTGGGCGTGTCTTGGTAGGAGTGGCCAGCGCACTGATTGTCACCTTGACTGGCGCAGCGTCGTCGGTGATGTGCTGCTGCGTATAAAAACAGATGACAGGGCGTGGCTGAGGTGACACCTGCTGACGGCTGCTGAAGCTCATTGCGGCAATTGCAGTATCATTGTGTTAATTTGATGACGTCGTCATCTCTCGATACTGTTTATCTTACCAATTAGAAGCTGTGTGCAGTACACTGCACGCTACTTCAAGGTAATGTTGTCGTCACTGTTTGATAAGCTTATAGGCCTAACTAGCACGTCGTCCAAGCAGTATAATATAAATGCAGGTTTGTCAATACCATCATGAACAGCATATGTTGCCTTCCATAAGCGTGAGCCCAGTTCATATCTTATCGTCTGTAATATCATCACAGCCAACGTCGATGTATGAACGGCAAGTTTCAAAATGGTATACAAACAAAACTTTTCTGTTTAAAACGTGATAACTTTGTATACAGTAAGAGAGATAGGACTAAGCCTGTACACTGTATACTAAACTCACTGTATACACTAGGCTACACTGTATTCATATACAGTGTAGCCTAGTGTAGCCTAAGTCTGCATTATTGTAAAGACTTGATGCCAGTAATTCCAATGAACACGTTAAAAGTCAGGAAATTTGCCACTTATATGCGTTTCGCTATTTCGCTGTAAGAAATGACACTTGCAACAAAATTTTAAAAGAATGTTTTACTGAACTTTAGATAACATAGGGAGCCTATATGCTGTTATTATACCATGACATTAATAAAATATGTCTTAAAGGCACTTGTACAAAATTGTGCACATCTTGTCTCTCCTATAGGTTTATTTATACTGCATGTATACAGTTGCGTTCAGTTTAACTTTTGTATTGTATTCAATTGTTTGGTATTCTATACTGAAAAGATTAACTAAAATCGTAACTTTAAGTTTTTACATCAATTTGCAAACTTCTAGGTGAATATTTGATATTCTTAGTATTTGCAATGATTCGTTTTAGTTTTTATTTATAACTAATGCAGAGTTATAAACTAAGTATTGATATATTTTTGTTCTTTGCAACTTATTCAACTGTTGAAGAATTGGTGCAGACGGACATAGAGACATACATACAAGTGACAGCTGGTGACGTCACGCAGCTATAGCTCACCTGTCGTGATGATGACGTCGTCGTCGCCGTCACTATGTCGCCGTCACACTAGTCTGCACTCACCTGTCAGTTACGTGCCGTCGTCTCTGTCAGCATCCCTTCAGTCGTCGACGTCAACAGACTATCGTCGGCACAACTACCAGTCCATCTCCGACGACTATCTTCTGCCACGTGTGACGTCAGCATCCGCCGGTCTCCATGGAGACGCCATGACGCATCACCTGCAGCATCAGCAGGTCCAGCGCAGTCCGTCGTTCGCGATACACGAACTGCTCGGTCTTCACGGGCCGATGATGCCGGTGGCGTGTCACGGCAATACGCCGCTCATGTTCGACTATAGTGCCGCTGCCGGTGCCGGTGACGGCTACGCAGCCGCCGTAACCGGGTCCAGCTACAGACAACAGACGCAGTTCTTCCCGACCACGTACCACTCGTTAGCGCCTGCACCGCCGTCGACGCCGCTGTCGATGGCTGACGTCGACCCTGCACCGTCAGTCCATCCGGCGTCGTTGTTGCCGGGACCGGCGTCGTGCCACCGGGCGTCGACGTCAGCGTGGCCTCCGAGCGCGTCACCAACGTCGCACGTCCCTCAACTCACGACTGCGCATGCGCACAGATCGACAGTAACTTACCGTGACGCGTACGACGTCCTTCAGCGCAACTTCAAACCTGACGTGACGAGGGCTTTTGGTCCAGCGCGATCCGTCGGTCACAAATACGTCACTCATTACCGTACGTAATTACGCGTTGATGCACGCATAACGTGACACGTCTCAGTAATACCTCAGCCAGACAGCAGTCACCATCAGGGTTAGAAAATATCATGATATTTTCAAAAATATCAAAATATCGAAAATATCATGCTATTTTTTATATTTTCGATATTTTCCATATATTCCAGACAATGAAAATTTCGAATAAGTTATATAACAATGGATGTAACACGCTAATTGACTATTTGTTGACTATTAGTTACCAGTCACTCATTTGTAGGCGAATTTATACGTTACGTTCGCCTTATTGCATGAGCCGTCCGTCTGTGTCTGTCATCTGTGACGTTGTTGCGCCCTACCCAGAGGGTTAAAATCTTTGGCTATATTTTTGCACCATCTAATAGCTTAGGGACTTGACAGTTTGTCCTAGATATGCATTAATTAGAAAAATAAGTAAATAATAATAATAAAGGTTGATATTTTGATAATATGAAAAATATCATGATTTTTTTGCTTGAAAATATCAGGATACTGTCATTGATATATATCGTTAATATATTGTTGATATATATCATTGATATTTTTGTGCCAACCCTGGTCACCGTCCTTCATTGATATGCTCTGGATTTTCCAGTGTCTAGTGCAGCAGTCGTGTGAAATGCCCGTCTAGCTAGTAAGTCGTTTGCCAATGACACATCGATAATCGCGTCGGTTGCAATCGTCTGTTATACAATGCAGTTGAGTCGACATCAAAGACCGACAAGCACAAGTCACATATGTCAACAGTGTTGGCCTACAAACGAATCGCATGGTCGGTCGTTAGGATGGATGTTGAATAAGTGCATTTCACCTTCACGAGATGTCCAACGTAAATACTATCGTTGGCATTGACGTGCAGAAACTTCAACACCGACTTGCCACGACGGCAGATGATAATCTTAGATAAAGCCCTTTAGTTATGGTTGCGTGTTCAATTGCAACTATTTATTAGTCAAGCGCCCTCTACCGTATAGCTAAAAGCGCTCGACTTAGGTTATGTCAGTTTTTATTTATTACCTCCGACAAAGGAGGTAAATGCTTTTTCCGGTGTTTGTCTGTCTGTCTGTCTGTTAGCAAGATTACTCAAAAACGCGTGCATGGATTTGGATGTAATGTTGCGTGTCGACAGATGTTGGGACATATGGACGAACTGAATAACTTTTGAGCCCGATCCGGGTTATAGTCCGGATACCGGAACCGGATTGCTTTCTCCGATATCGTATAAGCGCTTTTTACGTCGGGAAAATCCAACGTATACGTATTGGCGGCGCGCCGCTGCAGCGAGGCGTGGTTTTAAAATGGTTTTATTGACTGAGCCGTCGGAACACCTTTGTTGGGGGTACATGCGCTCTACCGAGTGCCCTTCTAGTTTTTTTCTTTTTAGGTCGCGATATCGAAGACCGCCGAGCCGATCTTCACCAAATCTTCCATCCAGGAAGATTGCAAATGGGCTGCAATAGAAAATTTAAGCTGTTAGTTTCTTAACGCTTTCGGGGTGGGAGGGATGTTCAAAAAGGTCACTTTCGCTTCGGACACAGTGGCAAAATGGATTTGCTTTGCAAGTTGTAGACAAAAAGCATAAAGTGTACAAAATTTCATGAGTGACTTACGTAGATGAGCTATCAGCAAGCGGCCCGTTTATTTTGGACCACCATTTTGGACAGGGGCATGAAACGATCAACTTTGGGTCAGGAAGTCATAGCTCAAGGTCACGAAAGACCGAAAATAGATTTGGAGGCCTGACAGATCGATGCATCATTCTCGACACCTTGCTTCTAGTATGATCAGCTTTATTCACCAAAGGTAGACATAATAACAAAATAATGAAGAATAGAAAATATATAAAATAACGAACTTAACTATATATTACACAACATACAACAAAGCGCAACTTATACTAATTAGATCAACTTTCTATACACGGAAGTAATGCGACACTATTCATGATTAATAATCATGGATTATAATACACTGACTCGAATTTTGCTATGCGTTTGGACAATAGGTAATTCAAAGCCAAAGAATTCCTGGTATAGGTTTTCTAGTTTATAAATGTTTTTACGCAAAAAAACGTGTTGGACAGTTGTCACATTATAGACGCCAAAATGTGTAAATTGTTTTATACATTTATTTTACATTTTCTCCTTGCTTCTGTCTTGATATTAAATAGGAGTTTGAACAGACATTCAAGGTCACAAAGAGGAGTTTAAATTTTTATTGGTGCAATATAAATGTATACTGTCAAATCAAGGTCGCTCACAGGTGCTCGTTGGACGAGGCCAAGCGCGGATTTTTTCGTGCCACTAATGCTATTTTTGGAAAGGTTGGAAGGGTAGCCTCTGAAGAGGTAGTCCTCGAATTAGTTAAGTGTAAATGCTTGCCAGTCTTGTATATGGTTTGTTTAGAGTGCTGTCCGTTAAACAAGAGTGATGTAAAATCATTAGACTTTGCAGTTACTCGCTTTCTGATGAAATTATTCAAATCTGTTAATCTTGAGTTAATTAACGAATGTCGGTTCTGCTTCAACTTTTCGCTCCCTAGCGAACTGTTAGAAAAAAGAATTGCTAAATTCCAAAAAAAAGATACGAAGGCTTTGGTTACATGATACGATATTTTGGCAAAAATTTTCGCAATTCGCACAGTACATGTAAAGTCCGAAAAAAACATAAATTTTTCCAGAAATCTATAGCCAATCAGAACCGATACTACATTAGGCCTACTTCTGTAATCGATATGCACTGTCACATGTCATATATAGCCTATGTTATTTAATTAAGTTTGACTAAGTTCGCTATTATGTTCTTTTTTCTTTTTTATTGTTGCTGTGCTACGGTACCATTAATATGGTGAATAAAGATTTACAAAATGACTTCAAATCATCAGTCTTGCGGCAATCGATGGAGGGCTGGTCTGTAACCATGTCGCTATGCCGTTTTTACTGCGCGACGCGTATATAGCGCGGACTATGCCGTCGCAAGATGCCTGTCCGTCTGTCTGTCTGTGTGTCACACGCCGGTATGTCGACACCGCTAAATATATCCTCAATTTTTTTACCACCATTCTAGTTTTTCCATATCAAACAGTATGGCAATAGTCCGACGGAAACCCCCTAACGGGGCGTCGAATGCAAGGGATAACTGAGATTAAAAAAAATCACGACTTTCCTCCAATATCTCGCTTTGTCTCGGAAATGATGTAAGATAGAGCCATAGTTACTATGGAAGGCGAACCGCACCCAAGTTTTCGAATGGTAGGCCTACTTTGAGTGATCTTGAGTGACCTCTAACCCAGATTTCAAGGTTACGATATTATTCAACGTCAATAACTAAAAAAACGGTACAAAACAGAGCTATACTTACAATGACATGCAGACCAATAGTTATCGAACGGCGCCATTTTCAACGACCTTGAACGACCCCTACCCCCGATTTAAGGTTATGCCATTATTTAATGCTGAATATCTCAGAAACGCTACAATATACAAATAGTTTCAATGAAATATTAATAGGGACTTACACACGACATACTGAAGGATGTCATTTTGAATGACCTTAAGTGATCTTGAGTGACGTAGCGAAATATTCAACGACACAAAGCGCTGCGCGGTCTCTCTGCGACAGCTGAGCTACTTGTTAGGCGAACGTTAGTACGTTACGTTAACGTCACAGACGACAGACGGATTTGCACCCTTCGGAGAGAGTTCATCTTTTCGGCGATATGTTGCACTTTGTAACAGCTTAGGGACTCGGACAGTGTATTGATGTGTATTAAAATTTCGGAAAGACATCCAGCAGAATTCTAAGTGACCGTGCAAGTTAAATGGAAGAGTTTATGAAAAATTGGCGTTTTTGACTAATATCTCATTTTACTAAGGCGCAGGTCGCGACAGCGAGAAGCGTCTTTACGTATCGATGTTGTCCGTCATGTTTGTCTGTCCGTTCATCTGTCGCCAAAAGCGTACAAAACTACAAAAACTAGATTTTCTCAAAAACTAAGCAATTTAGAGCTATGTCTCGATTGACGACCTATAGGAAGTCCATACATGGGCTTTTCAAAGAATTCTAAGTGACCGTGCAAGTTAAATGGAAGAGTTTATGAAAAATTGGCGTTTTTGACTAATATCTCACTTTACTAAGGCGCAGGTCGCGACAGCGAGAAGCGTCTTTACGTATCGATGTTGTCCGTCATGTTTGTCTGTCCGTTCATCTGTCGCCAAAAGCGTACAAAACTACAAAAACTAGATTTTCTCAAAAA
>Ga0209149_1000644_pt1 | contig 15245 bp, 10 predicted proteins | sample WorMetTyACAVOLI2_FD_187423 | JGI IMG/M metagenome (GOLD analysis project Ga0209149, IMG submission 187423) | Marine gutless worms symbiont microbial communities from Max Planck institute for Marine Microbiology, Germany - Olavius algarvensis... ... | reverse complement strand
AACTGGCAGGTCGTTGGAGTACAAGTTGAACAGAATCGGTGCAAGGACAGAGCCTTGAGGAAGGCCGTTTCGTTGGGATCTCCAAGAACTGGTGTCATTGCCCATGTGCACCCTGAAACGTCGATCCATTTCCAGTGACCTTGAGTGACCGTTAACATAGATTTCAAGGTCACTGGGTTATCATACATGCCCTCGACGTATTGTAGCGCAGCTGACGCACGATCTGTTTGCCATAGCTAAGTTCTTGTAAAACCACGCCTCACTGCAGCGACCAATATGTATGTATCGGATTTTCCGGACGTAAAATTACGCATAGCATGGCTTATACAATAGCAGAGAAAGCAATCCAGTTACGGCATCCGTACTATAATCCGGATCGGGTTCAAAAGTTAATTAGTTCGTTCATGTCCCAACATCAACATCTGTCGACATACAACATTTCATCCAAATCCATGCACACATTTTTGAGTAATCTTGCTAACAGACAGACAGACAGACAAACGTGGGCAAATGCATTTAGCTCCTCCTTTGTCGGAGGTAATAACCTGTAATGTGTCGAGTGGGACGTTAAACCCTGCTATACCTATATCTTATTGACAAGTCTTGATGCATATAATGCTTATTCCGAGTCATATGTATTGCATTCACTGCGTCAAATGCTTTCCAGTAAAATTTCTTTTTCCAGCATTGTCACTGTTTAGTAAAGAATGCATATCAGATAACAATACGTGCCATTGTGCCAGCTGAAATCTGTTTTTCATTTGTTGCTTAAATGTGTGACTTGAAATATATTTGGCTTATTGTGTTAAGAATCCTGACCATTCCGTTGAATTCCTTTATAGAGTTCTGTGTTGTGCGTACTGTGCAATAGCACTTTTGCACACTGTGGTCTTTGTGGCTGTTGAACGAGCAGCGTTATGTCGGCTTTTTTGCAGGCTGCACAGAAGAAACTGCTTCAGAGAGAAAGGTGTTCCAGCTTTAGTCAACATGGTATGCATTCAATACTGTGTTTATATCTGAAGTCAAATGTAGTGGAGATGTGAGAGGCAGTATATTGACGGTTTTGTTCGGTTAGTAGGGCTGTGCAGAAAACCAAAAGTCTGGACGCTTTCAGGTTTTTAAAACGAAACCATCCAAAAATTTGAAAAGTAATTCGAAAGGATTTTGTTTTTTGTGGCAAACTGAAGAGTCCAGTGAATCCTAAAACTTTAGGTCGTAATATGCACAGCAAGAGGCAGCAAATTAATGGAAATGAAAACCGGTTGCGGTGCTGTGAATGCTACAGTACGTTTGATGCTTCGAAACACTGTTCTGTGAAAATCTTATTATATTACACTTTCTGTTTCACAAGTATAAACATGACAAGTAACTTCATGTTTGAACACTAATAACATAAGTGACATAAATGACAGTGATTAATACATACAACTGAAGTCAGAGTTCAGAAATTGAGAACGAACATTGAAGATTCAACCATATCAGTTATGATAGGTTCGGGCCACTTCAACTGTAGTATTGAAATTAAATTTCAAAGCAGTTCAGCAAAGTGAATTGGATATCTGTAAATGAGTAGAAATATTTTTAGTTTCAGATGCAAAGATTCAGTGCGGAACATGGAACTGAATTGACGGTAAAAAGTTATTGCAGTGAATTTGCAAAGCAAAAATGCATATTCACACGTTAAAAGGCACGCTGAAGTGCAATTCAGTTTTATAAACCTAATTGAAAACCATGGTTTCTGGCATTGCAGACTGAAACTAAACCAAACCAGCAATAAGAGCATTCGCATATTGCAGTTGTTTATGTTTAGTGTTATATTGCATTTTTTAATCGGTTGGTTTTCTTTCTTTCTTTCTTATTCGGGGTGGCACACGCTCCCTTTGCATGCCAGCACTGAGGCCTGCCTCACAGGCTGGCCCAATGCGCAACCCCAGGGAAGCAACTAGTGTAGTGTTGCGCGACACCATCAGGCTAACCTGATGGGACACCATCAGGCTAACCTGATGGTGTGTGTAGTGTGTAGTTGTTGTGCGACCTCTCCTTACAGGGAGGTGTGTAGGGCTAAGGGAGGGATCGGGAGTGGAGAGACCTTGTGCCATGATATTTACCCTGCTCAGCCTATAACCACTGTTTCTCTGGCGGCTAATACCTACTGCATGATGGACGGCCATAGCTCATGCGCACCTCGCACCGTGGGCCCCAGGGTCCAATTTAGCAGTGTATGTGAACAGAGCCATTGATGACCGGCCAGGCTTACAGCAGGAGGCCATCTGTTATCAGTGGTTCAAGCAGCAACTAATACTGAGCATCCAGTATTAGCCAACGGTCACAGATTAAAGAGGACAGCGTCGAACCCTCTGTGCCTGCCCGAGAATTTAATCTCAAAGCATACACTGCTATAACCTGACACAATGATCGGGCCAGCCTGGGCCTCGAACCCAGACTCGCCGATCACCGTAGCCAGGCAGCGCGTACTGCGACGCTACCAACAGCACCACCGAGGCAGGCTGAATCGGTTGGTATCAGTTAGACAAAAATTGAAGCAGTTCTAATCCAACTTTTGTGTATTAGGTGATCTGTTGTTAGCCTCTTGGAAAAGTGTTAACTTGTTAACACTGTGTACAACTTTTGTTAAATGTGGTATCTTACAGCAATAAGTTATTGTGTTTTTCTTCGGGCATTGCAGGAACTAGTCGTTTAGGTAATGTCAGAGTTTTACAGTTCAGGCTGTTGTATCTAATAGATGAATGGAGTCAGCAAGAAATGGAGACGTTTGGTCGTTGTCTTATTGCGACGAACAAAGACTTCAGTGTTGTTGCAAAGCAGGTTAACACATTGCTGATAAATTATTTTATGCCCGTGAAATTATTTTATGAATTTGCTGCATGAATGCCTGAATGCAATTTTACATGTGCATATAGCAGGTGTTTCGTGCTTGTTTTTTATTGTGCAAAACACTTGAAGCGTGTCTGTTAGCTGCAAGGATGAATAGTTTTGTGAAAACACCATTTTGTGCAGAATTTCAAGAGTTTCTTTTCACATGTACATAGAGATGAAGTCTTGCTTCTGAGTTAACCCTTTAATCGCCACATTTAAATCGCAGAGCGACGGACCATCATATGGCAATACAGTGATTGGTACACTGGCCGTTGATGGGGTGGGCTGTTACATTTTGTACAGCAAGGAGTGGACTGGGCAGGGCCACAGACCACCCATGCCCCTCCTCACTGTACCATTTGGTACAGTGAGGAGGGGCATGGGCTGTATAGCTGTGGCCCTGCCCAGTCCACTCCTTGCTGTACAAAATGTAACAGCCCACCCATCAACGGCTAGTGTACCAACTTCATGTTATTCGATGCGGCACTACAGTTGTTTTTAGAGTCTAAAAGTTTAATTTGATAAGTTGCATTTATTAATATTCTTGTGAATGTAGCCATTGCAGTAGTTTCAAATGAATACTGTTTGTGCTAACATTATTCATTTTTGTTGCACTGAGCTATGCTAGAGCAAAACTTAGCTATGGGTGCCGTTTTCGTCTGTCACACACTGGTCACTGGTAGTGAGTCGAACCTAGGATCGTGCGATTTTTACCAGCAGGTAGCTCAGGTAATGTTTTTGGGAGCAGCTTTCATAGCCGAGGTTAGAGGGACTCGTAACTGTAACTCTGGAAATGCCCGTGTGGAAAGACCCCACTAAGTATTGTCCATGCCATCCATGCTTACTGTGTAGATGCGGATAATGTCGATGGATTATTTTTATCAGTGACACATAAGGTTGCACTGCTTGTGGCTACAGACCAGCTGATGCTGAGTGAGCTCTGTTATCACCAGCTAATCTCTGTGGTACATTGGTCTACTGTCTGACAATTCTTTGAGTACAAAATGTGAATTGATTTTTTTAATTTTTAAATAGAATTATTTTAAAGTTAAATTTTTACATATTTTTGTAATGCGTTTTCAGTAGCTGTTAACTTTTTTTTATAAATATCATAAATGACCACGATAGCTGATCCGTAAGTTATGGGCTTGTTCACAGTTGAACTCGCATTCTGCCACAGTGCATTTCTGTCCTAGCTGCACGTGTAACGTTGCATTGCTTTAGGTCGGAACAAAGTCAGTGAAGCAGTGCGTCGAGTTCTACTACATCTGGAAGAAAGTTTGTGAAGACGAGTATCAGCTGCTGTGTCAGTCACGGAAACAGCATCTAGACTTGCTGCTAAATTCGCTGTGCTCAAGTACCGACGGCAGTGACACGAAGAATCGAGGTACGTTTTCATCAGTATCATCATCTCATCATCATCATCTTCAGTCTTTCTTCGTCTTTCGTTGGCTGTAAGCCTGTAGACTGATCTTGTAGTTCACACTGTTTCTTTACCGGTATGTCGTCTTGTAGCTTGCTGCTGCTGATATCTGTTTTTTCAGTGCAGTCGGTAGCAATGCACCGTTTACACTGAGCTTTAGCAAGGCCATTTACTGTGTTCACTACATGCTAAGCCAGGTCCTGCAAATATCTCTATTGGGAAAGAGAATTGCTGGGAAGAGATTTTTCTGGCCAGATGTCATTATTGCCTCCGAATAATGGTGACAGCACTGATTGATAAATAATGTTCAGTTCTATTTGAATGTCATTGAATGTTAGTCTCATTTTGTTTACATGCCGTCTGCATAACATTTAAGTTCATTAACTAGAAGTAAGTTCATTTACTTGTAAGAAACTTAGCCAGTTAGATTGAGTTAATTACTTCTGCCAAGGCAGAGGTTATGTGATCAGGACCGTTTGTCTGTAATTTGTTCTATGACTCTGTCTGCATGCAGAATTACTGCAAAAGTAATCAGCCGATTTCATAGAAAGTTGGAGTTATGATTGGGCCTGCCAATCGGAAGAACTGATTAACTTTTGGTGGTAATCCGGTCCCGGATGCGGATTACTGATTGCTTTCCACTTCCCTCACCATTGCGGAATAGGGGATTTTAGGAGGTTTGCTAGCATTCCTTATACAGTCACCCGACAGTTTTCACGATACTTGGTGAAATAACTGATGCCAACATGGTAGTGAATCCACAACATCTTTGGGAGCCATCTGGCAGACATCGGGATCACTTTTGGTTGAAGGTAGACGGCTTGGTGGAGGATTGTGCTCTCAGGACACAGTCTAGTTGGGTACATGACCGAGCTGAGCCGACAGCTCCCATTGTTGTAGCATCATCACTATAATTTTTGGATTCTGTTGGCTGGAGATATCATACTGTAGCTGATTATTGTAATATTATGAATCAGTCAGTAATGATGATGATGATGGCTATAAGGACCGTTCTGACATATTGGAATGTGACCATTACACTGTCAGAAATGATCGATCCATCCACCTATGAACCACACAGATAAAGCATGCAGCACTGCGGTAACCAGTCGTCCTAATACTGAAAATGATGTGCATGAATATGCATTGTGCAGAGCTGTAAGTTATTGTTTTATGCTGCTGAAAAGTGTAACGTGAATTGGTTTCCCGTACTGTGTACTTGGTTAAAATATGAAACCAAACCTCGCAGTTTTTCAAGTCAGTTTGTTGTAATTTTATTTGTGTTTTGATATTTTGATGTTTTTTGTCTTGTATGTTCAGATCCAATGTCGGATGTAGTGTGAGAGCTAACATGGCACGACGTCAGCATTTGCAGTAGGAAATGAAAGACTTGGTGGAATTTTTTTGTTCATTGTACATAGCAGTTAGGATTGATCGCTGAGCGATTGTTTGATTGATGAGATAGCTGATGACTGGTGTTTTCTGTGGACAGTTTCGCTTGTTACACACATCTGATGCTGCACTGTTTTTTTCAGCTGTTGACTTTTTTAATGTATTGTCTTTGTTAAGTGTGTGATTTGTTTTCTTGTCAATTTGACCGTGTATCGACCGTGTTTGTGTTTTTGATTAATATGCATGCTTCTGACTTTATGCGGTAATTTTGTTTCACCTTAGTGTTGATATTGTTTACAGTGTAGGTGTCTAATTAATTGTATATAAGTTTTGTTGACGTAAATGTAGTGTCACATACAAGAAGTTTCAGAAGCACAGCGTGAGTTACAATAAAGACGGCATTGGATGCCAGGTATCTGAGTTGCACGTCCAGTCTGTGGCAGCTTTACTCTTGTTTAATGTCTCAGTGGCAGGTACGGCTTTGTGTATCAACGGTCTCTGGTTGCCACCAGTCGCATATGTGTGTTAACCCTTTACTGGGCACAGGTACTTATAGTGCCACCTCGATTAATGTGAAGTTGGTACACTGGCCATTGATGGATGGGCTGTTACATTTGGTACAGCGAGGAAGGGACTAGGCAAGGCCGCAGCCTGCTCACGCCCCTCCTCACTGTATTAAATAATAATAACAGTGAATTTATATAGCGCGTTTTTGTAAAAGAACCCCAAACACGCTGCGTGTGCTAGCTTGTAAAAAGAGAAGAGAAAGGTTTTGAGGTGGCGCTTAAAAGATGAAAGAGAAAGACTACTGTCTCTAAGGTAAGCAGGAAGTGAGTTCCAATCCGAAGGCACGTGTATGCAAATGAACGTCCTCCGTACGAAGCACCTTTCACACATGGAAAGTCGAAAGTAACAGTCCACCCATCGACAGCTAGTGTACCAGTCGCTGTATCAGCGACGTTATTGCTGTATAATGGTCTGTTACTCTGCAGTTTTATTGAGCTGTTAAAGGGTTAATAATGTCGGTGTTGATTTGTTTTTTGGTACAGTGCAGGTTGCTGTTAAGTAATGACTCTGGCAGGTTGTTAATGCGCCTATGTAATTTAATTTTCTGAGCGATTCGAGTACAATGTGTGTAGCTGAGAAGGTTACTGTGGATCTGGCCATGCATCACAGACTCAGCGGTTTACCTGTCTACAGGCTAGAGGCCTTCGAAAGGAGATAAGCACTTTGCCTATTGACACACACATGTTTGGGTGTTGTATGGTAGCAATAGACCCAAATTCTTCATAATATTGTTTCGATGTTTAATGCTTGTGGTTTCGAGTTTTATTGGAAGTGACAGTTTGGGTATTTCCCTGTGGTGCGATTATGCAGCTGCACTGTGCTGTCTGTGCAGTCTGATGTTTCTGTATAGCTGACTCACTGTGCCTGTTGATTCTGTGGCCTTCAGTTATATCATTATTATTATACTGGCCACTCCACACTCAAAAATGCAAAGTGCCCATATTGGTGCGGATATAGCTGTATGGTTGATTTATCGTATGGATGGATTCTGGCCGAATGGCTGAAGCAGTTAAGCTGGTTTTTCAAATAGGGCTAGTCATGGCCTGGGTTGCTATGTTAGAAATGGTCCAGGTCCCCTAGCATACTGTAAGGGTACTTCTCATAATCATAGCTTATAGTAAGTAAAGTAATGTAAAATAAGCTGTGGATTTGTATAGCGCATCGCCGCAAACACTCCTGTAATGCGCTACTGCTTCCCGCCAGTCGCACTGATCTCTGCTAGCCAGTCCCTTCAGCCAAGCATTCAGCGAACACTGGAAGACCATGGATACAGGCTGGTGTATCACGCAATATGCCTGTTTACTCTCCCAGCTTTCGCCGGGTACTCATTCTAGCCTAACCACAGAGGGCGGGCTCAGGCCGAGTAGGCCTGGGTGCCTGGTTCTTTGCTGAGGTGGTTTACCTGTACATAGGCACTAACCGGGCCTAGCGCAGAGTAACTACATTGATCGAGTCCAATGTGTTAGCGCTACACTAGGCCGGCACTCGGACTTGGACATTTTTGGCTTTTCGTCACACTACGTGTTCATTGTAAACAGTAGTCTGACAGTTGATGTTGGTGATAGAGGCAATTAATGCCATGTGACAAATTTGCAAATGTCTGGCCTCTTGTTATTATTATTATTATTTTGTATTATTATTATTATCATTGTCATCATTGTCATTATCATCGTCGTCATCGTTATCATTATTGCTACAACAAACATCACACAACTTTGCCGTGCAATTACGTACAGTACGTTTACTAAAGTGTTTTTATCAAACCGTACATAGGCAGCATCCTTATCATTATTACATTAAAAAAATAAAACTGCTGTTAGTTTAGTTTACAGATTATGCATTTCCATAAGTCTTAGCTGTCACGACATATTATGGTGGAGTGATAACTGCTGTACATTTCTACTAGTTTCTGACTACTAAAAGTGTGTCAGTATTTTGGTTCTGCACATCAGTTTTCATTGGTAGCAGTAAGTGATTTTGGATTTTGAAATCCACAGCCAACGTTTTACTAAAAGAAAAAGACCAGGGTGCGGCATAAAAAACAACTTCCTAAGAAAAATTGAATGACTCAAAAACGGTGCAGTTAATTTTTTTTTGAAATTTTTAGCTTTTACTGTCAATAAGTATTGCAAGATATTCTGAAAATTGTATTAAAAAATTCGAAAGTGGAAATAAGTTATGGCTGTCTGAACTTGGAATTGCGATTTTGCAACTCAACAAGCATAAATGTCGCGATTGCAGCATCGCAAATGCAGGCAAAACTTCCAGCTCGAGTGAAAGTTCACAAACTACAAATAACGTATTCTGTTGTCAGTCACAGTGTTCAACAGTAATGTTCGAAATGTCCACCATCTGCCTTTATGCATGCATTGAGTCTCTTGCGAAACGACAGAATTGAAGCGTCAATCGGTTCTTGCGGCAGGTTAGCCCATATCACCCGGAGAACGTTTTTCAATTCTGCAATGGTGCTCGGCTTTGGTGTGTAGCGTTGGTAAAGTTCAAGCATCGCACCCCACACGTGAAAATCAAGAGGGTTTAGATCTGGTGAGTTGGGTGGCCATTCATTCTTTCAAATGAAATCTGGACAATTACGGCCAATCCAGTTTTGTGCCAGAGCTTACTGAAAGATAAATTGACCGGGTAGGGTATGTCTGCCATCTTCCACCGGGTTTTGCAGTAGCTTGGTGGTATAATAGTCTGCATTGACCTTCGCTTTTTCTTCCACGAAGTGCAACCATCCTTTACCACCGTAGCACATGCTAGCACATACCATCAAATGTGGCACAAACTTTTCTCGTTCTGTCAACAGTCGAGTGCTTGCGACCTCTTTCTTCTTCCTTTTGGCCCACACGCGATCATTCTGGGTGTTCACAGGAGGGTTCAGATAGAAATTCTTTTCGTCAGTAAAGAACACCTGTTTCACCTTATTAACGGTCAAACATCTCAAAAGAGCTCTGCATCGTTCCAACCATTTAAGTTTAACGGCATCGCTGAGAACCTGCGCTGGCATGTGCCGAAAAGCTGACAACTCAAGATCCATTTTCGCGATGTGCCGAATGGATCTGTCATTCCAAGCGTTTTGGCAATCTGACAGGAACTTTTGCTCGTACCTGGCTGGTTCTCTTGAGAGCATATCATGTCGCCGACAGCAGCGATGTTCTGCGCAGTTCGAGCTGATTTTGGCCGTCCGCTGCCAGACTGACGAGTCACAGCTGATCCCGTCTTAGTAATGCAGCGACAGATCGTCTTCAGAGTGTTCAAACTCCATTGCTTTGCCGGATACCTTGATCTGAGGGCCTTAGCACCAAGTCCCTGTTCGTGCAGAGTTTGAATACGCATCTTGTCTTTGTACGATATCCTACCCATTGCTAATATTATTTAAATTACTACGAATTCCTGCAGCGAAATATTTATGTTTATTATTATCATATGACATCACCAATGACGTCATATTTATCCTGTAAGCATGTCAGTAAGTAATTGTATTAACTTTCACTCGAGCTGGAAGTTTTGCCTGCATTTACGATGCTGCAATCGCGACATTTATGCTTGTTGAGTTGCAAAATCGCACTTTCAAGTTCAGACAGCTGTAACTTTTTTCCACGTTCGAATTTTTTATACAATTTTCAGAATATCTTGCAATACTTATTGACAGTAAATGCTAAAAATTTCCAAAAAAAATTAATTGCACCGTTTTTGAGTTATTCAATTTTTCTTAGGGGGTTGTTTTTTATGCTGCACCCTGTATTTGTATTATTTAGTTACATGCAGTTATATATTGTACATGCATATTTATGCAGTATTAGGAGTCACTGCAGGGTTTTAGGTAGACATAAAAAGGCAGACGTACGTACGTCCTGTCTACAATTTTTCGGCATACGGCAGTCTTTGCTGGACGTACTGCACTCATTAGGCCTACAATGCTATGCTGTAATATCAGTTGTCACTGCACCACCACCTGCTGCTTGAAATCTTATTTGCAAACACATAAAACCACACCCTACATGCAGACAAATAACGCAATATACAATGGAACAAAGTACTGGCGTACTTTTTCCTTGCCAACTTTGAACCAGCACATGACACGGGATTTATGTCACTCGTAGGCCGGATAAATTTCCACATGACGACAATATAGATTTACCACAGTAATGTTTAACCAAGTTCGCACTGTAGGTGGCACGGCAGCCTGACAGCCGTGCCGCCACGCCGACAATGGTTCATTGCCACATTCTGCACTTGGCCCCATTACCGCCTCTGTAACCCAAACCAGACCTGCAGTCAGTGCAGTGAAGTGCAGTGCATGATGCTGGCTGCTGGGCCATGCTTGCAGGCCAACGAACAGGGAATGGGTAACGGGTTGCTATTGCCGTACGCCCGACACTAAAAAAATCGGACGTAAGCGGCTGAATTCTGGACGTTTGCTTATGTCCGTCCCTCAAAATTTAGATGTATTGGACACTTTTTGCGGACGTAAATACGGCCGTTTGGACGTAAACGAAAACTGGAGTCTACAGATGGTGGTGCAATGTGTTTAGCATCGGAGGTTTTGTTTGGCTGTTTTGCTGTCTCTCTTTTGTGTCCACTTTGTTGAAGTTGTATAAATACACTTGTGAGCATTGTACGAGTTGTCTCTGTTAATGATATTGTTAGTGATCATTGTGTCGTATTGACTGAGTGTAATCATAGTAATCATGTAGCAGTTCCCACCAGTCCTGCAGCAGCTGGGTTAAATTTAGTATCATTGGTTATGCACTGCCATTGAAATTTATGTTGCAGTCATTTGATATTTGCATTGCAGCTGTCCCAAGTGATGCTCAGGTATTTTTGTATAATAAATGTCAACAGTTGACTGATAGAAGAAATCCTTTTGGTAGAATTTTCTAGGATATGCGCGAGTTTCTTGCAGTACTTGTTATGTTAACGTAGCCAACCAGGCAACACCATTGGCATTTTGCGCAATGCTTTTTTGCAGGTTACCATCGCTGAACCAGCCCGTGTGGGTCCCGGGCACTGTTGTTATAGAATAGGCCCAATCCTTTTCCTGTCCAGATGGCATAAAAAGCCACCTGAACCAGGGCTAGTTTGGTTTTGTTAGGTTTAGTTGTTTAGGTTTTTTGTGTTGTGTATTATTTCAATTAGCCTAGTTTGTCTGGACTACTTTGCCAAGTAATTGGCTAGCCAGGCCGTATCCAATGATGCATTTTGTCGAGGAGTACATCTCCACAAAGACCAGTTGCATGAGGGTCTGTTAACCTTTAAACAAAGCAGTTCATATGGACTGTTCTGATGTTTTCATTATAGTTTTAGTTACTGTTATTTTTTAGTTGTTCATTTTCATCATGATCATCTTGTCACAGCTTTTGAGGTCTCACATTTTAACTAATATCCTAAACAACGTATTTTAACATCCTATCTGAAATTAATATCTTTAACAAACTTAATTTTTGCATGGCACGATATAGCCTTTTTGTGCTGAAAGTGCCATTAAACACCAAGCGACCAACTATTGCTGAACCAGTGACTCAGTCACGCTGCATTGTACTCCACCTGGTAGTGGTTATATGCAAACTGTATTGAGTTTACAGTGCACAATATCACGGTGAACATGGCACTGTTTGAAAGATGAAAGTATGTGGGTTTGCATATCATGCGACACTCTTTTGACCGATCCCAGTCTAAAATTTTTACAGTATACTGGTTAGTATTGTTTGTTAGTTGTTACCATACTGGTGTACCAAAAACTAACGACCATCGTGCCAAAAGTTACTTCTTGTCTGTCTGATGTTTAATCATCATCGTTTATTTCGTTTATTAATGCTAAGTTTCTTTTGTATTAATATTTTATTAAGGTATTATGATACGTGAATGATTTTAGCCAATGTAAATAAATGCGTTTATTAATAATGACATGTCAGTCGCACATCAAACAAAAATTAAAAAAATAAATGCTGATTGAATGTGAAGTGTAAAAACATAGGTAAAGCTCTCCAGTTTCAGATTCCCTGAATTTGAAAAATTGCTGTGAATTATTGGGCCCCAAACTACTCTACCCAAATTTTAAAAATTAATCAATTTAACACCCAGATTTTAGACATTTTCATGCATAGTTCTCTAGGCCCTTGGTTGGATGATATATATCTCTTTGCAACCCTTCATTGGCTTCTATGGCACCAGTCTCCAGTTGGACCAACATTTTTCTCTGTGTCTGCATGTAAAGAGGAATCTGTGCCCTCACTTTTTAACTGGATATTTTGCATATTGAAATCGGTGGTGCTTTAACTGCTCTGTTTGTTACGTCAGTCTGTTTGTCCAGAATAACGAATGTGTTTAGTCCCATCAGTGTCAGTATTTAGTTGCTCAAGTTCAGTTACATACTGTTTGTTGTACAGTATGCTAGGAATTTTAATAACAAGGTAAATTTGTGATAAAACAGTAATTTAGATGGTTGACTTACGTTGCATGTTGCTTAATAATGGCGATAAGACTGATAAGCATAGTAATCATCATCATTTTCAAAAACGATAATGGTCTTTTGTTTGAGAGTTTCTGACTTTTCCGAGAGGACAAACATGTATGCATAATTTTGTGTGTTACAATGGCACTGTAAATGTGTTGAGTTGATTTTTGTAATGGTTGGGTTGACAGTGATGATTGTGTGCTGATTAAGGCCCATAGCCAGGGGGGTCAGAGTGGATGGATGATCCCCTGGCGCTAAAAGGTCACTTGTCCGCCGACTGTTCGAGTGCTAACGTCTGTCTGTGAAATAGAATTAATGAAATTGAGTATAGAGTTACGACGTAGATTCGAGCTTTGACAAGAAAGTGACGTTATCAATCATAATTTTAAAAATTGAGGTTTTCCCTAGACGTCCACTGGGAACTCCAAATTTCAAACCCTGAAAAAGGTCCAAAATATGAGGAAAACGACCCCCCCCCTATTATCAGAAGGCTGGCTATGGGCCTGTGATTAACTGTGCAGTTTGTGTGTCGTTCACTAAGTGTATTGTTGCATGCTAAGCATATGTTTAATTAAGATGCAGAAACCAGCGTATGATTGTTTTGTTCCGGTCTCTTTTGTGTCTGTCAGTGTATGCGTCAATATGTTTGTCTATTGTTATGCAGTCACACAAGAAATGTGCAAGTCAATAAGTCGGAGTATTTCGTGATTTATTGTGACATTCAATAATTATTCTGTTTCAGAAAAAAAGTAAAATGAACTTACTCGTGCGGTGTAATCGTATCCACTGCATTTGCAACTGAACGGAATATACGAGCATATACATGCTATGAGTTGAGAATAGCTCAGTGCTTATGCTGATGGGTTCATAGAGATGGGATGACCGGGTTTTATGCGACCCTCTCCTAGGAGGCTGCATTATGCGTTGCACACATCCGTTTATCTGTACTGTGTCCATTGTTAACACGAAAACGGAAAACCTTACAGTGTTCAAACTTAGAATAGAGGTTACGACGTCATCATCACCACTCTCGTCATCCATCACTCCACACTTTCACTCCAGGCTCCAAAACCTACCTTTTCAACAATACCATCACACCTTAATTATACATATCTCCGTGAAAAATCATCCGATTTTCATGAAATTTTGTACACAGCAGCAGATTTTGAACTGGCTGAACGTCACATGATCAAAAATGAAAAAGTTGCATTGGACAGACTCTCGAGTTCGACAGAACGTATTTCTTGTTTATCTACTATATTTGGTCATACCCTACTATACCATTCAGCGACGAGCGTCGTCAAGCGATGGTCTTTGGTTCAGTACAACGTTATTGCTGATTCGCTTCCGACGACTGATTGAGTGACGAGCGATGGTCTTTGGCTCAATACAACATTGTCGCTGATTAACTTCCGATGATTGAGTCCCGGACAGTGAAGAACGTTTTATTGCTGATCGGCCTTAGTGCAACGCCGAGCTGCCTGCAATTGACACAGCAGCTGGCGAGCAGATAGCGTGAATGCATTGAGTCGATCGCTGACTGAAGAAAGTAGTGTCTTGAGACAGCCCACTTGTTTACTGTTGAGCCATCGCTCGGCGTCGTCGGTGTGCAAAAGATGACGAAAAAACAGCCGGTTGAAGTGGTCGAGGTTGTGCATAGCGTTGTAACCTTGACACTGGCCTCCGACGCACTGCCGTACACACACACATACAAGAAACTTATCAGTAGATGAGGTAGGCGAACGTTACGGGGAAATTCCTGTTACCGCCTGCCATGGTTGTGAAACGTAACCGTCCAATTAGTCAATTTCCCCGTAACGTTCGCCTAAGCCATCGGCGAATCATGACTTTCGACACTCACTCACTCACTGCTGCGCTTGACCAGCTGAGGGTCGTAGCGTCCTCCACATCGAAGGATCCTGGCCCGCGATCCGGGCAGCACCAACAGATAGGCCAGTGTCTTTTTCCACTTGTTGCGGCCATTTCTCCGTGGACGACCCGGGGGGCGCTTCCGGTCAGCGGCGTGAGAAGTGCCGGTGTGGGCTTCTATTGACAGTTGCAGTGCCTGCGAAGCAGGTGTGTTCTCCGGTTGGCGACAGATGTGACCAGTGATGACGTCTGACCGTGACTTAACTATTATGCCTTATAAATACTCTTACCTACCTACTTACTTACTGATGAGTTTCTTGTTAATAAATATAACCTGTGGCAGTTCTGTGGAAAACCACGTGGTGTGAACTAATTTTTTATTAGAAGCCGTAGAATGCCATTATGAAAGCTTACGACATCACAAAACTAACCGCTGGATAGCGGCAACGTATAGTCAGAAAAAAATATTTGTTGGATGTTTTGGTGTCGGTGGGCGTCATAGGACATATACATACAGCAAAACTAATCTACCGTAATGTAATGTAATGTAATGTAAATGTAGATTTATATAGCGCATAATCGCACAGCGCCTCTAATGCGCTCAATGTACCAAGTATTGTCGAAACAGGAACGTCTTCAAGTTGCGTCGGAAGGTGG
>Ga0209149_1000643_pt1 | contig 15254 bp, 16 predicted proteins | sample WorMetTyACAVOLI2_FD_187423 | JGI IMG/M metagenome (GOLD analysis project Ga0209149, IMG submission 187423) | Marine gutless worms symbiont microbial communities from Max Planck institute for Marine Microbiology, Germany - Olavius algarvensis... ... | reverse complement strand
TTTGGCGGTTGCGAAACCATATCTCATTACTTTCGCTTATTCTGTGCACCGTAATCGATTCACTAATGCAACTGAAAGGCCAGTGAAGACATTTGTGGCAGGTGTTACAGCGTTTTACGACATCGCCAGTCGAGGCTTAGCCTGCATTCCAGCTTCTCCGATCGTCGTCTCGGCGAACAGGCCCAGCCAGCACCAGTTGAATTTGATCCACACGAACACCATGTCGGCTTAACCCGTTAATGGGCACCGCACAGCAACGGAGGGGCCAGGCATGGACTCCTAGTATATAGGAGTCCATGGGCCAGGGCGGGCTGCAACCCCGCCCAGTCTCGCCTCCTCACTGTACCAAATGTAACAGCTTACCCATCAACGACCAGTATACCAACTTCATTCGAAGTGACACTATAATTACCTTTGCACTCTAAAGGCTTAAACGATTCCACGTCCTCCAATTCAGTAAAGAGCGCGACGTTGAACGAAAGCGTACACTGCACAACATGATTCATGCGGTAATGTTAAACTAAGTACACGTTACACTAGAACAAGTAGCTCTGCTGTCGCAGACAGGCCGCGCGATGCTTCGTGTCTCTCGAGCTTCAACAGTACGATACCTCGAGTGCCGTTTTTCATTATTAGTTACTTGGGCTTCAAATTTATCGCTGCGTACAATTAAATTATGTTCTCTTCTCTTCGGCGTATTCGTCCAAGCTGCAGGCTGTGATACACAAGATTCGCTGATGCGTCGCCGTCTGTGCGATAAACTGCAAGGTCGTCCGTCGCAGTTGCTGGCACGTCCAGCAGACTGCAGGCATCGATCGATAGCCAGCTGTTTGTCCAGAATCGCGATTTGTGCCTACCCCACCTGCATTCGACGCCCCCGTTGAGGGGGTTTCCACCGGAATATTGCCATGACCTTTGGTACGGCAAAACTAGAGTAGTTGGGCTACCCGAAGGTGAAAAACATTTGAAGATATGATTACTCGTTTTGACAGAATTCACGAACGTGACGGACAGACAGACAGACAGACAGGCACCGCATGACAGCATAGGCCGCGCTTGCGTAGCATCGCGCGGCAAAAACAGAAGAGTAGTGTTGAGCATGACGGGGACTCGACACTCGAAGGTGAATAAAGTTGTATATACTCGAGTCATGAGAGTTCGTTTTTGTTGTTTTGTCTAATATATCTAAGACGTTTGTGCCTATCAGAGACCACTAATCTGGCAGGCCTCAATACTGCTCGGATCTTACTTGTGCTGTGCCTACACGCTGTCGTGTGACTGTGTATGCGGATTAACGTGGTTCTTATGTGCGGGAAATTACATTCGACGACGTCACCTGTTTACAACTCTGTCACGTCACCACGTCGCATTCAACGATTGAATGTCGTGCTTCGCACCTGCACTGATGACAGCTGCGACTCACGCGCTCTGCACCAGTTTACACCTAAGCCCCAATAATTTGTTATCTCCATCTCCGGAAGTCATATTTAATGATGTGTGCCACGTTTTACTGATTACAGCACTTAAACTGTTACGTTTCATTCAAATATGCATTTCAGTTTGACAACCAAAACAGCAGAACGACCGAATGAATTAATTTTGATCGTATAAACTGTCAGTTGTCGCGGCGACAATGTCTGCAGCTTAAAATAAAATGTATTTTTATTTTGCGATGTTATAACTAATTTCTGCCTAAGTTTTTCATCTGTCAAAGTCATTTCAATTTACTTTTTACATTCACATTCACATTTTACATTCACGAATTACTTTGTTATGTCTGTCTGTCTGTTACGTCCGTACTCCCTGCTGAGATGGTTGAACCCTTCGACAATATTTTTGCATCGTCTAATAGCCCAGGGACTTGGGCAGTTTGTGTTAAAATGTCGGGAAAAAAATAGAAGTGAAAATTAAGAATAAGGGAAGGGGGTACGAAAAATTGGCGTTTTTTCGACCAATGTCTTACTTTATTTCGAAAGCGGTACAAGATGCGGCCATAGTTACAAGGGAAGACGAATAGGAACTCGTATGCGATCTATCGAATGGTGGCATTTCCAATGACCCCTGACCTAGATTTCAGAGTCACGATATTGTGAACGTGAAATAACTCGAAAATGGTACAAGATAAAGCTATACTTACAATGGCGGACCAATAAGAGGTCGTATTTGATCTATCAATCCGCGCCATCTTCGATGACCTAACCCAGATTTCAAGGCCACGCCAATACTTGACGTTGAATGTGGCATTAACAGACCACATTTAGGCCTACGGTGGATGACTAATAAGAAATTGCATATGTCCTACTCATTGGTGTAATGTTGCACCACCTTGACTGACTTGCAAAATGTTTAGTTCTTCATTGCCGGTGCTGCCTAAGCCCATAACAACAACAACAACAACAATATTTATTTGCCATAATAACACAAAGATGAGAACAGAGTGTAAAATGTTGGCAGGCTGCCAGAAAGGCATTAGCCTATCGAGCTGGCGATCCATGATAATGTCTATAATATAACTCAAGCATGAATATAACAAAACCAATAAACATCGAGAAAAAATCAAGTGCGGTAGCCTACTTGTTAAAGTACTATAGATTGCACTATGACCTCAGCTAAGGGGTGTTCAGTAAGAAAGAAGTTTGCAAGCGGCTTGCAAGCGCATCGTTCCGCAGACAACTGCTTAGCAAGTTGCTTGTGTAATGTTGCAAACTTTCATTTGAGTATCATTATAGCATTGTAGGCCTTTCAATAAAAACTTTAGTTTGCATGTGTTATGCATAAAACTATCATAAAATATATTATGAACAAGAAACTCCTCTGTAAGTACATGCAAGTAAGCAGGAGTATCCACAAGGCGCAAAATCAAACAAGTCACTAAGCGCCGAAAAAGTCGCGAATCGCCGGATCGTCGCGCGGTCTCTCTGCGGCAGCCGGCCTTCTTTTTATTTATGATTTCAGTGATCCAAGCTGTTTAGTGCCGACAAACAAAGAAACAAACGTGCCATGATGTCCTGTGCATGCAGTGACGGAGTGTGGCCGATGTGACTTCAGTCTACACTAGACATCATGGCATGCACATCTCTACAGGTTATATCGCGCGCACAGACTTACCGGTAACCGATGACGACTACGTGCTTCCGGGCAGCTGCATTTTGCGACGCAGCCTCTACATCTCTGTCGCACGTATAATACTGACTGTTGCGAGTGCATCAACGCGCGCCAGTTCAGCAGCGACAGCTGAACTGGCCGTCGATCGGTGCAATAAGCTGACGTGAATTAAGCACTCGTTTGCTCTATCCTATTAACCCGCATCACGTGCGTCTCGCGCCCAACAACCGAGTTGCGTTCTGTCTATCTCGCTCAGTCGTCGTTGGAACTGCGCCATGCAGACAAAACATTTCGATTCGGTTAGACACCGATAAAATAATGGCAAATATATTCGCTGAGATATTTATTATTTTCTACAGTGTGTTCCAACAAAACCGGACCGCTACAATCAACATGACATAACTTCATCAATTCACTATTTTTGGCACATAGAGACCTTATTCAAATGTTAATTGACTACGATAAAAGTTTTTAAATTGGCTTAGAACCAGCTGTGTGGTTTCCATAATAACAGTAGCGACTTGACGCATATGAACTGCGTATAATTTTCTGCATTGACCGACTTCGAACACATCGGCATTCGGCAGGGCAATAAACGAGTAGAAAAACGATTGTTGGTCTGTGTCAGTGCCGAAAGAAAGCGTTCGAACACGTGTTGTAACTTTTGACACCGCAAAATGATTTTATTTTCCGATAGAAACAATCTTCGTTTAAAAGATTTATCTTTTCTGTTCATAAGGCAGCATAAACTGTGGAATGACGCGCAGTTAAAGATTGTTACGGTAACTCGCTTCAGCTGGTACTTTGCTGGATACACAACTGTTTTCTAACGTTGTGCACGGTTGTGGTTTAATTAGCAATATTGAACCCATGTTATCTCTGAAATTTTATTCAAATTAAAGAACTTTTGATCGAGTTATGTCAAAATGTCGTTGGGTCCGGTTTTTCGAGACACAGACCGTCAAGTCGCTACTGTTGCTATGGAAACCACGCAGCTGGTTCTAAGCCAATTAAAAAAAACTTTTAACTGGGTGAATTGATAATTGAACAAGGTCTCTCTGTGCCAATAATAATTAGTGAACGTTGTGAATTGGTGAAGTTATGTCATATTAATCGTAGCGGTCCGTTTTTTGAGACAGTGTAGCCTATATAGCAAATAACTATATTTATTACTTTTCCGCGCTCGCGAGAATCGGCTAAATATCCAGAATCAAACAAAATTTACAATGTATTAAAATTTTACACAGCCCAGCTTTACAACGACCAGTCGTAGCCGTCTATTATGGCAAGTTCGTTTTCCAGCGTATAATCTACGCCAATTACATGGTACACGCTCTCTCTAGCTACCTTAGTGCTTTTATACACTGCGATGCATTCTTATTTGCGTTACAATCCTAAGCAATACTATTTTTATTTTATTTCATCTTTTTTTCGTTGCATCTTTAATTTGAAAACAGTACTCGCTATTATAGCCGCGTTTGTTGCTTTCGTACAGCTGCGTTTTTTAAAGTTAAGCCTAAGTGTAGCTTGTACAAAAACATCATTTATAACTATGACAAGAGATGCAGCAGTTACCGTACTAATAAAACACGCGGTAGCACGCGCATTTACTGGTATAACCGCACGTATTACCCTACGCGTCTATCACATTAACTCTTCAGAGTCCAGAGGCAATTATAGTGCCAGATCAAATAATATGAAGTTGGTACACTGGCCGTCGATGGGTGGGCTGTTACATTTGGTACAGCGAGGAGGGGACTGGGAAGGGCCGCAGCCCGCCCAGGCCCCTCCTCACTGTACCAAATGTAACAGCCCACCCATCAACGGCCAGTGTACCAATCACTGTATTGCAGTATAACGGTCCGTTGCTCTGCGGTTTTAATGTGGGCACTAAAGGGTTAAATTACTTACTTACCCTCGACAGCGGAAAACGTGGTAATGTGCTGCGTTCAAGATCATCAAATTTATTACCAATCGAAAGTCCGTCCGCAATTTCCTATTAGAGGCGAGTATTAGCCTAAGTCGTATGTCCCAGCGTTTTTCATATATTGCGATATAAAGTTCAGAAATCTCGGCCGTTCTACTCAACGTACTATAGTCAACGCTGTCACTCGAGGTTATCCCCTGTGAACTTGTCATATGCAATTTGTTTTCAGTAACTTTAAGTTGTGTTGATATCGCGGAGAGGCGAAGAATCGATAGTCGATGACGACACCTGCGTGTACATCTTTCTTTGATAACGGAATAATGGTTTCGATCACAAATTCCTTGGCCTCGTTCGCGATTTCGCTATACGCGATAGGCAAAAATAACACAACCGCGTATTGTAATAGAAGACCGTAACCGAACTAATGTTGGATCAGTGGAGAATAATGGAACAGTTTCACTTGCATCGATGTCTCTAGTTTACAAAGACCAGAAACACCGGTCGACTACGCCGGATAGCAGCAGCAGCAGCAGCAACAGCAACAGCTCTGTCTTGTGATCGACAATAACCGGCCTCACCTCGTCAATAACTGCATGCTCGCGACGTTCATTTGCTATAACTCAGTTTGTGAAAATAGCACAACCAGACGGCAAGACCGACCGCGTGGTGTAAGAGGTCCAAGCCTAGGGTATCTGATTTCGGGGGTATTTCTGTGCATCTGCTAGGCCAGACTGGCAGACAGAAACATAGTGTTCTCAACCTGTAGCCTACGTCCGTCCGTCCGTTCATCTGTTACCAAATTTGTGAACATGACATTTTGACAAGAAGCTCAGCTGTCGCAGAGAGACCGCGCGACGCTAAGCGTCATTGAATATTTTGCTAAGTCACGCAAGGTCACTCAAGCTCATTCAAAATAACACTGTTGAGTAAGACGTGTGTAAGTCCCTATTAGTATTTCAATGACACTATGTCTGTATCTCGTACCGTTTCTGAGATATTCAGCGTCAAAGAATGGCGTGACCTTGAAACTGGGGTGGTGGTCGTTCAAGGTCGTTGGAAATGTCGCCGTTCGATAGACCATATACGACTTTCTATTGGTCTGCCATTGTAAGTGTGGTTGTATCTGATACCGTTTTTGAGTTATTTGACGTTGAATAATATGATCGTAACCTTGAAATCTGGGTTAGAGGTCACTCAAGGTCATTCAAGATGGTACCATTCGAAAGCTTGGGTGTGGTTTTCATTTGCCTTCCATAGTAACTATGACCAATCTTTAACCGTTTATGAGATATTCAGCGTCAAAGAATAGCGTGACCTTAAAAACTGGGTTAGGGGTTGCTCAAGATCATTGAAAATGGCGCCGTTCGATAGACCATAGGCCTATACGACTTTCTATTCGTCCGCCATTGCAAGTATAGCTCTATCTGGTACCGTTTTTTAGTTATTTGAATAATATAGTAACCTTGTAATCTGGGATAGAGGTCACTCAAGGTCATTCAAAATGGTACCATTCGACAGCTTGGGTTCGGTTTCCTATTCACCTTCCATAGTAACTATGGCTCTATCTTGCATCAGTTCCGAGATAAAGCCTGATCCATCACTATATATTTAACTACAGTTAGGTTCCAAGTTAGGTTTACATGCACATAAAAAATAAAAATTAAGGGGCCGCCCTATGTAACGTTCTCGTGTTTTAGCCGGACAATGTTTTGTTCTTTACTTCGCGACTGCTGTCGATGACTTTGCCAATGTGACGCTCCCAATTTGTTTTTATCCATTTGGACCCGGATGTCTAACAGCTGGTGACTGTAAGAGAAATGCTAATAAATCTCCTAAAATGTCTCATTTTGCAATGGTGAGGGAAGAGGAAAAGTGACCCGGAAAGGTGATAAGTTATTCCGATCGGTAGGCCCAATCGTATAACACCAAGGCCGTGTCAGTCCACGCAGCTGCTGATGGAATCATTTAAGCGGCTGCAACTGACAGAGTGCTTCCGGACGAGTTTGTCAGCGGTGTCTGGCAATAAAACCGAGGTGGTAAAAGACGCTGAGTTGCTGCTTTCTGATATGGCACAGCACACAATAGCACAGAAGCACATTTATTGACATATCAAAACAATACAAATATAATATGCCCCGCCCATACACGTAGGTGATTATTTGCTTGTGGTATGTTTTTATAATTTTATGTTTATACTAATAAAATTTAGTGTAAGTTATTGTTATTGTGTCATAGCTTACAGTTACTTACGGTTACGTAAACAATGCCAATTACAATTTTATGTTGTCGATTTGCTAGTTCAGGGCCATTTTAGTCGATTTTTACCGACAGCGGCTGCAGCATTACAGTAAATTTGTCAGTTTGCACAGCGCAATGCGCTGCCAGTTATCGGCAGAAGATTTTGTCAGCAGCTGCGTGGACTGACATGGCCCAAGTTTCAATGAAATCGGCTGATTGGAGAACAGCAAAATATGTCGTTTTTTTCCGATTTTGGACAAACCGTTTCTAACTGGTAACGTCATGAAATACCGCAATGTATCCTAAAAAATTACATTGGTACAAAACCTTCCATACAGTGAGCTGAGCGACTAAAACATTTGAACCTACAGTGTCTAGAATTAAGGCCGTTGTTGACTGACCTGGTTTAGTGTTATAAAATAGTATTTTGGACTTGTTCGTGTTAATAGTAGCCTACTGAGTTCCACGGCTTTTATTCGTGGACATAGATATAAAATGTTTAAGAAACCTCATACCAGCATCTGTTCTTCATTTTTGTGAGCGCGTTATAGATGCTTGAAATAATTTACCTGACAATATTGTGGATTCCAGCTCAATCACTAGGTTTGTCAATGTGGATTTCGGTACTTTTCTAAAGCGATTTTAAATACATTTTGTATCTTACACTTTCAGTTTTGTGTTTTCATAGTTTACACAGTTTTTCGTGTTTTATTGTGTGTATTTTGTGTTTTTTTTCCAATTTACTGGCGGTTGTCAGTGTCTACAGGTGGCTGCTACCTTGCCGTTCTGCTCCTGCTCATTTCAACTGTTCAACTCAACTGTACGTTTTCTTCAATGTGAGCAAATAAATGATGATGATGATGATGATGATTGTGTTACATTTCTCGTTCCGCGATTTTCCCCTCTATGGCTTCGTAACCATTCATTGGCGACACCTGGCGAATGAAAATGAAGAGAATGCCATGGAATTGGCCAGTCACGTTCACGGGTTAGTGATGAAGCAAATTTAATGATAGGCCTACGTTTAGTGTTTAACTGTATTGACGCAATGAACGATTGGGACAGACAGACGAACATACGATACGATACGATACGACAGTGTGTATTTAACGTGCAGGAAAAAGCTGACGGGTAGCCAGCTTAGTCTATCACACGGAATAAACAAAAAATTAAAATGTGAAACTAAAAATAAAATGATGAGCGTGATAGGTGCGATTCATTCCTGTTATCGTGAGGCAGTCCAGTAGCTAAAAGAAACTTAAGGTGGGAAGGATTTGTTGAAAAGGTAGGTTTGAGCCTGAAATGAAAGAGTGAAGGAGTGATGGATGACGAGAGCGGGGATGAGAGAGATAGGTTGACAAGTGGATGAAGAGGTGAATCGAGACAAGAATGGTGAGGCTGACGGAATGAATCTGGAAGTTGATTGCAAAGACGAGTTAATGCATATCTAAATGAGCGATCTGTGATTTTCAAGGAGGAGATGGTTGGCGGGCGAGAAAGAGTGACAACAAATGAGGAGCGGGTACTGCGAGGAGGTTGAAGAGAGATAAGGTTGTGAAGATAGCTAGGCTGAGCGGTTGTCAGAACTTTGTGAGAAAGAGAGAAGTATACATTCGATACGTTCGTTGACCTTTAACCAGTGGCGAGGTTTGAGAATGGGGGTGATATGAGTGGATTTAGGAGCCTTAACAACAGCACGAGCAAGAGAGTTTTGAATCTGTTGGAGCCGGTTAAGTTGACAGTTTGGAAGGTTATAATAGAGAGAGTTACAGTAGTCAAGTTTAGAATGAACGATGGAGGTGGCAACGGTACTCTCTGTTTTGAAGTCAAGGTATGGGCGGATAAAGCAAAGTTCACGGATGTGATAGTACTCATAGTAGCAAGATTTAGAAAGTGCAGTGATTCTGTCCGAGAATGTAATCCCTACGTAATTTCCAATGTTAAACTAGAAGGGCACTCGGTAGAGCGCATGTACCTCCGTCAAAGGTGTTTCGACGGCTGGCGGTGAATAAAACCATTTTAAAACCACGCCTCGCTGCAACGTATACGGGGGATTTCCCCGACGTAAAATTCCGCGTAGCAACGCTTATACGATATCGGAAAAAAGCAATCCGGTTCCTGCATCCGTACTGTGATCCGGACCGGGCTCAAAAATTAACCAGTTCGTCCATGTCCCGACATCTGTAGACACGCAACATGTTATCCAAATTCATGCACGCTTTTTGAGTAATCTTGCTAACAGACAGACAGACAAACACGGGCAAAAACATTTAACTCCTCCTTGGTCGTAGGTGATAACTCGAATATGTACGGAGCGATATTTACAATGGCAGACTAAAGGCCCGTTCACACATCGCACGATGTCGACGGACGACAGCGGACGACGACGCTGTAATTAAACACATTGGTAGACCGTGGAACAAACTGTGTAAATAATAAAAATAGGCTAGATCGTGAAAATCTTTGCAGGGGTGCTGAGCATATTTTCCCGTTTCATTAAAAGTCACTTTCGTCGTCCCTATATTCGCATTGCTGTTATATCTTACTTTCTTACTGCATGCAAAGATTAATTAGTTCTGCGGTATGCTGTACACCTGATTGACAAGGCCTAGCTGCCTTGCCAATCAGTAAGTAAGTAAGATATAACAGCAATGCGAATATAGGGGCGAAGGAAAGTGACTTTTAATGAAACGGGGAAAAAATATGCTCAGCACCCCTGCGAAGATTTTCATGATCTAGCCTATTGTAAAAAGATCGAAAAAATATGTGCAAAGGTCAGGACTACAATTTTTTTATTACATGAACGGTAACTTCCGTATGTCCAGCACTCCTCGTGCATTATTTTACGGCATCTACGATGTATTTTCGGGAGCCACGCCCACGAAAACGACTTACAATTTATGTACCGTACGTTATCGCTATTTGTCAGTTCAGGGATTAGTCGTGTAATGTCGTAAGCAATCACGATACTCATCAGTAGGTAGATGAGATAGACGAACGTTACGGGATATTCCATTTACCGCCTGAACCACGCATGATTGCTAGATGTCTATAAACATGTGCGAACTAAAACGTTTTATTAGAAGGCATAGAATATAAATAATATTCTAGGCCTTCTAATAAAACGCTATAGCGCTATAAATCGTGAATGTAGCGAACACGTGACTGTCATGTCGGCGATCAAGCGTCGGCCTACGGAAAAAATTGTGCTTGTAGCACTGCGTCAGCGGCGGTATAGGCTACATCAGTTCAATGGGAAGTGGCGAAATTTGACCCTTTAAACTACTGAACTGATCGCAATTAGAGGTGTGCATGGGAATGGTTCCCATGGGAATAGGATTCCCACGGGAATCGGAATTGGATTTGAATCCGCGGATTAGTTAAATCACATAACGCTGCACTTTGTGCTCTTTGTCTGTGGCTTTAATACAAGAGCACATAATGTGATTTATTTCTGTCTTCTGTAACATAATGGCGAATTGTCACAATTGTGTTAAAATTGTGTCGTGAATTTGTGTTGCTAAAACAACAAAATGTTTTATATGACAGTGCTGTTACTGTTTCCATTAATTGTTCCACATAGTCGTTAATATAAGGCAATCGTGAATTGGAATGGGAGGGAATGGGAATGGGAGGGGATGGGAATGTCTACTGGAAAATAATGGGAATTGGAACAAATGTTTGGCAGGCATGGGAATGGGAATGGAAGTGGGATTTGAACTTATGGAAATAGGAAGGAATGAGAAAGCTGACAGCCACTCCTCTAATCGAAATTAAACGTGGCTCATCCGCGTGATAAAACCTACTCCAAGTCTGGTGCAAAACTACCTAAGGGGGGGGGGCACGTTCGTGAGATATGACGGCTTTTCGTACCCCCATAATAAACTGCAGTTTTTATATACATCTAGGCCTACGTGATGTGACTGATGTGTCACGAAACATACGATGACAGCGACTTAATTGATGCGGACATGAAGGATGCGCAGCTGCAGCAACAGCAGTATATAAGGAAGTTATCTGCTGTTCCGTTGTCATCATTGTGTTTACAACAGGACCAGAAAATACCTAACAGGTGACAAATAATCTAATATAACTAAAACTATAGGCTAACTGAAAAGAATGGCTTTATTATAACCTTTATTACCTGCCACGCGCTACGTCAGTATAACGGCGTCCGTCTGTCTGTCCGGCGTCTGTATGCAAATTTTAAACTCCTTCAATATTTCTGGAACGGATGAAGCTTCGCTCTTCAAATTTGGCAAACGGATCCCGTATGGCACGGTTTACCTCAGGGGTGAAAAATTTCCACTGAAAGAGGCGTGGTCTGGGTCAAGTGACCCTTTTAAAATTTTTGAACCGATTCAATATTTCTGGAATGGATGAAGCTTCGCCGTATGGGAGAGCGAAACCTGGGTATGACAAAGAGGCGGCTTATAAATGTGCAAAGCAGGGGCGAGTGTTCTAGTTGAACGAGACAGTGAAGCTTTCCATACTACTCTACACTCCACACTGTCAATCACTTATTTTGAAACATATCTGTATATAAATGAGGAGCCCCAAGTTTGGTGTTGGAATTTTAATCGTTTTGTGTAGTGAACTTGCATACAATATAATACAAAACACATACAATGTAGCCTACAGTTTGGATTTTGTATGTAACGACACGTGGTTGCACGGTGCGATGATGACGTCATCTCCCCCCAACGATTCTGACGTCACTGCTGGCGACGAGCCGATAACATCGACTAACGTGACCACCACGTGGACTCCACGTCACGATGACGACAGACTCTATCTCCATCCTCATTGGCTGCGCTATCGTGATGTCATCGACTCCGCCCCCGACTGGTTCATTTACGCGCTGGGGGTGTACATTACCATTGTCGGTATCATCAGTATCTCCGGGAACGCCACCGTCATTGCAGTCTTCAGCAGGTGACAGATATAGATCTACTCCGATCATTTCTTGTTATTTCTGCGCTATAATATTGTTGTGTATCGCAAAATCAAATCACAGCAGCAAAGTGTCCTGTTAACGGAAGTAGCTCGACTCGATAGGCCTACATGATATCATTAGCATTAATACACTGTGTCTCAAAAAAACCTGACCGCTATGATTAATATGACATATCTTCACCTATTCAGAACGTTCACTAATTATTTTTGGCACAGAGAGACCTTATTCAATACTAAATTCAGTAGGATAAAAGGTTTTTATCGCGCGTCAGCACACTGACGAGCGATATTGATATAGCAATTCTGTCCGTCTGTCCGTCCGTCCGTCCGTCTGTCCGTAACGCTGCCATATCAGATGAAAACGGCTTAACATAATTGTCACAGTTTTTCCACCATACGGTAGCCCAATCATTCTAGTTTTACCAGCATCAAACATCTTCACAAAATTCCGACGGGGTCGACCGCCTGCAGGGGCGCTAGATACAGGTGGGGTTTAAAAATTTCGCGATTTTCTCCAAGTAAGTCGCTATATCTCGCAGACGATACAAGATAGCGCAATAGTTACTATAGAAGGCAAATAGAAAACTGTACCCAAGCTTTCGAATGGCACCAGCTTGATTGACCTTTAGTGACCTCTAACCCAGATTTCAAGGTCACGATATTATTCAACGTCAAATAACTCGAAAACGGTACAAGATAGAGCTGTAGTTACAATGGCGAACCCATAGAAAGTCACATAATGGTCTATCAGACCGCGCCATTTTCACTGATCTTGAACGACCCCAAACCCAGATTTCAAGGTCAGATCATTATTTTTGTTGAATATCTTCGAAATGGCTAAAGATACGGCCATAGTTACTATGGAAGGCAAATAAGAAACCGTACCACGCTTTCAAATGGTACCATTTTCAATGACCTTGAGTGACCTCTGACCCACATTTCAAGGTCATGATAATATTCACCGTCAAATAACTCGACTAATAGTGAGTCGTGTATGATTAACCCAATGGTTCCGTTTCCACTGACCTTGAGTGACCCTTAAACTAGATTCCAAGGTCACGGAGATGTCCTCGACGAATTGTGTGCAGAGCTTACGCGCGATCTGTTTGCGATAGCTAAGTTTTTGTTTTAAATTGGCTTAAAACCAGCTGCGTGCTTTCCATAGCAACAGTAGCGACTTGACGGCCCGTGTCTTAAAAAACCGGACCCTACCATATGTTGACATAACTCGATCAAAAGTTCTTTAATTTAAATAAAATTTCAGAGATAACACGTCACGCACGTGCTCGATATTTTTAATTAAACCACAAAATATTAGAAAACAGTTGTGTTTGCAGCAAAGTACCAGCTGAAGCCAGTTACCGTTACCTTAACTGCGCGTCGTTCCACAGTTTATGCTGCCTTATGAAGAGAACAGCAGGTAAATCTTTAAACAGTGTTTCTATCAGAATAATAAAATGTTTTGCGGTATCAACCGTTACAACACGTGTTTTAATGCTGTCTTTCGGCATTGACACAGTCCCACAATCGTTTTGCCACTCGTTTATTGCTATGCCCGTGCAGATGACACGTTGTTTGAGAAATCCGCTGTTTGGGTGTATCAAGATGCAAGACGCTACTGCTGTTATCATCATCATCATAAGTTTATTAAAAACACATGTCAAACGCACGTGCTTACATAGTAAGAACATCACAATGAAACACACAAGAGTTAAATAGGCTAAAATGAATTAAAAATAGGCCTAAGATAATATTTTAAAACAAACATGTGACACACAGCTGGTTCTAAGCCAATTTAAAAACTTTTTATTGTAGTCAATGAAGAATTGAATAAGAATTAAATACGCCGAAAATAATTAGTGAATGTTGTGAATTGGTGAAGTTCTGTGATATTAATTGTAGCGGTCCGGTTTTTTACCGCGCGAAGCGTATCATAGCGCGGCCTATGCCGTGGCAAGATGTCTGTCCGTCTGTCTGTATGTCTGTGCGTCCGTCCGTCCGTCACACGCCGGTATTGTGTTTGAACGGTTATACATATCCTCAAAGTTTTTTTACCGTCGGGTAGCCCCACCATTCTAGTTTTTCCATACAAAACGGGATGGCAATATTCCGACTGGGACCCTCCCCCTAACGGAGGTGCTGATAGGGTTATGGAAAAATCACGATTTTCGACCAATATCGGGCTTTATCTCGGAACTGATGCAAGATAGAGCCATAGTTACTATGGAAGGCGAATAGGAAATCGCACCCAAGCTTTCGAATGGTACCAGTTTGAATGACCTTCAGTGACCTTTTCAAGGTCACGATTAGTCAACGTCAACGCTCTTGTCGACATGCCGTTCTGCTTCCTCATACAAAATCGGACAATCGGTCGATGAGTTATGGCCAAAAAAGCGATATTTAAGAGGGCGGCCGCCGCCATCTTGAATTTTAAAAATTTCAATTTTTGGTAACGTGACTGTAATGGGGTTTAATATCTGCTGTAGTGTACCAAATTTTATCAAAATCGCACAATTTTTCACTGAGATATGGTGATTTAGCGATCCTAAAAATGGCGGCCGTCCGCCATCTTGGATTTGTTATGACGTCACAATACTGCATCGCCGGACACATTTTCGTTGTCCAAATATTGTCCTGAAATTTCATGTTGATCGGTTTTGTAGTTTCAGAGATACTTGCAATATCATAAGTCGGCCTTTTGGCTGTACATAACGGACCATGGCAATTTTGGGGTTGCGCATGCGCTGTATCACGTGACCCTTAGTCTGGGGGTCCAAAATAACCACTCGTATGAATTTTTTGACCCCTATTTGACCCCTAATGTTTTGTGGAATAACTCATTCCGTAAAATATTTAAGTGTTGTTGGCAGTGGCGGTTCTAGGCCTAGGCCAGGTAGGCCATGGCCTACCCACTCCGGCGACTGGCCTACCCACTTAAAATAGTGGCCTACCCTGGCTTGTGGCCTACGGTACCCAGTGCCCACCCAAGCAAACCGAACATTTATGATGTCATGTATAAGGGAAACAC
>Ga0209149_1000641_pt1 | contig 15259 bp, 9 predicted proteins | sample WorMetTyACAVOLI2_FD_187423 | JGI IMG/M metagenome (GOLD analysis project Ga0209149, IMG submission 187423) | Marine gutless worms symbiont microbial communities from Max Planck institute for Marine Microbiology, Germany - Olavius algarvensis... ... | reverse complement strand
CATCAACGGCCGATGTACCAATCACTGTATTGCGATATGATGGTCCATTGCTCTGCAGTTTTAATGTGGCGATTGAAGGGTTAATATGCTCACAGCATTTGACAACGATGACAGTGAATAACACAATGTCACCTTGATGCCAATGTAGCAGAGACCATAGAGAATCACCACAGCAGAACAACTTCTCAGAACGCTCAGTGTGGCAGCCATTAGGCTGGTCGTTGCTGCAACAGCACATTTGTAGATTTACACGAAAAAAACAATGAACTGACAGTGCTATCACTTAATTATCAACAAACACATACTTGGAGGCTGTGTAAGAATAATTCCCGTGAGCACAGAACAGAAACCAATCAAACAAAATGAAAGATTTCACTATCATGCTGCAAGATACCACAATATAAATAACTAGATGTGGGAAGCATCTGACGGTTATACCATAAAAATTCTAACGGTACAAAATGGCATCTAAATAACTACATGCATTGCAGTAATATAAACAAAGTTATGTGTTAAATATGGCAACTTTCTATCTATACACATGTACTCGATGATGTTATTCAATAATGCTATCATATGTACCATGCTTATAGCCGATGAAACAACTTGTCCATACCTGTACCACCAAAAATATGAATTTCAACTTGCTCCAGAACATACATGATGAACGTGTTGACCTGCGGCAGCAGACCCAGCGTGAAAACTGCTGGCAGACATAAGAGGAACACTACAACAGAACAACAATGCGTTAATCTTCGTGACTTCAAAGTTGTTACTAGAAGTCTCAACACGTTGCCTCATGACTCGCCTGTTCACCATCTGCTACACGTGATATTCTGCACGTATGTGATGATGCTCATCATTTCAAACACACAAATCATGTTTGTTACCTACTTACGCACTCCAATCTGCCACTTCTTCTTCTCGTATGCATGTCATGAACCATAACTGGTCAGCCACGAAACAGCGTCTTCATCCGCAGAGTGTAGCTGAGATAAGCCGCCATTCAGTTTTGTCAGGGGACAGGATTTGACAATGTGGAACAGCGTCTGGGTCTCGCCACAAGGACACAGATCTGTAAGTCGCCATTTCCTTCTACGGGCACTGTAGTGTCCCTGTTATACTAATAACCTTTGTCAACTATCTAAATCATAATTCCGACCATGTCTGCAGCAACTGCTACGTTAAGTAGTGCAATGTTGGTCAAGAAGTTCTATGGGTGATATGCTGCAATAAAAATGTTCAGAGGTCCAGCATGGAAAAGTAGGATGTAACTGCTTATGTGCAAAGCCATACTCCTCGGTATACTGTCCGACACTGGATCAACAGGTCACGAAAATTGTAACTTCAACGCTGAATTATAACACGGAATATAATTTCGTAGAAACAATATTATGCAAACATACAGCAACGACACACAGTACTCACCAGTGACAAAGTCACGGGCAAAAATCAGTGAACCGTGGACTGTGAAAGGAGCACCATACAGAGTGAACATGGTCTGATGCCATGTGAGGCTACCGTGGTGTAAAGCGAGGATGAGACATGCACAGATACAAAAGTACGATGAACGGCTGAACACTATCATGCGGTTGTATCCCTGTACAGAGAACACACCATATTTACCATTCACTCTTCTACTGCTCAGACTACCATCCAATAACCAACCATAAAGGCTGCAAATTTTAGAAAAACAAATAAAACGTAATACAATGCTGGAACAATTTTGTTACAAAAGTCAGATAAAGTTGTATTAAAACCACATTACGAGTAACATTAAATGTCAATATGGACTTACATGCATTGGAGAAGCTGCATCTGGCTGAACACTCTACAGTGAACACAAATACAACAATAATTAGGCAAATTCACAGATAATACATTTATAACAGCAGTGGATAAGTTCTATGGTATTATGGACTAACTAGGTATTAAATTCTTCAGAAAAACTGAAAACAAAAGATAACAACCAAAGAATGCAAAATGTAAGCATTTACTCAACTACTCTGTTTGATCTTTACCATTTCAGTCATAAGACTGCCATAATTTAGATCCATGTCTTAGTTAGAGATATGAAATTAATTAATACACTCTCAAATTAAATTTCAAATCCAAATTTAGATTTAAAATGTTATGATTTTTCAAAATGTTACCATTAAAGTCACTTACTATCATACAAATCAATCTCAGTTGGATTTGCATTTATCAATGTACGAAACAAAACCTTAGCTTGGACACATTACATTGCATATACCAGGATTTTCAGTAAAATTGAAAGGCAAAGTATATAGCCTACATCACATATCAGGAGTTGTCCACTACATTGTAGCAAGATTTGGCCAATGACAGTGCAGCATAAGATAAATTTAGACAGCATTCAAATAAGCATGGTCAGATGGAGATGTGGGTTTACTTTGAACGACAGAAATTGCAGAACTCGGATAACTGTTGAAATGGAACCAGTAAGTATGGTGATTAACAACAGCAGTTCGAGATGGTTTGGACATGTGGATCATGCGACGACACTGACTGGATCAAATGTTATACAACAAAAGATGCTGATGTACAGAACACCTCAAAAAGACATGGCGGGATGGTGTTAAAACTTTTGGTCTGTCCCGACAGGATGCACAAGTCTCAAAAAAGTGGAGAAAGAAAATCAAGCTAAGCCAGGTTCACCTGGAAAACAGCTGTTAAAACAGTGTGGGTGTGTAACTGAACTAACCTTAAGAAGTGAATACTGGCACCCAGCAATGACGAAGCACAGCCAGAAGATGGCGAAGTCATGGAAGAAATCATGTGCCAATAATGCACTGCCCAAGAAGCACACACCAAGAGCCAGTAGTATAGATATCACCATCTCGGGCACGGTATTCCTGAAATAGCAACAAAAAGAACAGACATACAACAAGCTGCTGTCATACAGTTCACCACATTCAGTCAGTGTTACTGTGTAGTCAGCAATAACACAACAGCAGTCATGCACAGCGGCACTAACAACACTCAGTTATACAACTAATGCAGAACTGACAAGAAGTCGTAGTAATACAGCAAAATGTGCACACTCACTCTATAAAAACTGGGCCGTGCATAACCCCAGATAAGCCTCCTAGTGGCCAAATTTCTATACGATCCCTTAGACCTTGCCAGCAACTAGCTGCACACCAAATTTGAACTTATTATCTCAATTCGTTTTGGAGATAGTAGGGGTTTCCAAAAGTGGAGACCCAGAAAACAGTTTAGGGGTCACGCAAGTTGGTTGAAAAATGTACCACTGAATTTCTATGGTAGGGTTTCCTATTAGGGTTCACGTTCAATAGTAACTATAGGACAATGATACACCCATTAGCCACAATTAACAAACGTGGCCAACCAACTACCAACGATCAACAACCATCAGGTGGGGTTGGTTGGTTGGTGTTTAACGGCACTTTCAGCAAAAAAGGCTACATCGTGCCATGCGAAAATTAAGTTTGTTAAAGATATTAAATTCAGATAGGAAGTTAAAATACGTTGTTTAGGGTATTAGTTAAAATGTGAGATAGCTTGAAAGTTGTGAAAAGATGATCATGATGAAGATAAACAACTAAAAAATAATAGTAACTAAAACTATAATGAAAACATCAAAACAGTCCATATGAACTGCTTTGTTTAAACGTTAACAGACCCTCATGCAACTGGTCTTTGTGGAGATGTACTCCTCGACATAGGCATCGTTGGATACAGCCTGGCTAGCAAATTACTTGGCAAAGTAGACCAGACAAATACAAAACGAACCAACCACTTAACTGAAAAGTGACAATATACAGTACAGAAATATAACAATTCATATTACTGTTGTTTTGTTTCGGTACCATTGATCGATCGCTACTGGAAGCTTCTGCACTAACACCATACCTTGATTTATAAGGCGTAGAAATTGCACTTACTTCATGAACCAAAAAATTTGCTAAGACATTCAAGGTTGTTCAAGTCATTCGAAATTACACCGACGAGTAGGGCATGTGTAAGTTCTTACTAGTTTTCCATTGTAGGCCGAAGTACGTGTCGATTTATCTCGTACTGTTAATAACATATTAAGCGTCAAATATTGGCGTGACCTTGAACTGTGGCTTGGGGTCATTCAAGGTCACTGAAAACGGCACTTATCAATAAATCATATACGACTTACTATTGGTCTTCCACTGTAACTATAGCTCTATCTTGTACCGTATTCGAGTTATTTTACGTTGAATCGCGGCTTTGAAATCTAAGTTAGGGGTCACACAAGTTTATTGCACCATTTGATGTAACTATGGCCGTATCTTGTATTGTTGTCGAAATAAAGTGAGATATTGGTTTAAAAACTCCAATTTGTTATACCCCGTTCCATTTAACTTGCACAATCACATAAAACCCCTTAGAATTTTTGCCCAAAAGTATACTACAAACTGTCCAAGTCCCGAAGCTATTAGGTGATGCAAAAGTATTGCCAAAAAGTTCAACCTTCTGCGTAGAGTACAACAACATTACAGACAGATGACAAGGCGAACATAATGTATACTACAATACACCTAAAAATAAAGCATGCTACAACACTTATTTTACAACAAAAAACAGAGCTAAATGTGTAGTATACCTATCAAGCATTGCTAGCAATTCTAGTCGATCCAGCTGCACTTTTACACATTTATTTGGCAGAATCTGTAGCCAATAATATCGTTTCGGCCGCTTCCCAGCAATACTCGTCTCATTGGTGATAGAGTCGCTGCTGCTGCTGCTGTCGCCACTTGATGTACACGGCGACGAGTTGCCACGACAACAGCTAGCATTTGCAATGTCTCCGGTACCAGAAGAGTTTGTAGGCCTCAGTGACGATGGTCTGCACAGGATGTCCAGACCAGGAAAGGTTGAATCATCTGAACTAGAGTCACTGAAATTATCACACAACAAGCTAATAGATAGTATCAGTCCTACACTGGTGGCTAATATGATGCCAGCCATCTTATATATATAATTGAGACCTTCGTTTTCTTCTCCGTACAAAACTTTGCCATGCCCTTTCGACTGACAGTGAAAATTGGCATGCAAAAACTGTTGACCCAAGTGAACAAAGTAAGTTTTAGTCTGATGATGATCACTCTTTTCTATCATTGTAATTTGATTGAGCAAATAAAATCTAGTCACAGATAAGTCACGTGCAGTTTCCGTTTATGCCAGGGTGCAATATCAACACAACGATGGCATTTAGTGAACAAATACGTTAAACAGCATGTGTGACAGTCTTAACATAGACACTAAGATGGTCAAGGTGAAATGTTATATATAATGGTAAAGACTGCAGAAAACAAGTGGAGCTAATCACACTTCGTGATGCTGCCACCGCACAAATTTGACGGCATGATGCCAGAGCCACTGCCCATCTCTAAAGTTCCACAATGATAACTGCAACAGTTTTGCTACAATACTGCTAACAAACATGCACAGTTACAAACACTGTAACGACATAAAAAAAGTCACAAACATGGCTACCAAAAATAATACCTCGACACTATTGCCACAGCAAGGAAATTATTTCAAGTTATAATTTTATTTCCAATTTACTGGTACCAAAATGGAATTTTAATACACAAAGTACCACAGTGGGAAGAAGCTTGTGTAAACTACTCATAACTTGTGTTAACTACAAATGTTCATCATCATCCCTATCACCATCGTCATATTTATAAATTTATAATAACATGTTATGCAATGTTAGAAAACTAAGAAGTTCAAGACACTGAAAATTAGAAAACGAATAAGCTTTTCCTGCAAGTGCTGCAAATGCAAAAAAAACCCTAACAGAGAATTGCTTATAAAATAAAGAATGATTAGATAATACAGCAAGCTATCATAAAACAGCAAGCTATTACTCAAACACAAGAAACCTAAAATGCGAATCAAGAAGATAGTAATGGACTAATATATTTGAAGACTACATAGTAACAGGTGGTTGGAACTGCAGCTTAATACCTACCACTTCAATTTATCAATTTTATCTTGCACAGGTGCAGCAACCACTGCAACACTACCTTCGCCGAATGTATAAGTCAGCCAGTTACCTGAAACACAATTATGCCATGTTTCACTATGACAATGAGTGAGTTAATGTCCAACTTCACACAACAGAAATCAAGGAATATCTTGTAACAAATAGTTTTTTTAAAAATATGTATGCCCCGTATCTGTCTGCAGTGTGAACTAAAAACACTGCAGTCATCAGAAGGCAACATTTGATCTCGGTAGACAATGTGGCCGCTGGCAGAACACTACAACTGCACCGGCGTATCTTGTGTCTACCATAAACGAGGAAACTATATAAACAATGCCAGACTGCCAGTATTTAAAAGCTGCAGTTCTGTTGCAATAAACTCATCAAGCTGTGTAATATAACAATCACTAAAGTGCCTTACTCGAAACACAATTAACCCTCTAAAGGTAACCGGATGGGTAAAATTACCCCAGACCACTTTTGTCACCATAACTCAGGAACCACAACAGATAAAAGGGTGTTACCAGCACAAATCCAAGATGGTATCCCGAACACTGGAAATGCTTATGTCATTAACAGTCCTTTATTGACATCGAGATATCTCGTGTATAATGCCACACATTAGCAAAAGTGATGTTACAGCAATAAATTTTACCACTGCAGATAAACATTTCATCAAATGGTGGTAAGTTAGTGAAATATAAGGACTAAAATGCTTGTTTAAGATGTTTCCGGGAAGAGAATGAAATTTTGGGTTAAAAACAATGACTGGAGAAAATGCCAGCAGTGGCAGTATTGACCCATGTCCATGTCATTGTTGACCACACACTGCTTGTACAATTGCAATGATTAGCAACTGTAGGCAGATCTCACATTTGTTTCTTGAAATTGTCTTTAGCCCATTAAGACATCATCCTCTGTCAGGGAACATCTTGTACAAGTGCATGGCTCCACACTTTTTTTACTCAACTCATAACTATACACTGTCTCAAAAAAACTGGAATGCTATGATTAATATGACGTAACTTCACCAATTCACAACGTTCACTAACAATTTTTGGCACAGAGAGACCTTATTCAATTCTAAATTCAGTAAGTTAAAAAGTTTTTAAATTAGCTTAGAACCAGCTGCATGGTTTCCATAGCAACAGTAGCGACTTGACAGTCTGCGTCTCAAAAAATCGGACCCTACGATATTTTGACATAACTCAATCAAATTCAAAAGTTCTTTAATTTAAATAAAATTTCAGAGATAACATGTGTTCCATATCTTTAATTAAACCACAACATTAGAAAACAGTTGTGCTTGCAGCAAATTACCAGCTGAAGTGAGTTACTGTAGCAATCCATAACTGCACGTCATTCCACAGTTTATGTTGCATTACGAACAGAAAAGGTAAATATTTGAACACACAGTGTTTCTATCGGAATAATAAAATGTTTTGCGGTATCAAAAGTTACAATGCATGTTTGAATGCTGTCTTTCGGTATTGACACAGCCCCATAATCGTTTTTACCACTGTTTATTGCCCTGTCAATGATACGTCTTTCGAAGTCGGCCCAGAAATCCATTGTTCAGCTGTGTCAAGTTGCTACTGTTGTTATGGAAACCACACAGCTGGTTTTAAGCCAATGTAAAAACTTTTTATTGTAGTTATTGCAGAATTGAATAAGGTCAAAAATAATTACTCAACACTATGAATTGGTGATGTTATGTGATATTAACTGTAGCATCCGGCTTTTTTGAGACACACTGTTTTTAATGAAATGTTTATCTTCCGCAGTACATCCCACTGCTGCAACAACACTTTTCAGACATCCACGTCATTGCCATTAGCACTGAATATTTTTAAAATAGACAAATTGATTTTTAGATGCATTGAATCAGCATTCTCTCAGCTGTACTGTCTGAAATTCTCATACAAATTCATTAATTTTCTTGGAGTTATTCAAAAAAAAACAAAAAATAGATGTTTTTGTGAACATACTGTATAAGCTATTATACTTTATACCAAAAGCAAACCACATTGTTCAGATAGGTAATACTATAAATATATTAAGTAAACAAAAGGTGAATGATAAACAATGTATACAGCACCGAGTAAAATATGAATCGAAGCATGTAAACAAATTTATTAGATAAGACTGAAGTGTGCACACCAAATTCATCTTGGAAGCAGTGCACAGCGCCTTCAGTAGTGTCATCATGTGACTTGGCTATATGTCGATTTTGTGGAATATCATCAGCTGTGGCTTCAACGCTCTTTCCTGGATGTTCTGAGTGCAAAGAACCACACCAGGAATCTCTACCACTTTGAGGCCCTGAAGAATGTCGCAACCTGTGCCAACAAGACACAGAGACATACAAGTAGTACTATTAAATGCTCTTGTTCTGGTACAAATGATGCAAGTAACACATAAATGTCATTACCAAATTACGGACAACTACACCAATACTGTGTTGCAAGAGCTTCTAAATCATCGCAGCTTGGTTAGACTACTGTAACACTGTACTATATGGTGTCCAGGCAATGACAGTGAACAAACTATGCTGTGTACAGAACAGGGCGGTGTGTCGACATGGCGGCCAAGCCGATGCTCAACTGCTGCTCAAGTCACTACAATGGCTTCTGGTTAACGAGCATATTACCTACAAAGTTGCTGTACTGACATATAGACTTCGTTCATCTTCAACACAATTGTACCTCTCAACCCTCCTACAACCTGTGATATCTTCGTGTTCGCTGATATCTGTGGGCAGTCTTTGATTACAAGTTCAGCGCACTCTTACTGAGTTCGGCAGGCGGGCTTTCTCCATTGTGGCACGGAAAGTATGGAACGCTCTACCTAACAAGCTGAGACTGAGCAGTGCATTGCCGACTTTTAAGAAACACAAAGTTGCTATTATTCAGTACCGCATTCACGTTACAGTATCACCCCAGCAACTCTGTATCTTCACGACATCATTGCACTATATAAATCCTATTATATTATTATTAATGATGCCAACATCCTTAACAGCAGCAATGTACGGTGAAAACAACAAGCTTAATCACAAAGTTTAACTAAACCAGTAATGTACCAACATCACTGCATTAGATGTCCACAAGGGCCGTCATAAGACAGCCTGATCCAGCCCAGCCTGTCATTCATTAGGCTTGGCTGGCCCGTTTCATTCTTAAAAATTTACAGCCCGGTATGGGCCCAGCTGTGGGCCACCCAAACCATGCAGGGCACAAGTGAGGAAAACTGCCACATCTGTACGCTGGGTACAGCTATTCATGCATGCGCATGCATATACAAGCACTTCCAGAATAAGCTACAGTTTTGCTGTGCCGATACAGTAATCTTGTCCTTTGTGCATCCAGCAAATATGACTGTTTTATACACACCAGAATCAAAGCAATCTTGGTGTGACCACTTTTTCCAGTGTCATCTGATGCACACTACTGACTACTCACTAACAGAAGACCATGTTATCTACAGTTAATAACGACTGTTATGTGGCAAGTAAGTCCCACTACACAGCAAAGCACAATGCTGCGATGTCAATAACCTAGACAGCAAACAGTAACACTCATACAGTCATATTATTAGTATGACAGAGTACACCTACACACCTCCACCACGAGGTGGACTCGGCGGGAGCCGCAGATTTTAGTTCTGAATGTTCAGGCAGCAAAGCAAGTGACTCGGTCTGATTGGATGCCGACGACTCTCGGCTGCTACTTGTCACATGCGGCTCTAACTGTACAACTGTGTTCGACTCGACGCTCGTCGGCAATTTGCGACCAGACTGTCGAACTTTGAACAGACCATCTCGATAGTCTACAACAATTCAGGTCACTACAAATAGCAATAGACCACTTGCATAATCACTCTACCATCAGCACACAAATCAACATTAGGGTGGTCTTTATTTCTGAACTTTTTATTTACTCACAAGGCACACTCCAGTTCTGCTTCTATTAATGAAAAATCCAGTAATCTTGTGCTCAGTAATCAGTAAACGATACAAAATATCGCCATAGTTACTACGGAAGGCGAATAGGAACTCGTATGCGATCTATCAAATGGCATCTCAGCTCCAAAACGTAATATTTAGAGGTACCTGTACGATCACAAAATTTATGGAAATTATCGGTAAACATTTAATAATAGTCTCTGAACTTTTGTTGAGTTTCATAAAATTTGCTTGGAACATTTTTTACGTCAGCCGCAGTGTTTAACAAATTACACTTTATTAAATGCTAAAGGTACAGTGCAATTACATGTATTTCCCCAATTACCTTCAGACCTTGACCTGCATTGAACTTCACGTCGGGTTCGAGGAGTTCCTGGTCGTTCGGACACCCAACGTCGAGGAGAGTTTCGCTCCGATGCTGCTGCTTTACAGAAATTACAACAACACATGTATACACTGTGTCCAGAAAAAGGGACCAACAATATCTTAGATGTAACTTTGACTAACTTATACAACTTTTCATAATTTTTGGCATGAATCATCCCGACATTCCAAGTGAATGAAAAATTGTAATTAGTCCCATCACTATTTGCACGATACTACATAATGATGACATAATTGTAACATCTGGATCACATCATCATTGCAGCTGCTGTGCATCAGTGGCGTCGTCATCTCTCAGCATGCGTCAAGGCTGGCAGCAGTAATTTCGAGCACTGTTTTTTGAGTTTTTGACATTCTCTTTGCAGTGATAACTGCAATCTTTCTCGCTGTCATTGACCAGTCAAACAGTTGAACACTAATAGACCGGTTTGGTTTGACTGCAGTAGTTGTGTTATGACTTTGTGCTTTGCAATACATGGTGATTGTCTAATTCGCAAGGTAGCATAGCAACACTGATTAGGTGACCGAGATTGACTTTTGTTGTCTGTCCAATGCTATACATGGACAGAATATAAATTTACCTGTGTGTGTGTGTGTGTGTGTCTGTCCGTCACACTTTCTGTCATCTCGCCTACAGGTCAGACCCCTCAACGGATTTTTACAGTTGATAGCTAGACGATTTACGTAAGGATGTGCCTTTTGAGGGTCTCGATGATGATGAATAATCACATTTAGGGGTCCAAAGTCCCCCAAAACTCCTATTTTGGGGGCCTCAATAGGCACTTCAAGCCAAATATGCGAAAAATTCAAATAACTATTACTATATCTTCAGATCTGTGTATCACATTGACATAAATTTGACAGGCAGCTGCGGCCAGCAACAGACTTCGTGGGTGGTCTCGTATGGTGGTAAAACAATTCCAAGATAGCGGACGGCTGCCATTTTGAAAATCGATATATCGCCATATCTCAGCAAAAAATCATCCGATTTCGATGAAATTTTGTACACAGCAGCAGATTTTGAACTGGATGAATGTCACGTGATCAAAAATGAAAAAGTTGCATTGGACAGACTCCGAGTTCGACAGAATGTATTTCTTGTTGTGTTAATGATTTCGCATTACCTTTGTGATATTCCTTGCAAAAACAAACAACTCTAGATTTGTATTTGCCAAATGTATGCTCGAAGTTTTTCCCAGACACAGTGTATATATATATATATATATATACGTATATATCTTACCTACATGGACTTAGCATCCAAATCTCACAGGGCAGCATGGCTGTCTAACCCAAGACATAAATGCAATGTCGATAAACTGCTGTCAGTCACATTAAGCAAACTGACAGATATGAAGGCAAGATGCACGTGTTCTTCATACAGCAGCAAGAGTAAACAACAATCAGGTACTTTTTACATCCATACCACAACCACTGTCAATAGTTCGCTGAAAATGCTGTGCATATGAACAATCCAATCCAGAAACATTATTAACATGCTGATGAGTAAACTATCATATATACAGGAAAGCTGGCCCACCCACCTCGTGCAAGTAGTTCAGACTGCAGTTTATCTAGTTCTAATTCCACATCATGCTGGTTCGACTTGTTCAGAATTTGCAGCATTCGTGACCGCAGCTGATTCTCAATAGCATCTAAAGACAGCTGTCGGCCTGCCCTTCTATGGGCTCCTACCAACAACCCACAGCCACATACATGCATACAATACAGCGATTACACTAATACTAAGCTTAGCACTCATGCTTGCCATTCATAGGGCCATAGTGTCCATAGGCCATAGTGTCACTCCAGTGCCATGTCAAACACTACACATCCACAGATCAGCTGGTGGTATTCCACTGTCAGATTAACACGATTAAAAAAATTAATTGCTTGACAGCTCTAGTAAATATTAGACTCACGACACTAATTAATACACCTTACAGCATCTCCAACAGCACAGAGTACTTGAGCACCTCTTGCATTATTTTACAAGGTCTCTTAATTCGTGACTTTCTCTCAATTTCACAATCTGCTATATAATAAAAATCCAGTAAAATCAGCATGCAAATGTGGAGAAGATACCTGAATGACTCCGTGGGCGCTGGTCAGAACGACACTTGGGGATGGCACCACGACTTCTCTGCAACTCCAAAAATTGTCGTTCTTCATCGGAGAGTTGTGGTTCAGTTTTCAGCTGACTGCCTTCCACAGCGGTGTTCCTTATCTGGTCCTGGCTGCATACTGAACAACTGGATGCTGACGTGACTTTCTTGGCAGCATCTGTGTTGTCACTAGCAGCATTTAATTGCAACAACCCAACAACAGACAAGCTGCTTTCTTCGCGCTCACTGCTGCGACGACGGTGCAATGGAGTCACGTAACTGTCATCATTAGTCAGAGTTCCTGACGAGTCAGTTGCATCAGTGCATGACCGCACATCATCTGGTACACATTCATCACTCATCAGCATATATTAAACTAACCATATGACATATTAATGAATGCAATACACAATTAAACACTGCAAGCTGCACTGGCTTTCCAGTCCAGTCTCAATAACAATGGCCAAAACAACATTACAGCATGAACAACATAAATGAACAAAAAACAGAAACAGTCAAAGGTAGCAAATGTAAACCATGTTCAGCGATCTTTTATGTCTTACAAGAAGTAGGCTGCATCTACAATACACTAATCTCAATCTTGGCATAAGACATACAGGTGTTGGTAAATATGCTACATTAAAATGGGTAAAATCTGGCAAACTATACAGCACGATACAGATTAATCTTCTGTCCTGTAAGACAATTAAAGAGGTAAAAATTCCTGGATTCGAACGCAGGTCACACCCAAAATCTAATTGACCACTTCTTGTCATAAAACCTAACCTTACCAAAATTTCACTGAAATTCATCTGTAACCTTTTGAGTGTCCTGCTTACAGACCAACAAACTAACTCAGGCAAAAGCATAACCTCCTTGGAGCAGGTAACACAGTGCAGCTGTGACTGTCGTTAAGGTGACTCTTACCTGGACAACCTGCGTTCAACTCCCGCTGACACCAGTAAGCCAATGGCGGCAGCAGAAAGAGCATCCAGCCAAAACTGCTCCAACAGTCCCACCTTGCAGGTGAGTATGCTCGAACCCGAACATGGGAATACATGACACTAATAAGTATCTTATCACAAGAAACTACAGCTGTAACTGTAATTTAAAAAAAAAACACTTAAAAGCCTCCCTTTTTAAAATAAAGTTTGAGGCCAAAACTGTTACACAGGAAACATGCTGCATACCAGATGAGGGTGAGTCTTCACTGTCACTGAACAGCCAATCAAGAGCCATCAAATTTGTTCTGTTAACTTCAGCTGCAGAATCAAGGGCATCATCTCCAACTTCACTGCCAGTATTAGCACCACAGAATAATGACGTCAGTTTTTTGGACGAAGACGCTGCTGATTTGCTTTTTCCATCCTTTGCGGATCTCTTTCTGACAGTGTTCAACGAGACGTCTGTGGCAGGAGTCAGAGTGTTACTTGACTCTGACATACATTCTATTGGACTACAGCCACCGCAAGCTTGATCAGTCACATTATCACAGCTTGTTGTCATCGCAGACAGTTCTGGAACAATAGAAGATAAAGACAGTTTATCAACTGAAACGTTACTGGCCTCATTTTCTGATCGAATCTGACCATTACCAGCAGCCAAACACTCATTACCAGAACTTGGCAGACTGGCACATGCAATCTCTGTTTGTATCACATGGTCTGCATTGACAACATCAGTAGAGTCTGACAACGAACCAGGTGGCTCAGCAACAGCATGTATAATGGCACTTTCACTCAACACTGTGCCATCAACTGACAGTTTACGATGTGTCCGATTCTTATACATTTCTAAAGAGTCTCGACTATGAGACAAAGACGACAGCCGGTTATCGGATCGTCTGCGTGCTTCGGTAAGAGGGTATGAAGCATTCAAATTCAATTTTAGCAAGTACAGAGAACTAGGAGGAGCCGCAGCCTCCGATTCAGGACTTGTCTCTTTGTAAGAACTGAGCGACGAGAGATCAGAATGAGCTGGTGATGCAACAGTTGCATGGCTTGCATTTAATGTCCGCATAGCTAAAGCTTCAGCTGGATGGCGAGAATGAGAATAACGGTGCGTCGACACCAGTGCCGATTCAGAAAGCACAACCTGCGGCTCACGCGGATCAACTTCTACCAAAGACAGTGGGACGGCACAGCTGACACCACTGGATGCCCGCCGCATTGCCCTCCGATGTCGATGTCCATGACCTTTGCGTGATGACGTCAGTGTTGGTCGTAGCAGGGCACCATTTGGTGATGGTTCTACAACTGCACAATGTGTTGCAGGTAACGACTGCACCTGACTATCACCTGTTGATGAATGGACTGCAGACATGTGATGCTCTACTGGAGTTATATCGCCAACTGAAACAAAAGATGATGACTCTGCAACAGGAACATTCAACGACTCTTTTGTCCTTGACGGCGGGTGTGACCGTAGATTTTCTGAGCTGCTTGGCTTAGAATCATGCCCTATAACATACAGTAACAAAACGGGCCCTATTCACATACATCTGTCATACATATGACACAATATTAAGCGTACGACCTACATCATGGCTACAATACGACTTATTCACAGTAGTCATATCGTATCTGTATGCTCATCGTCATATATCGGTAGGCCATGCAAAAATGCTTTAACATAACGCGGTATAAATTAGTGATGTTAAACTCGAATTTTTTTCAAAATCGAAACTCGAATCCAAAACATCGATTAAAACTCGAAACTTGTTTCTTATTGTATCCTAGCAGCATGGTGAAGAGAGTAAGAATAAGTACGTTTGACTTTCACAGCCGATTCGTAGAT
>Ga0209149_1000640_pt1 | contig 15266 bp, 9 predicted proteins | sample WorMetTyACAVOLI2_FD_187423 | JGI IMG/M metagenome (GOLD analysis project Ga0209149, IMG submission 187423) | Marine gutless worms symbiont microbial communities from Max Planck institute for Marine Microbiology, Germany - Olavius algarvensis... ... | reverse complement strand
CGCCAAGCGGCCGCCGACCCAAGACCAAGCCAGACGACTTAGGCTGTGAGTCCGCCTGTACAGGCTGCCAGAGTCTACACCCATCATCGCCATTTATTATTATTACTCAGCCCGAAAGCTGATACTAATTTTACCGTCTCACGGAGGGGAGAAGGCTGCAGTGGCAGAAGGTTGCCAGCAGTGTTCAATTTGCCGAGGGTGAGTTTCTAGGGTTTAACCCCCCCCCCAACAGTTGAGGACGACCCCTCATTGGTGACCAAAACTATTGGTCCGGGATGTCGGCTTCGGTAATATACTGGTAATATATCATACGTTTGTAGTGTTTTCCGAGCAGTAAAATGCCCCCAAAGCTCTGGGCTTATAGTGCTCCCAGACCCACTAGCTGGTGGGGAAGGGTGCTCGATGCCCTCCTTCCCCAAGAACTTCACCCCCACTCTCGGCCCTGTGGGCCTCGGGTTTCGGCCCTTCCGACCCCTGCTGATTGCCAGCTTCGTATGTTCAACTGAAGCGTTCAACGTCGGGCTGTCACTAACTTGTCGGCGTCCGCTTTACTGCAGGCACAAATGCATATTTCTTACTCCCATCGCAGTTTTGGGTTCCTTGCCTCAGCGATAGCTCGCGACGTATTGTGTTGGTCGTTCGATTACAATAATACGATATTTGTTACCACTACAACGTTACGCGGAAACGTGCAAAACAGACAATGCCACTAAATGCGCCAGGTGGCGCCACCCTGCAATGGGGTGCGGGAGCGAGATTTGTTTGCCTGACACTACTGTTTTATGTATCTCTGTGGTAGATGGCTACTGGATCTGCCTTTCATCGTTAGTCGACCAGAACATCACACTGATTAGCTGCTTTACATGTAACACCACATGTTGCAAGGAAGTCGCAGGCGACGGAGAAGGTACGTTGTCAGGAACAGGTATGGCTATCACAGACGACGCTGTGAACACTTGACGAACCTTCCGGTATTTGCACCATGATATTCTAAAACGCAACGTAACGAGCACATAACCCTGCTATTATTCCACTTATTCCGTATCCATATACACTGTACATCAAAAAAAGTATGCCCCTTGATATTTGATAATAACTTTGGCAACACGTAGATCGATTTTCAAAATTCTTTAGCCAATTGATTCATAAGAAAATTCTCTGTGTATACAGCAAAAAGATATTCGAAAATCGAAAAATGTCACCGCATTTTCACGTTGAGCGTAACAATAATATGTTTAACTAAAATTTAATGTGAGAGCTTGACATGTTCCCAAGGACACTTTGAGGACTAAATTTAACATTTAACAGTAGTTAGGCAGACTGTCTCAAGACTGCTCATACTGACTGAGACTGACTGACTAACATTTTCATGTTTGTCAGACGGCGTCTCGAATCTACAGTTGAACGTTGTTCAGTTGAACGTTGTGGCATCACGGTGATTTTTTTCACAATGATTATCTTTGCACCGTCTTCGTTCTTTCTATGCTGTACTTAGTATGTTGTACACGTATTTAAGTAAAATCATTCGTACGATACTTTTGTGACAGGTTACATAAGATCTTACATGAAATTTTAGTTCAACATATTAATCGTTACGCTCAACGTGAAAATTCGGTAACATGTTTTTGATTTTCGAATTTCACAAGGTAATGCAGCGATATATAGCAGGTAAGGTAGAAATCTTTTTGATTTCTTTCTTTCTTTCTCTTTTGGGGTGGCATGCGCTCCCTTCGCATGCCAGCGCTGAGGCCTGCCTCACAGACTGGCCCAATGCGCAACCCCTGGGACTTAAGGGAGTGTTGCGCGACACCACCAGGAACAACTACACACTACACACACGCACCATCAGGCTAACCTGATGGTGTGTGTAGTGTGTAGTTGTTGCGCGATCTCTCATTATAGATACTTTAAAATTATCCGAATAATTTATAAATAAAGTATCTAGTTTATTATTCCTAATGCGGAATGCACACATTTTTCTTTACCTCGGTGTTAGAGTCTTATACGTCAGCTGCGTAGCTGACACCATTATGATGTGAGAATTTTTTTATTATAACCTTTATATTCATCTTTATTCACCATTCATGGTAGAAGCAAAATGATATTAATAAAAATAATAACAACTTAACTTTGAACATGACACACAATGTCAGTGTGGGTCGGATTCAGTACGAACGGTAGAATTTTTTTTTCCTAGCGTAGATTTTTTTTCCTACCTTATTAACGTATTAACCACTTTTTACGTCTGCACTGCAGCGTAGAATGTCACGTGACCGAAATGTTTAGTTGCCACCGTGAAAATAATTCGTTGTTATTTTATTCAAATTGTCAGATTCTGAACATACTAACATACTATACTTTCGGCGCATCGTGACTTTTTTGATTATTGCGCCTTACAAATACTCTTACTTACTTACTTACAAATGTTGAAATATTTAAATAACAAAAAAATAATAACAAACTTTTCGTGCACCTCCGCCATAAGTGGGCGTGGCCTAAATAGCCAGCAGCGTAGCTAGCAAAGAAATTTTCTGCTACGGTAAAATTTTTTTCCTAAATGTTAGAAGTGGGTTTAATAGGTTTCTGCTACGCGGATAAAAGTTCTACGCTAGAAGTGTGCGTATTAAACCCTCTTCAAACCAGTCCTTTTGATTGGCTCTACTACGGAACTACGGGATTTGTAAGCAATGCTCTATCATACCTTGGATATTGGACACCAAAGTTGGACACCATACCAAATATTTAACAGCTAAATTAATGAATTCAAAATTGATTTTTCTACCTCTACGCACAACCAAACCTGTAAAGACACCGTTAGTTTGTTGTACTAAAATTCCTATATGTGAATAGCTGTTTACATCTAGTTTCATAAATTCCGTGAGAGTACGTATTTAAACCAGTCCTGTGACTACCACTTTCAATGGCAGCTACAAATACGGACTATATTGGGCGGTCTGTGGTCCGAACCTTTCGTACATTTTGCCTCCGCTGATCCCCCGTTTAAAAAGTGAAGAGAATATATCTCCCAACTCCTTGACGTGACTTGACTTAAAGTAACAATGTCGCAGCCTCTCACAGAAAAAATGAAGAAACCCGATTGTCCGATGTGCGTAGCACGGCAAGGTCAAAGGTCAAAGAGACGTAGACGTAGAACTTAGCAACTCACAGTTAACGCTGTCGTCTTCGTCGTCGTCGTCGTCGTCGTCAGTCTGACGTCGACTCGATCTGAACATGGCTGGCCGGCGACGTCGACGCGGACGCGGCGGTCGTGGACCGAGTGCCGTGTAGCTGCCGTCGTCCGTCGAGCTATCTGTGTCCTTCTCGCTGCCGTCCGACATCGCTCGATGTCGCGGCGGGGTCAGCCAGTGCCCGGCGCCGACGCCGCTCACTGCCGAGGCGTGCCTCTGGACGCCGCGAGCCGGCGGCGTCGGTCGAACGTACTGCGGGGACCAGCGATTCGTCACCGTCGACGACGAAACAGTCACGGGCAGAACGGCAGGCGGCTGCCCCGTGCGGCTCGCTATTGACGACGCTACACATTGTAAATTAACAACTGATATAGGTAAAGGGTAAAAAGGTAAATTACGTGGATTTATGTAGCATCATTTTGTGAGCATCTCAGCTTCAATGCGCTCAGGCATGGATCACACAGTTTTACCTGCAAATTACACCATACCTGCCTTTATCTCGTAAGCGTTCACCAGACGGCGCCACCGCCGATTGTAGTGGCCGACATCTAATTGCAGCTTACTACACATTTATCAACCCCGAAAGGATGAAAGACTGACTTGGCACTGCAAACATTGGTGGGCCCCGCCCAGTCCCCTCCTCGGCGAGTCCTCGCTGTACCAAATGTAACAGCCATTCCCATCAACGGCCAGTGTACCAATCACTGTATTGCAATATGATGGTTCGTTGCTCTGTGGTTTTAATGTGGCGATTAAAGGGTTAATGGTACCAATACTACTGCCGATATATGTTCAAAGTTTGATAGCGATGCTAACAACGACACGTAACACCGCAACGCCGCAACGGCAACTTGACAACAAACATTGCAACGAACATAGACGACCAATTCTGTCCCTTTTCGTTGCGTGATCAGAGCTCAATATATTTTGCCATGACTCGTCTTTTAATGAACATTTTAAATACCGGATCCCGGTATATCATTGAACAATGTCAGCTTATGTTTAGCATGTTGCCAGTTACAGATCAAGTATTTATGAGAAAAGTAAGATTTTTGGTACGTTTCACGCACTGCTCACTATATGTCAGCAATGCTTCAAATGAAATTGCACTTATTTGCAACAAATACTCGACCAATATGCATGTATAGACGCTCTGCCTTTGGAAATGAATAGATTTAGGCTATTTAGTTAGTTAAGTTGTTATTTTGTTCTTTTTTATATTTTGTTGTATTGTCGTCTGCCATTTGGCGAATAAAGCTGTATATAAATCAAATATCTCGCTGGCTATTATCAACGTGGCGAGCTACAACACGTGCTGATATTAACAGATTAACGTGCGTCGAACTTTAACCGTTTCTTTTAGCGCACGTGACACTGCCACGGTTACGGTTGTGATAGGGATTTGTACATGTGAACTTTCTATGATTTTTTCGTTTTTACCGCGCGATGCACGCGCAACGGCCGATGCCATCATGCGGTGTCTCCGTCACGTTCGTGTATTGTATCGAAACGGCTAAAGATACGGCAATAGTTGCTATGGAATGCAAATAGGAAATCGTACCAAAGCTTTCGAATGGTGCCATTTTCAATTACCTTGAGTGATCTCTAACTCAGATTTCAAGATCACGCCATTATTTGACGTTGAATATATCAGAAACGGTAGGAAATAGAGACATAGTTAAAATGGAATACTCATAGGGAATACTACATGCCCTACTCCAGGGTGTCATTTCGAATGACTTTGAGTGACCTTGAGTGACTTAGCGGAATATTCAGTGACACGAAGCATACCTGATACCTGAGCTTCTTGTTAAGGTAAAAATGCGCGCGGGACAGACGGGCACACAGAGCGCAATGCAACCTCCTAGTAGGAAGGTAGTATGTAATATATAATATTCATATATTTATGATGCTGGAACGTTGAGACTGCAGAGGCTGTGATAAATGCAACTGGCAGCCCACATCAGTTGGCCTGACTGATGGCTGAAACGTGGCAAGGATGTGACATATGGCTGTGGCGTGTAATTATAGCTACTGCCAACTTCCTTGATGCGGAAAAACAAACTAATTCAAACTGCAATTACCGTTCTCGAATACGATAATTTAGCGAGCAGGTGACTGGGTAACTAGAGTGCTGAGTCATTCTGGGTAACAAACAGACAGAGTAGGCAAAGAAAACGGTATTATACCCTCGTCTTAACGAAATGAACATCTTTATTCACCATGAATGGTAGCAGAAATAAAAGAAGGAAAAAATGGGAATTGGGTCTATTAATAAAACTACAGTTGAATGATTCACGTGTTGAAATTTAAATAGACACTGGACAGCCACGTTGACATTTCATTTGGGCCTACAAGACGCATAAATCTGAGAAAGTTTACCAAATGAAAAAAAAATAAAAAAAAATAAATAAAAATTCATTCTAAGTTTTAAAATTTGTGAAAATCGCGAATTTGCGAAAATTCATAAAAATGCGCATTCTCGAACTGTGACATTTGGTACAACGAGGACAGGCTTGGGTGGGCTACGGCCCCGCCAGGCCCGGTCCCCTTTTCGCTCTACCAAATGTAACAGCCCACCCATCGTATTCGAGAACGGTACCGTAGTTGGTTCCGTGGTTATAGTTGGTTCCGTGGCTCAGCGGTCTTTGACCGGCGAGCTTTCGCTGTCCTGCGCTCGACCAACAGCTGACGGGTGACCACTTATGTGGGTAAACCGTCCGCTGTAGATCAGCCAACTAGGCCAACTCAGCCTTTCATCCTTTCGGGGTCGACAAATGAGGAGTAAGCTGCAACTTGATGTTGTCACCACGGATCCGTGGAGGCGCCATCTGGTGAATGCGAACGAAGGCTAAAAGCAGGCATGGTGTTGTTCGCAGGTTAAACTGTGTGATCCATGTCTGAGCGCCTTGAGGACGAGTTACTTGTCATCTAGGGCGCTATATAAATCCACGTACCTTTACCTTTACCTTTACCTACCATCAACGGCCAGAGTACCAACTTCATATTATTCGATCTGGCACTCTAATTACCTTAGCACTCAAAGTAAACGTGACTGCATGATTTCAGGTCAGACGGTTCCAAAGCTATCACGGGAGTAATACGCTGTACACGGTGCAGTCGTCAATCGTCACTGTTGGTAGTTTGGCTTAATGGTAACGCGTTGGCCTCGACACGGTTAGTACCAGGATGGGTGACCGTCTGTGGACGGGTAAACCATCTCGATATGTAACCAGCCAACTAGGTCGACTCAGCCTTTTACCCTCCGTGGGACGGTAAGATGAGTATCAGCTTTCGGACTGAGTGGTCTTGGGTCGGCTGCCGCTTGGCGCCGTTCTACACTCATGAAATAAAAAGGGTGAACTCTCGCAATGGCTCTGCCATGATGACAGCATCATAAATATTGTCTTGGAATTATTATCACAGTCTGAACAGTAGTTCAGACAGTGTTAACGGCGACCTTCAATTCCTATGGGGATAGGCAAATTTCAACCCCCTACAAAATCAATACCCCTGAACCAATCGACAAAAAATTCGGCACAGTTGATTATGTCCTCGAGGGGACTCCCTATACCGAATTTGTTACAAATCCACCCACTGAGGGCTTCTGGGCAAGTGGGTGAAATATAACAAAAATTATTTTTATTTATACCTTTTTTTCTCAGGCACGCGCACATGGATGGATTTTTACACGCGATAGCTCAAAAGACGTGAAATTACGCAAGGATGTGCCTTTTGGGGGTCAGAACGATGTGCCCTTAAATTTTGGGTGTAAAACTCCCCAAAAACTGAAATTTTGGGGGGCGTGAATAGGACTTTCAAGCCTGAACGACAAAAATTTCAAACCCTCATAACTTGAAACATACTGATCCGATCATGACGAAATTTTTACAGGGAATACGCACCACGAGTGTGCCTTAGTGGGTGGTCCCATGGCTCCCCAAAAAACCAAGATGGCGGCGGTTGCCATTTTTAATTTCGGCAAAATGTCAATAACTGCGCATTGGATAAAGATATCTGCACCAAATTTTATGGAAAGATGCATCACGGCCATGCGCAGATGACCACGTGACCAAAAGTCGAAACTGGAAGTTAATTTGCGTGACATCATCAAATGAACGTCTGAAGCATAAGTGCGTCGATCTCGGTGACCAGTGTAGATATTTTAACCCAATTTGGTACAGAGCACAAATACCACACTGTCAACACACCCGAATGGCCAAATTCACATAATCTGAAAATCCAAGATGGCGGCGGCCGCCATCTTCAATTTCGGAAAAATACCAATAGCTCCGGACTGGATAAAGATATATGCACCATATTTTATGTGAAGATGCATCACGGCCACGAGGGGATGACCACGTGACCAAAAGTCGAAACCGGAAGTTAATTCGCGTGACGTCATCAAATGAACGTCTTAAACATAAGTGCGTCGATCTCAGTGACTATAAGAGATATTTGAACCAAAGTTGGCACAGAACACAAATGCCACACTATCAACACGTCGGAATGGCCAAATTCACATAACCTGAAAATCCAAGATGGCGGCCGCCGCCATCTTTAATTTCGGAAAAATGTCAATAACTCCGGACTGGATAAAGATATCTGCACCAAATTTTATGTGAAGATGCATCACGACCATGTACAGATGACCACGTAACCAATAGTCGAAACCGGAAGTTAATTCGCGTGACGTCATCAAATGAACGTTTAAGCATAAGTGTCAGTGACTATAACAGATATTTTAACCAATTTTGGTACAAAGCTTAAATACCACACTGTCAACAAGCCGAAATGGTCAAATTCACATAACCTGAAAATACAAGATGCCGGCTGCCGCCATCTTGGATTTTTAGATTATGTGACATAAAAAAAATGCCAGTAGCTCCGGACTGGATAAAGGTATCTGCATCAAATTTTACGGAATAATGCACTGGACATTGGCTTATACAACAGCTTGTACTACCGTACAAGCTGTGATCACAGTCTGAACGGTAGTAACAAGTTTAGTATCAAACTTGGTAGTGGCTGTTGGGCTACGGGAGCACCTCAAAAATTATGCGGACCACGTACACTGTACCACGTACTACGTACCCTGAACAGCGTAACAGCTGCAGAAACGTAATAAAACTGCAAATATCAATGTAAAAAAACTGTGGTTTATACACGAGTTAACGGCGAATGACACATCTAAAACTGCAAAAATTACCACAAGGCGATGATGTGCTGGTGGGTAATCACCTTTTTGTAATTTTTGCAGTTTTAGATGTGTCATTCGCCGTTAACTCATGTATAAACCACAGTTTCTTTACATTTATTATTATTAATTAACAGCACCGTGTACTCAGCGTGTCACAGATAAAGGGCTGGGGGATTCTTCAAAGCCGCCGGGGAAAAGGAATACAAGCAAGTATTTCAACTACCAATCGATGCTCGTATCTGCGGCCGCACGTATCCTACTTCGACTGGAGGCGGTAGTCCAACGAGTTTGTTGTACGTCGCCTCCGACAGCTCCTCGGCGAAGTCGTTGCGACACGACAGCTGACGGCGCACCGGTCGGTGCAGCAGCTCTCCGAGGCAGACAGTCAACTTGGTCCTCAGCGGCAGGTGGAACGCGTCGTCGGCGTTGACGGTCGCCGCGCTGTGATCGCCGCGGCATCGAGTGCGCTCTGGCGGCCGCGTCGCCGCCAGCGCGTCGTCCTCGGAAATGCGAGCGACCAGCACCGAGTCTTCGTCGACGACGCCGTCGGCTCGTAGTGGACTCTTGGCCGGCAGCAGGTCGTCCTCTAGGTTCCTGTAGTCCGTCTCGTCCTGGTATGTCAAAGTGAACGGGTAGCCGAGCGGGCTGCGTGACAGGTCGGTCAGCTTCAGCGCTGATGTCACACCAGACGTGCGTTGAAATCGACCGGCGTGAGTCAGCGGCACGAGCATATGCCGACGTCTTCGACCCGCCACGTCTGAACCGTCATCCCTGACGGCCAACTTTGCGATAGTGACGCGCTCGAAAAAGACGAAAAACTGGCCGGGACGCACCGAGTGATTGCGCAGCACTGTCGTCTCCTGCAACGACAAACGTAACGGAACATAAAAGAAGATTTCGCAAAAACAGCTAAGGTCCGTTGCGAGGGAACGCATCCCCTTTTGGCGCTTTGAGCTGGGGACGGTTGACCCCAATTACGCTAGTATATGATCTACGTCGGCCGGATGGCCGGCTACGTTGACAGCCAGCACCTTTAACCGACTATAGGCCAGTATGCCAGCAGTCCTGGTCACAGGGCCCACCGTTACGCAGGACTCGCCGTTTCTTCCCTAGTGGTGGCCGGAGCCACAGCCAGTGTTCACTCTTGCCTACCCATGGAGGGATGGCTCAGGCTGAGTCGACCTGGGTGCCTGGATCTGTACCGGGGCGGTTTACCCGACCGACCAAAGACGGTCACCCATCCAGGCACTAACCGGGCCTGGCGTAGGGTAACTACGTTTATCGAGTCCAACGCGTTACCACTACGCCACACCGGCACCTGTTAACGGAACATACAACACATCACAACACAGTTAGTTCGGACGTTGGTTGGTGTTTAACGGCACTTTCAGCACAACAAGGTGCCATGTGAAAAGTAAAAGTTTGTTAAAGATATTAATTTCAGATAGGAAGTAAAAATACATCCTTTAGGGTATTAGTTAAAATGTGAGAGAGCTCCAAAGTTGTGACAAGATGATCATGATGAAGATCAACAACTAAAAATAACAGTAACTAAAACTATACTGAAAACACCAAAACAGTTCATATGAACTGCTTTGTTTAAAGGTTAACGTCCCTCATCCTTCAGTGCTATGACACTGTTGGTTGGGTCATCTGACCCATAAAATCGTCTCCGAAATGACCTATAATGTGTCGAGTGGGACGTTAAACACTACTATACCTATACCCTTGTGCAACCGTGTCTTTGTGGAGCTGTACTCCTCGACAAAATGCATAATGGGATATGGCCTGGCTAGCCAATTACTTGGCAAAATAGTCCAGACAAACTAGGCTAACTGAAATAATACACAACACAAAAAACCTAAACAACTAAACCTAACGAAACCAAACTAACCCTGGTTCAGGAACGCCTTTTACGCCAACCGGCCAGGAAACTGATTGGGCCTCTTCTGTAACAACAGTGCCCGGGACTCACACATCCAGTTAGTTCGGAGCTTCAGGCTCAGACTGATCACTGACACTGTGCGCTTTGCAAGTATTTGTATAATAACAAGTGTATCGGAGACGATACGGAAAGCCCCACGCTCGCCGCCAGGTACTGCCACCTAGCGAATGACTTAACAAATTTCACAATCGACAGACTAACGAACGGACAGACAGACGAACAGACAAACAGAAAAACATCGCCATCGCGTATAGCCGCCGCATTTGCCAGCGTGGGCATAAAACAACAACAACGGGAATTATAATAATTATAATTGTAAAGTAATTTACCAACAACTACAAGACATCTGACCTCGCGCAAGAGAGTGAGACCCTAACGGCGCCTCAGTCTGACGTGTGGTGTAACTATTTACACGAATTTGTTAAAAATTAATAAAGTTAGTTAGCAAGTAAGCAGCACAATTAAACTAATTTAACCCTTTGTGGGCACATTAAAACCGCAGAGCAATGGAGCATTATACAGCAATATGGTGATTGGCACACTGGCCGTTGACGGGTGGGCTGTTACATTTGGTACAGCGAGGAAGGGCCTGGGTGAAAAGTTGCTGGTCCTAACTTTAACCATAACCAGTGACTTTTCGAACTAGTAAGTAGCGTCTTTGAAATAAGTGAACTGTCGCCAGCCTCTCTACCCTTACCGCTCCCCTAAAGCACAGCTAGGTGGTCTGGGGGAAGGTCCGGACGCAGCCCGGCCGCCAAATAAGGTTTCCTGCATTTCAATACATTTGAAGTTCGATTTTGGGCTTTGCGCGGTGGATTTGCGAAGTCGTCAAGTTACGATCTAATGAATCACTATGTAGGGCTAGTTGTATAGGTAGGTATAGTAGGGTTTAACGTCCCACTCGACATATTACAGGTCATTTCGGAGACGAGGGCCGGTCGTAAATGTTGGTGTCTGGAAATTTTGTAACTTCTGTTTTAGAAGACCTCGAACTTGTACTGCAAGCGTTGCCTATGTTGCTACACAAGAAGCTTAGCTGTCGCGGAAAGACCGCGCGATGCTACGTGTCATAAAATATCTCGATAAGTCACTCAAGGTCACTCAAGGTCATTCGAAGACACACTTAAGTAGGGCGTGTGTTACTCCCTATTAGTATTCAGTTGTCTGTATACCGTTTCTGCGATACTCAGTGTCAAATAATTGCGTGACCTTGAAATCTGGGTTAGGGATCGTTCAAGATCATTTAAAATGACGCGTTCGATAGACCACATACAACTTACTATTGATGTGCTATTGACAGTAGTGCTCTATTTTGTACCATTTTCGAGTTATTTGCTGTTGAATAATATCGTGACCCTGAAATATGGGTTAGAGGTCACTCAAGGTACTATTCGACGGACATCTTATGCTATGCATAGTCCGCGCAATGCATAGCATCGCGCGGTAAACATTAAATCGAGTCCCCTCGCCTCTCCGTAAATCCGGATCTATCACTCTGGACCCGCCATCGACTGTCGCCGATTCACTAACCTCGTCCCAGTCGACAATGCGGACGATCCTCGGTAGAAAGCTTGCAGGCATCGTTATCAGTTCGCCTAGTCGTCGCTGAATACACGTGACACAGGCGTAGTTCCAGTCTCGCGCCTGCAGCAGTGAAATTTCAATTATAGCTTTTTTTCACTGACAATTTATTTCAGTTATTATTTTCTAGTTTCAACTTTTAGTGACAGATGTTATGAATCTTTTTAGTTTTTGTTTCAGTTACTTACCCGGTTTTCGCATTACCAAAAGTAAACAACATACATGCAGCAAAGGCAACAGCTAATATACAATTCAATCTAAAACTAGCAACCACGAGAAATTCATCGACAGATGAGATAAGCGAACGTTACTGCCAGCGCCTAAACCACGCTATCGTTGTAAAACTGTACCACCAGTATACTTAATTTCCCCGTAACATTCGCCTATCGGCGAATAGCGTCTTTTTCGGCACATCGTGACTTTTTTGATTATTGCATCTTATAAATTACGCTTACTTATTTATTTACTGGGGAGTTACTTGTTGATAATATCTATCGCAGTTCTATAAATAACACGTATAAACTAAAATTTTATCAGAAGGCCTGGAATGTTATAACGATACTCAAATGAAAGCTTACGACATTACAGAACTTATCGCTGAACTGAACAGCGACAATGTACAGTACACAAATAAAATATATAATTTGATAAGTCAGTCAAAAAACTCAAGACCGTTCAAGGTCATTCGAAATTACACCAATGAGAAGCGCGCGCGTGTGTAAATTCTTACTGGTTGTCCATTGTGGGCCCAAATATGTGTCTATCTTCTACCGTTAACGACATATACAGCGTCGAATATTGGCGCGTTAATAGATTATGCGATATTAACATAGCAATTTCGTTTGTCTGTCTTTCCGTTTGTCACATTCCGGTATTGTATCCAAGCATACCGTCATACTTTCGGTTACCACTACAGCTACTGTTAACTGTTAAGTGAGATTTCACTGACCTGCAGTCGTATGCCGCTGTTGAGCGGCACCATCGCCTTCTCGCCGAACTGCGCGTCCGTCAGCGCTCCAGTCTCGCCGTCGTCGGTCCTGACAGACACCTCGACGAGGTACTCGGGCACGTGCATCGTCACGCGGCCGCTGTAGTTGGCCGGTAGATTGTTGATCGACGCCGCTGTCGTCTCGCTTGCCGGTCCAACGCTGGACTGTCGCTGGTCGCGTGGCAGTAGCACGAGCTCTCGACACACCGGCGCCATCTCTGCAAGCTCGCCTGTCCCAGTCGCACAACGAGTGATAGTAATAACTAGAAGGGCACTAAGTAAAGCGCATGTACCTCCGACAAAGGTGTTCCCACGGCTCGCGGTGAATAAAACCATTTTAAAACCACGCCTCGCTGCAGCGACGGGCGCCCAATACCTATATGTGGGATTTTCCCGACGTAATAAAAATTCCTCGTTGCAGCGCATACGATATCGGAGAAAGCAGTCTGGTTGCGGCATCCGGACTATAATCGGGATCGGGCTCAAAAGTTAATAAATGTAAAAAAACTGCTGTTTTATAACAACTTAGTGGCACATATAAAACAGCAAAAATATTATCATCACCTCAAGGGCCCTGGATATAATACTAACTGTGTATTATATCCATTGCCCTTGAGGTGATGAATTTTTTTTGCTGTTTTATAATACACAGTTCTTATTATATCCAGGGCCCTTGAGATGGTGAAAATATTTTTGCTGTTTTATATGTGTCACTATGCTATAGACCTTCACGTTGTTATAAAACAGCAGTATTTTACATTTATATTTGCAGTTTTTCTACTAAACTTAATTTATAGTTTTAGGCGAACGCTACCGGCCATTTCTGCGGTATAGCCATAAAATTGTCCAGCTAGCTGCACGTACAGTATGCCAGTACCACAGTTTAGTACGCTCTTATATTGGAATAACATCCCGGACTTACACACCAGTACGACCAATGAGCAATTTTTCGTTTTCAGTCCGTCATATTTTTCAGTTTCAACTTTGACCTCATCGCCGTAATTGTCGTGTCATTCTGCGTCAGCATGCAACAATTTTGACGCATGTCGGATCACTCGCGTCTTATCGATTTTCAAGATAGCAGCAGCTGTGGCAAAATGTTACTTCCGGTTTCGGATTGGATGAGTCACTTTCTTCAGAAGGTTAATTTCGTCGACATATCTCAATTCATGGCTGCAAAAACAAACGTCCACCATATTAGAATTCTACTTCCGGTTTCGATTTCGGTCATATCACCGCAATCGGCATGACATTTTGCATTAGTCTACCTAATTTCATCCAAATTGGACCATTTGCTGCGGAAAATTACGTCATTTCGATTTTTCAGGATGGCGGACGCGGCAGCTCAATACTACTTCCGGTTTCCTACTTGTTGGTGCAGCTGTATTCGGAAGGTCAAAATCTATCATCAAACCAAATTTCGTCCAGATATCTCAATTTACGGCTGAGATATAACTAATTCCGTTTTTGTAAAACAAACGTTCGCCATATTGGAATTCTACTTCCGGTTTCCATTTCGATCATTTCGCCGTAATCTGCATGGTATTCTGCATTAGTCTACCGAATATTATACAAATCGAACCATTTACTGCGGAAATATGACGTCAGATGGCGGCCGCGGCCGCTCGATACTACATCCGGTTTCGTATTTCTTGATGTCACTGTCTTCAGAAGGTCAAAGCCTATCAGCAAACCAAATCTCGTGGACATATCTCAATTCACGGCTGAGACATAACTACTTCCGTTTTTGAAAAAAACAAATGTCCGCCGTATTGTAATTCTACTTCCGGTTTCAATCTCTACCATTTTTTTCGTAATCTGCATGTTATTCTGCATCAGACTGCCGAACTTTGTCCAAAGCGGAGCACCCACTGCGGAAATATGACGTCATATCCATTTCTCAAGATGGCGGCCGCGGCCGCTCAATACTACGTCCGGTTTCGTATTTGTTGATGTCACTGCCTTCAGAAGGACAAAGTCTATCAGCAAACCAAATTTTGTCGACATATCGACTGATATGTCACGGCTGAGATATAACTACTTCCGGTTTTGAAAAACAAACGTCCGCCATATTGGAATTCTACTTCTGGTTTCGGTCGCAACCATTTCGCCGTAATCGGCGTCTTATTCTGCATCAGGACGCCGAATTTCGTCCAAATCGGAGCATGCACTGCGGAATTATGACGTCACATGTGTTTTCAAGATGGTGGCCGTCAGCCATGTTGTATTTGCTTTTGGGTAATGGTCAGTGGCGGCGCGGGGGTTATTAGCGCCCGGGGGCAGGACAATACTTTAGCGCCCCTCCCCCCTCCCCTCCCCCCTTTCCCTCCCCTTCCCTTAGAAGTAGGCCCCCTCCCCCTCTTC
>Ga0209149_1000639_pt1 | contig 15267 bp, 10 predicted proteins | sample WorMetTyACAVOLI2_FD_187423 | JGI IMG/M metagenome (GOLD analysis project Ga0209149, IMG submission 187423) | Marine gutless worms symbiont microbial communities from Max Planck institute for Marine Microbiology, Germany - Olavius algarvensis... ... | reverse complement strand
GCCGGGCCTCGAACCCGCGACTACTACATCGCAAGTCCGACGCCCTACCACTAAGCCACCGCGCCACCCCAAGCAACTCTCGTAGATTTTTCACTGAGAATTGCCAATCGCACCAGTGACCAACAACTTAATTTATCTATGTACAATTTGTCTACAGTAAACAATAATGGAATGTTTAATCAATTATGAAAATCGTGTACACATCACAGGCAATTACAACATGTAGCAAGTAAGTAAGTGACTTATAACAGAAAACTATGCTGCAAATGTCTGCAAATATAGCCACCTTCGTGAATCTTAGATTGCATTACATTCACAACAATGTCCACATAAAGCCACATCATCATCAGCACATATTTACTAGCATACATAATGCAGACAATCAAGTAGCACCTGCTAACAGCACAGTATCATACATCACATCAAGCAACTATATCACTTACTGTAGCTAAACTGAACGTGAGCAGTACATAAACAGTGTGAGGTACAGAGGCAGAACTGAGTGATGCTGGATAACAGCTCCCCATCTGAGTGACTGAGATGATAACTCTAGCAAATCTTAACCAATCTGAATAATACAAATAAACGGAGTATACAGTTAACGTGCATTCATTTGGCGGATATGGGATGTTCAGCTGGTGACGAGTGGTGGTCGGTGATATTAGTAGTACTAGCCGTGAAACTCATATCACGTCTAAAGTTGACGAGCCATTCCTTGTGTTGTCTGAGAGCGTCCTGTGTACTGACGTCATTGTCTGCAGCAGCAGCACTGTCGGCCGACCGACGTCCCACCAACCAACTACATCAGTCATAATCTCATTTCATTTACAACCAGACTGCAATATAACAATTCACTCCTTCTTCGCATCAGAATTTAAACTGCCCTAAGGTAAAATAATTTTTAATGTGAGGTTGTTATCAATAAAAAATTTAACAGAAAAAATTACATAGTACAAACCTTAAAGCAATAACTGAGTACAGTTACCAATAACTTACTGAATCACTTGACAGATAAGCATGAAACGTTTTCTGAAATTAATTTTCAACTAAATAAAATGTCATAATTAACAGATTCATTAACAGTTAAAATTTGCAACCCAACACTGACATTATACTGTACAAAATGCAGTAATCTTGAAGGCGACGAGCCAAAACACAAAAATATCAGTGTTACAGAAATATATATATGTATTATTAGCATCTCTGCAGTTTGTTGTTGTTGCCACCACCATCACCACCATCACCATCACCATCATCATCATCATCATCATCACCAGTGTTTTAACAGTGGCATTAACTGAATATGTTGAAGATAATGTTTATGTGTGCAAAATATTCAAAATGAAATTGAACACTAATCACAATATTAAATGACAAAGACCTGTAGCCTGAAGCAGAAGCTGGCTTATAGGCTGCAGATGTGTTGGAAAACAGTCGAAATGATGCAGTTGGCATTGAGGAAGACAACGGCTTTGATGATGCACCTGCTCACAATAACGTTCAAATTATCAACAATGATGAGCAAAAAATTTGCATTTGTTTCTCACAGAAACAAAAAATCCTTTAAATATTGTGCACTTCTTTGTTTGAGAGATTGGTCATGCCTACATGTAGGTAGACAGACATAGCAGAGTGTGACCTGTGAACAGTGAATTTGTATATTTTAGAGTATGTCAATGTTTATCTAATATTTCAATCATTAGATTATATTGATGCATTTAACTTTACACAAAATCACTTTGTGGTGTCATATATTCCAAGTTACCAGCTCAGTGAACCATTTGCCTATTTAAGTAAGGTCAGCTCCAGAGTTGTTTAGGGGTGGCTTTCCACACAACATGCTAAAAACCAACACTGCCAGTCTTACTTCACACTGTATCCACGACCGAAGACTTCAGATAAAGCAAAAACAGATGCACTTAGACAGAAATAAGACAGTACTACTCTGAGCTAATATAATGTAAAAATTATTTATGTGAAACATGAACATCTTGGCTGATGTCAAGTATCAGACTGAACCACACAACAAAGTCGACTTAACTAGAAAGCATTCCGCGAGTTCAAACATCAACCACAAACTATGTTTTACTTCACAACGTTAAACTGGTCAACAATACTGAAATCAAGCTCATCATTATAGTCATCGGCGTTATAATGCTGATACTTAGCAAACAAACAGCAGTTCAGTAGTGCTATTTCACATGTTACAACAAGGCAAAGAAGAAAAATTCCCCGATCTGGATCACATCTAATCGACCGCTGCTTGTCCTAAGACCTACCCTCCAAAAAATTTCAGGAAAATTTGCCCCCAGTTTTCCCAGTAGTTCTGCTCAGAGACAGACAAACAAATCAAGACAAAAACACAACCTTCTTGGCGGAAGTAATGACAGCTGATCTTAATATGTAGTGTACAAGCAATATTGACTGAATACGTATCAATCAGAACAGTCAGACTCACGGGCAAAGTACGTCTGATATTTCCGCTGCAGTATGTCTTCAACTGACTCACCTCTGCTGCCAAAAGCAAGCTGATGTTGTGGATCTTTGCTGAAATAATAACAATGTAGTGAGTGTAACACGTAATAACGTCAAACACTGATGAATTACAGTTTCTCATATTATTTTGTGGCGCCGTCTGTGGCTGCCTAACGTGTTATTGTTAGCTGCGAAGTTTTTGATATTTAGTCTGCCGTCCTCCACTGTCACCACAGCGTGCACTCTGTCATCATTCCGTCGATACCTTAAATCTCATCTGTTCACAAAGTCGTTCCCATCATGACGATAACTTCAGCTAGCTGACTCGACACGTTGTGACTGTGTAAAGTGTCCTTGTAGTTTTTAACTTTATGTCACTTTGATCAATTCTTTCTTAAAAAATTCTTCTTACATATTAAGAACAAAACTGTCAAGCGATTAATTTCTTTAATCGCATTAATCGCGCAATTAATTTTTTAAATTGCACGTTAATCGCAGGTTTAACGAACCTTTTATTTGTTACATTTTTCAATTTATTTGTGTTACATTTGCAGGTAGATGTCGTCAGCCCATTGCTGTTGAACACTAGTCTACTCCTAGTAATGACCACTGATAACAATGACTGATTAGTGTACGTCACTGAAGTTACGGACAGCTGACAATGACGGAGTCTTTGAGTTATGATGACTATGTGATTGAATAACTAATTATTCGTTTGTTTAACGTCGAGAAACGTTCGATTTCGGAATGTTAGTGTTCATTGTTGACATTGCTGGTTCACGTAATTTTTTTCCTGCATTAAAATTTTTAACGGCGTTAATTTTTTTGTTGCAATTAATTTTTTAACGCATTAACGTATTCGTTAATGCGTTAATTTTACAGCCCTAGTTAAGAACATAAATAGAATTCTACAATTACCAAATATCAATGCCATCTCAACTAAAACAGTCATAAAGTGTAGAACTCACTCAAAAGGAGAGTCACAGTAACAGATGAGTGCTGCTATAAGTGAACTAAAGACCCATAACAATAATAATAATAATTATTATTATTATAAATTAACTATTATTATTATTATTATTATTATTATAAACTGCAAGTAATTCATGTGATTAATTCCTATTTCTTTAAATCCACCTTCATAAACGTCATCATACTCTAGGCTTTTGAATAACTGACCAATTTTTCCGTGCTCACCTGGGTGAGGCTGGTCCCTAGGTAACCTCTTAGGATGCTGTGCAATATTATTTACAGGCCATTTACCCTTTACAATGACTAGTCAACAGCATCGAAGCACTGAAGTCAATAACGGAAACACATACATAAACGGATTGGCACAGTAAGAAACCAAAGACCGTCCAGCAACAGCCGGGTAGTGGTTGTAGTGATGACGTTCTTCGATCGACTGTCCTGATGCACAAATTACTACATAGATAGTATAAGCGTACATTGTACAACTGGCTCATGATAAGAAACAACATGTTCGATGTTCACGTCTCAGCTTTTTTTCAGCAGTGCAATAGAATACTTATTTGCCGTGTATTTCAGACAATCAATGGTACACATATCTCAACATAATTGATAGTGCAGTTACATGTTTTCACACAACAATTATTATTATGGGCACAAATACAAAACATGCTGATAAAAATGCAAACATTTCAGTGGCAGATACCAGATGGAGCAGGCAAAGATGCAGACAGAAAGACTTGGTCAAGTTTGCAGTTGATGTCTCTTATTGCATTCTCCAGTCGTTCAATGGTTGCAGCCGACGATGCAGAATGTCTCTCTTTGAAACCCTGGCGACTTTCTTGTCTCCTAACACCTGCAATAATCAACAGCCTGCTGTTAATCAATCGACAAAATTAGCCACTAAATATTAACTGCATTATCAGTTATTATTGGTATTGACATTAACAAATAACATCATAAGCCGTCTAATGATCCTAATATTAATTGTGGTACGTACGTCCCGCATGTGTGCCCGCGACCGTGTGGCACACGATGTCGCGGCAAAGCCGAGCCGCGGCCTGCCGCGTATAATCTAGTAACAACTATTAAATATGTTAACTACTACTATGATAATATTAACCGGGTTTATTTTGACCTTCCTTGGCAACAGTGGTCTCTACTGAACCGTTTTTGCATGGAACAGGGACATGTGGTGACTGTAGAAGGAAATGACGACTTACAGACACTGATCTGTGTCCTTGCGGCAAGACTCAGACAATGTCCCACATTGTCGAATCCTGTCCTCTCACAAAGCTGAATGGTAGCCTATCTCGGCTACATTCTGCACAGTACTGTACTGTACTGTACTGCACAGTATAACTGCAGTCTGCCTGTGACTACTGACTGTTGGCATTTCTGTCCTTTTTGTTCTTTGTTTTGTTTAATTTTGCATGGTGCCCCTGCCATGTCCTTTGACATGATAATGTCACCTTAATCACTACATTGTTAATTACTTACTTACTTACTCTGCAGATCAAGATGTTGTTTCGTGGCTGAACAATTATGGTCCATGACACACATACGAGAAAGAATGGTGATAGTATTACCATTTAATCTACTATGGTAAGTTTAATATAAATGACCCATATCTTAATTTAATACTTATACAACAAAAACACTGAATTATGATCACCATGTTTTTCTTTTCTTTTCTTTCTTTCTTTTAGGGTGGCACACACTCCCTTCGCATGCCAGCACTGAGGCCTACCTCACAGGCTAGCCCAATGCGAAACCCCAGGGAAGGGACTAGTGTAGTGTTGCACAACACCATCAGGCTAACCTGATGGTGTGTGTAGTTGTTGTGTGACCTCTCCTTATAGAGAGGTGTGTAGGGCTAAGGGAGGGATTGGGAGTGGAGAGACCTTGTGCCATGATATTTACCCTGCTCGGCCTATAACCACTGTTTCTCTGGCGGCTAATACCTACTGCATGACGGACGGCCATAGCTCATGTGCACCTCGTACTGTGGGACCCAGGGTCCAATTTAGCGGTGTGTGTGAACACAGTCATTGATGACCGGCCAGCGCACACAGCAGGAGACCATCTGTTATGAGTGGTTCAAGCAGCAACGAATACTGAGCGTCTGTAAACATGACCGTTGGCTAATACTGATTAGCCAATGGTCGCAGATTAAAGAGGACACCGTCAAACCCTCTGTGCCTGCCCGAGAATTTAATCTCAAAGCATACGCCGCTATAACCTGACACAATGATCAGGCCAGCCTGGGCCTCAAACCCAGACTCGCCGATCACTGTAGCCAGGCAGCGCGCATAGCGTAATGCTACCAATAGTGCCACCAAGGCAGGCTTAATCACCATGTCATGATCACCTGAAGTTTCGACTGGAATTGAGTAGCTGTTTCTGCCTAAATGCCAATCAGATGGCATTCGGTGGTCAGCAAAACCATTCGGATGTCGATGATAGCTTGGTGACTGATAATTAGATTCCAACATGTTGTGAACATCAGCAGAATTCATATCATCATCATCATCGTCTGACAACTGTTAAAACACAACAAGACATTTCAGTTCTAAATTTTTCAGCGCCTAATGAAAGGGGCTACGGAAGGTAATGTACCTACAAAACTCTATCGAGATACTCCGACAACAATAAGAAGGAACATTCAGTGCCATCTGAGTAAATGAAGACTTAACGCAGATCGGTTTTAGTTTGAGATGACTGTAGAAGTTTTACAAGGATGTGTACTCATCTCAATATTGTTCATCACATTCAAAGAAACACCTGACACGCAAGATCACTTAGTAAGCATGGCATAAGACTTTCAGCCTGACATATGTAGATGATGTAGCAACATGCACAAAAATGAGTAAGATCTGCAAGTGACTGTGGACAGGATAACACAAGAATGCACCAAAATGACTCAAAGATTAATACTGAAAAATCCGAGGTACATGTTGCACTTAAAGTGAAGAAAAAGTAAATGTGACATTAGAAGAAGCCCATCTCAAACCGGTGTAAAACTTTAGATCCAGCAAGACTCCCACATGGTCGAGTTCAAGGGCAAAGAAGTAGAGGGTGGCAATGGAATAGATAGATGGATGCTATCATCAAGCGTGAGGGACATGAATCTTGTAAAGGCAATTCGAACAATACTAGATCAGAGAAGTATGGCTAGCCTACTGAAGTGATGAGGCTGTTAGAGCGTGTGTAGCATCACTGTGATAGTGAAGAACTTTTCATACTGACATTGTTGAATAACCGTCGAGTGACCAAATACTATTTTCATACAAGTTGAACACGTGAACCAGTCACAATGTTATGATACATAACGTGCCTATCTGCTGACAACGTGGCACAGATGCAGAAAATATTTACCATATAAACAGCATTTTGCAAAGACCGCTCCAATAGTTTTAACCGATCGTCACCATCTCTGAGGTGACTCGCGTCAGAGGCTGACCTTGAGTTTGGACGATTGCTACCATTTATATCCACGTCAAATGTAGACCACGGTAGTGTCTCAGATGCCTGCAACACAATGTACACACTGTCTTAAACCAAGCATATAATACTGCTTCTTATCGTCAATGCAAAGAAAAGATAAGCACGCAGCTGTCACATAGAAACTGTGATTGCACGGCATGATATTGTAAATATTCTGCATATAAGGTGTGATCCGGTTATAGTGAAACTACTAAGAAAGCACATCAAAGCAAGCACACGACTCTTGTATCACATTAACAAGCTAATGCCATTTTCACTGTGTCACATATGATTAGATTACTTAACAATTTACATGTATACAAAAACTAGCTTCTGACACTAATCTGTGTTAACCAGAGCTGTTATGAATTAAATTACCAAAATATATTTAACAATTTCACAAACAATTAGATATCAATAGCTGAATCAAGATATCTAAGTTAATTCAGTTCAATAAAAGAAGCACGTTTTCCTGTTAAAAATAAAAATTGCCTGACATAACAAACAGTAAATTTGTAATCTGAAAACAGTAATATTGCCACCCACAAAATTACCAGTAGTGAAATTTGCACTGAAAGACTTAGATTCTTAGTAAATAATTAAGAAATGAATCATTTGGTAAGTAATGAGCAATGCAAAGGCATCAGTACAAACTTGCTGTTGGAGTATCTTAAGGCGGTGCTGTAAGGCATGTTGACGTTCCTGCCGCAGGAACTTGCTGGCCTGGTCGATCACACTACTGCTGTGTGTTCTACCTCTGCACAGTGACAAAGTGCTTCTAATTGAAGCCAGTTAACATAGCAAAGAGCTACATGACACTTACACATTAATTCTAAGACAATATTATAGTGGCTACAGTTCAACACACTGTCATATTACTATTATTATAATTATAAGCTACGGAATACAAATGATTTTATGAACAAATGATCAAAATGACTGACTAACAGAATAAAATGCAGTAAACACCTTGCTTGGCTACGTCCTGCTGAACTTCTTTCATAGTCGTCATCATCATCAACATCAGCAGCATCATCTGCGTCATTTCTGTCACTGACATTACAGTGTAATCTCTGCAATTCTGCCGGCGATCTGTTGTGTTGTGATAATGAACCAGCTACAAGCAATAAGTGCACGTTCACTAAAGATAAAACTGCAGAAAATGTCTGCGAAAAAACGAAAGGACACACAAGACACAAACAAACCTAACAACACAACAGAGAGGCTACAACTGCTGTAAGAAAATACAGTTCATCAAAAAGTGGAAAAAGAAAAGGACAAACGATGCCACATGGTAGCATATCTTTAATATACAATACCAGAAAATTGTTATAATGTTATAACATCAAAACATGTGAAAAATAAACAAAGAGTGTAGTATCTTTAGCCAAGTTTAATAGAAACATTGGTTTAGATAATGCAGAAATGCAAAACCTGAGGCAGGTTAAATACGAACGGTAGAATTTTTTACCAGCGTAGAAATTTTTCTTACCTTAGAACAAATTTAACTACGCATCACATCATGTGACCAAAATGTTTGTTACGTTTTACTGACCATCGTTAAAATAATTCGTTGTTTTTATTCGGCATGTTACTCAAATGGCCAGATTTTAAACATACTATGCACAAATGTTAAAAGCTTTAAATATAAAAATAAAAACTAGCCTTTTGTTTATTGCCACCATCCAAGTGGGCATGGCCATAACAGCTAGTAAAGAAATTTTCTGCTATGCTAGGAATTTTTTCCTAACTGTCAGAAGTGGGTTAAATTGGGTTCTGCTAGGCTAAGAAAAAATTTATACACTAGAAGTGTGCGTAATTAACCCACCCCGAGTTTTCTGAGATGCTAAGCAGATGGCTTAAAAGGGAAGACATAAGCAGTACAAACTGCTTGAACGATGTATAGGGAAGTTAATTACAGACAAAATAATAATTAAGAAAACTTCTGAATAGTGTACTGGAGCACTAATAAGTGTGGGACCGTGAGGCATGTTGTGATGTAAAGCAATGGCCTGTGGCCTGCTGACTGTATAAGATTGTTCAGTCATTAGCTGGAGAAACACCCCCCCCCCCCCCCTTACCTCTACATGGCCACATCTGAGAAGTGATGTTGGTCTGGAAAACTGTCTCTGTGCTACAGTATTGTGTACTATTATAATGGTGCACAGATACGAGCAGTCCTTCAGGTTGGTCGACTGTATCGGGCTTTGATCTTGCTTGGTTTAGCTCTGACTTCCAAGCGCCTCTGTGACTTTGGTCTTCATGGTGCTATATAGATATTAAAGCTTTTTGCTGACATCCTTCTCTTTACCTTTTAGTGAGCTGAGCCTGGTTGACAAACCATCATCCTTCAGTGCTGCGACACTGTTGGTTGGGTCATGTGACCCGTAAAATTGTCTCCGAAATGACCTATAATGTGTCGAGTGGGACGTTAAATTCTACTATACCATACCAGCTACAGAAACAAAATGTAAACACAAGCACAGAATGGGTGATAATTCTGACCATGATCATGAAGTGTGTCAATACTGCTGGCTGGTCGCAGTGACTGACGGCTCTGGTTACCTTCAACACTAAACCGGACCTTTGAGCCACCAGCTGCTTCCAACTCTACCTCGGTTGTTTGCCTCGCCTCAGCCAAATGCTTTTCCAGTTCTCTGCAGACCAAGAAACACAAATTGATCACTGTCAGCTTTTTAAAGTGTTAAAATTTACTCTAAATGCAACGTGCTGGAAAGGTACTAAATTGGTATACTTATTAATTTTTGCTGTATTAACATCAAATTAAGAGACTTCAAGCTGAATACTTGTGACTTTTTGCTGAATACAATACCATAACTGATGTCCCATATAATAAACACACAAGAAAGTACAGCCTGAGATAATGATAAATTTTTAAAACAAGAGTCAAAATGCTTGACATAAACTGCTTTCCAGGCAAGCAAACCTCACACAACAGCCACTGCCCATCTATTCTCCAAGCTTCTTGATGATACATCTAACCAGTTTGCTCTAATGTCGCACAGTTATAAACAAAGTTACAAACACAAACGACCAACAACATCATCTCGCTGGCTGTCACCAGACGACATAAATATCGTGCTCTAACAATGCACACACTGGGACTTTCTGAGACACTCTTCACATTTTGTTCGTATCTGTGTCACCATCCAGACTCAAATATAAATAGCAAAACTTATCAAATAATTCAGTGTCACATCTATCACCGACATCTATACTAGAACTCCGGATTTTGACGGCAGGATGCACACAACAACACAAATTGTGCAATACATTGGTCACAATGGCCCACATTAGCTCATGTGTAAGAAATGGGCACGCAATGTACCAACATGGTAGAGTGACATCTTACTTTAACTGCTGACAGAATGGCTCACATTAGTTCAGAGGTCAGAATGTACCGTATTTCTTCGAATAAATCAAACGGAATAAAATGATTATTTTTCATGTTGTTCAAATTAATGGAAGTAAAAATAATAATAATTATGTAAGGTGTTCGAATTTAGCTTTGCTTTGACACAAATCCGGTGCCATGCCTGTGCGTGATTTAATCAACATCCGGCGCTGCACGTTATTTGTTAAGTATGTAAAAGTATTGCTTCGAACCTTTAACAACAGTACCATGTGCTTACGTTACGTTATGTTGACAGGAAGGAAATTAAACGCACTATTGTTTACGTTTTGCACGTGCACATGAGCGATACATAAAGTTGGTTCTTAGGCGTTTAGGCTCCAGAAAATGACTCTGACGAATTAATTAATACCACTAAAAGTGACGTTCGAATTATTAGAATCACATGTTCGAATTATTAAAGGGTGAAAAAATAATTATATGTTTGAATAAATAGGGTGTTTGAATTATTGGGGTGTTCGATTTATTAGAAGAAATACCGGTACGGTAGGCCACGCAATGTATCAACATGGTTCGGCATCAACTTACTTTATCTGCTGTTGCAGTTTCTCTTTGCTTTCACGATAATGACCAACATGAGCCTGAACTTCAGATCTTTCTTTTCTCAATGATGCCAGTCTGCTTTCTGCATCAATAATCTCCTCTGGCTGCTGAAATATTAATAGATGTGTTGTTCATAAACAAGAACATTTCACTAAGTCAGTCATTCAACTCACTCAAGGTTATTCGAAGTGACACCCTTGAATAGCACACGTGTAACTGCCTATTAGTATTTCACTGTAACTATGTATGTATCTTGTACCGTTTCTGAAATATTCAGCGTCAAATAATGGTGTGAATTTGAAATCTAGGTTAGAGGTCGTTCAAAGTCATTCAAAATAGCACCGTTCGATAGATTGCATACGAGTTCCTATTGGAGTTCCATAGTAACGATGGCCCTATCTTGTATCATTTCAGAGATAGAGCAAGAAGTTGGTGGAAAATCACAATTTTTTTCGTACCCCACCTGTATTTGATGTCCCCTTTTAGGGGGATCCCTGTCGGAGTATTGCCATAAGTTTTGAAACAAAAAAACTAGAATGGTGTGGCTACCTGATGGTGAAAGCGTTTAATCCATGCTATGCATAGCATCGCTCAGTAAAAATATTGCTAAGGACATTAACATAAATATTTACACAATCACGTAAGCACAAAATGACTTTTCTTTTTCGTGTTACCGGCACACACGGTAGAGACGAATAAGCAGACAAACAGATACTCAATGCCCTTCCCTTATGGGGCAGGTCACAGTAACTCACAGTGTAATATCACTGTTTGACTCAAATACATTGATAAGACAACAGGAAAAAGCTGCCATAAATGAACATGAGCTAATGAAAGCAATAAAACCTTGTGTTGTTGATCTTTCTTCTGCAGCTGTCTTTGCACGACGAGTAATTTCTTTTCAACTTCTGATGCCTGCTTATGCACCAACAACAATGTACAACCATAACATATGCCTGCATTAGCTGCTGCTCCAGTAAATTATAATAAACAATGAAGACAGCAGTTATTTAGTACAGAATACTTTCAAATCAACAACAAGGAAACTACAGAAACATGGCACAATTTTTGCATTTGGAGAACAGAATATGCAGTTGCACAAAATTAGATCACCAGAACGTCTGGCATACGAAGCACATGCAGGCATTTCAGTCAGCCAAATAACACCTGCTACCTGTTAATTAGTATTTACCTGTTCAGCAAGTTTGTCACAACGAGATTCCTGCTCCAAGCGACGATGTTCGAGAACTTCAGCAGCGGCATCAGTCTCCTTGCACTGTTGTAATAAACGTACACAATAAAGTATATCAGCACAATTATAATCAACTGAGTACCAACTGACGACACTATACAGCACACTTACCATTGCAGTATTTTAAAACAGTGATTATCCATTATGGCTTTTTATCACTTTAGATAGTACTGTAGGTTTATGTTCACTTAAATTTTGTTTGTTGCATTTACTTATCGCATAACATCTACTACGGCAACTTGTGAAAATGTTTCAGCTTTCTGACATCATCCATAACTCATTTCCTACCTGCACTTGTGTGCACAGTGTCTTCCATGCAGCAAAAAAATCAAATGCTCAGAATCTAATGAACTGCTGTAAAGCTCAGAGCAATGTGTGGACATTAAACTGTCAAAATAAATTATAAAAACAACACTAACATGCTGTTGGTAATCATCATTCAACTTCTGTTTCCTGATGTCAAGTTCACTTGCAAGCTGTTTACATTCTGTCTGATAGCTGTCATGCAAGTTCTCCAGCTTGCGATCTATTTCCGTCTCAAGATTGGCCTTTTTCGTCACCAACTGTACCACATCAGCATATTAACTACATAAAACTAACAGTAAGCAAAAGACAATAAATGAAAAAAATATGACTAACAGGCTTTAACATAAAAAATTGGATGACAAACTACAAGAATTATGTCCATATGGTTACGATGCCTCTACTGTTACTGATTTTCAAATTCTTGCAACACAAATAAATAAATCTTTCACAACACAATGAAAAGTATCTATTTAATGTGCAAATGTGAAACAAAAATTAAGTAAGTAAAGTAAACGTGGATTTGTACAGTGCATCATCGCAAACACACCTCTAATGCACTACCGCTTCCCATATGTCGGCACTAATTTATGCTAACTAGCCCTTAGCCAGACACCAGCCTACACTGCAAGACCACGGATACAGACTACTGTATCACGCGACATGTCTGTTTACTCCCTCAGCTTTTGCTGGGTACTCATTGCACCTACCCACAAGGAAATGGCTCAGGCTGGGTGCTTAGTACTGTGTCGAGGCAGTTTACTCATCCTAAGATGAGAACTAACCGGGCCTGGCATAGAATAACTACATTGATCAAGACCAAAGCGTTACCATTAAGTCAAACCGGCAACCATTACCATCACTTCAAGAATGACGTGCATGCACTCAGCAATGTAGATGAAAAAGGACTCCACCAATATTCACAAATGACAAAAGATGCCTTTTAATATGTTCTACTATTACATACAAAAGCTTGCACATGCCCATCTGTAAGCTGGGACTTCTCAAGCGTTTGATTAGTTTTAGTCAGAGCACCCTTTCTGACACCAATAACAATGAAAATTCAGAAACTCTCAGCAGAAATCGAACCTAAATTGTCTGCGTGAATGTCCGTCACCCAACCACTGAGCCATGACTGTTCCTAATATTCATAAAATCCAAAACAATGAAAAAAGTGCTTGCAAAACAATAATTCAAAATATTATTTAAACCTCATCAAATTAACTTTTGATAGGCTTCACTGCTGTAGGCCTACCTGGGAACGATAGCACTGCTTAATGTTCTCGATGTTGTCGTCATGTTTTTGTTGAAGTTGATCTAACGTCGTCTTCTGACTTGCCTTCAGCTGTTTCCGACGCTCAGAGAGTACATCACCGATCTGCAGCACAGTCAGGACTAGTAGTGCAGCTATAACAATGTGTTTGATTATACAAAACGCAAAACCAACAGTCAGGCCACTTGATATCGTACCATTAATGATGACATTTCAGAAGTTCTCAGGTACTGAACATGACATTAAAGTTATTCATCTACCGTCAAAAACAACATGAGCTTCACTCAAGTCATCATAACTAGGACATAATGCTCGGCAAGTTTACTTCAACCATAAAATTAAAGGTAATTGATGGATATCTACGTCCCACTACAAACATTTTGAATAATATAGCTAAGCAAATGCTAATTTTATACTGTATAAAAACAATGTGGCAATTCTAACAGCAATGTAAAATTGATATCAGAAAAAGTGCTGTTGTTGTGATGGGAATTATTGCTGAACATAAATATCTCATTAAACAGTTGTGACTTAAAAATTTGGAGTGAAACGCTTGCATAGTAGAAAATAAAATGGTAAAAGTTTTTTCGAAAGCCAATGTATACCACAGCACACGTTACAAAATCTGAGCTTCGTTAAGTTTTACATAAAAATAAATCTTCCTATTTGTCTGTTAATTATCTCAGCTGTTTCAAGTAATTTTACTACAACAGCAGCTTGTCTCCAAGCACACACTACTCAACAGCTGCACATTTCTACAGGGTGGCCCAAATTAAAAATACCCCACCGAACAAAATGCAATTTCTCGACAACTGTGTGAGATTTTTATACCCAAATTTCTTGGTTTATATGGGAGAGATATTGCTACAATTCTGAAATTTAAAACAAAATTATTTTTGTTCTCTGTTCTCTCCAAAGTTATGGCTATATAAATATTCTATTCACACGGAATAGTCAACAGCAACTTGTAATTTTTATTAATGTCATGATTTCTGTGGGCGTCTGTTTCGATGGGAAAGAAAAATTGCATTTTATTTCAGACAAGACCAAAGTGAATACTAAACTTTATGTTGAAACCCTGTTGCCGGAACTTGTTCATGAATGCAGATCTGTTTTGCCATCTGGGTTCATCTTTCAACAGGATGGCGTGCCTGCACATATGGCAAAGCTGGCTCAAGACTGGATTGCTACCAACTGCAGTGAATTCATTGGTAAAGATGAATGGCCTCCAAACTCGCCTTACCTCAACCCTCTGGACTACCCTGTCTGGGGAGCTACGCTTGAACGCTACAAGTCATTTCAACCCAAGCCGGAGAACGTCGATGAGCTTAAGAAAGTTCTGCAGTTGATATGGAACCAGCTGCCACAAGACTCATCAAGAAAGCCATATTGAGCTTGCTGAAGACTTTCGGCTTGTGTCTTCTTCTTCTCGTATGCGTGTCATTTACCATAATTGGTCAGCCACGAAACAGCGTCCTCATCCGCAGAGTGTAGCCGAGATAAGCCACCATTCAGTTTTGTCAGGGGACAGGA
>Ga0209149_1000638_pt1 | contig 15267 bp, 5 predicted proteins | sample WorMetTyACAVOLI2_FD_187423 | JGI IMG/M metagenome (GOLD analysis project Ga0209149, IMG submission 187423) | Marine gutless worms symbiont microbial communities from Max Planck institute for Marine Microbiology, Germany - Olavius algarvensis... ... | reverse complement strand
TGAGACCCGAGTACTTGACAGTAGCTATCTCCGATATAAAGTTCAACTGCCCACCTCTGATAGTACCGAGATAACAGCAGGTGGTATTAAAGTTAGACTAGAGGGTCCTGTACCCCTATACCCCCCTAGCGTAAAAATACATTTCTACTTAATGCGAGTAGCTCTAGTAGTTTCCGTGATATTATGCGGTACCAAAATTACATCAGGGGGCCCTGTGCCACCTGGACGCCCCTATTAGGACGTCCCAAATTTCCACTATGGGGCCTACGCACCCTTGATGCCTCTTAGCGGAGAAATTTTTGTACACTAAGCGAGTACTTCAGAATATCTAATTGTGTTTTTAATGTCAGCTTTCTATCTCTAGTACTTTACTACATATTAGGGTGGTCCCAAATTTACATTAGGGGTCGCTGCCCCTGGAAGCCCCTAGCAGAAAAATTTTTATACCCAAGACGAGTACTTAGGCATATGTAATTGCGTTTTTAATTGTAACTTTCTAGCTCTAGTACTTTCTGAGATATAAGGGGGTCCCGAATTTACACTAGGGGGCCTACACGCCCTGGACAACCCCTAGCGGAGAAATTTTTGTACGCTAAGCGAGTACTTCAGAATATCTAATTGTGTTTTTAATTTCAGCTTTCTGTCTCTAGTACTTTACTAGATATTAGGGTGGTCCCAAATTTACATTAGGGGCCCTGCGATTCCTGGAGGCACCCTAGCGGAAAAATTTTGACATATGCACATGTACTTGCCAATATCTATATAATTGTAAATTTTCAGCTGCGTTGCTCCATTATCGCGTTACTAATGGAGCGCTCTCTCTATAATAGGTTTTGCATTGAAAGGTCTGCCTAAATGGACATTTTTAGGGATTTTAGGGGCAGGGGATAAGGTATTTGGTGGTAACCCCCCCTAGGAATGCAATGACCGCCGATCTACGTCGTTTGGTGAAAAAATTATGGAGATACTCTAAATACCCTAGTCTGTATGCGCGGCAAACAAATTGCAAAAACAGACATAAAAAACCGGAATGTCCATGCAGTGAGTGTTACATTTCACCCCTGTGCAGTGGTTACCCCCCTAAACCACTAGTTACCCCGTTGTGCATGTGGGGTCCTATGGGCGACGTAATCACTCATGCACATATATTAGGGGGTCCCAAATTTACACTGGGGGGTTTACGCACCTTTGACGCCCCCTAGTGGAGAAATTTTTGTGCACTAAGCGAGTATTTCAGAATATCTAACTGTTTTTAATTTCAGTTTTCTATCTCTAGTACTTTACTAGATATTAGGGTGGTCCCAAATTTACATTAGGGGGTGCTACGCTTCCTGGATGCCCCTAGCAGAAAAAATTTTATACCCAAGACGAGTACTTTGGCATATGTAATTGCGTTTTTAATTGTAAGTTTCTAGCTCTAGTACTTTCCGAGATATAAGGGGGTCCCGAATTTAGACTAGGGGGGCTATGCACCCTAGATGACCCCTAGCGGAGAAATTTTTGTACGCTAAGCGAGTACTTCACAATATCTAATTGTGTTTTTAATTTTAGCTTTCTCTCTGTAGTACTTTACGAGATATTAGGGTGGTCCCAAATTTACATTAGGGGGCCCTCCCCCTCCGGAGGCACCCCTAGCGGAAAAATTTTGACATACGCCCAAGTACTTGCCACTATCTATATAATTGTAAATTTTCAGTTGCGTAGTTCCATTATCATGGGACTAACGGAGCGCTCTCTCTATAATAGGTTTTGCATTGAAGGGTCCGCCAAAATGGAGTCTTTGGGGGCAGGGGCTAAGATATTTGGTGGGAGCCCCCCTAGGAATGCTATGACCGCCGATCTACATCGTTTGGCGTAGAAAAAGTTATGGAGATGCTCTAAATACCCTAGTCTGTATGCGCGGCAAAGAAATTACAAAAAAAACATTAAAAAACGAAATGTCTACACCATGAGGGTTACATTTCACCCCTGTGCAATGCTTAACCCTAGTTACCCCGTTGTGCATGTGGGGTCCTATGGGCGATGTAATCACTCGTGCACAATTTCATATCAATGGGTTCTGGGGTTAGGGAGCTACTGTAACCCCAAATTCCCTATTTCTTATACATAGCGATCATGACCCTTATAACAGTTAGCAGTACTGTGCTATACTGTGATACTGTGATGTAAACAAGAAGCTCTGCTGTCGCAAAGAGGCTGCGCGATGCTTCGTGTCTGAATAGCTTCAATACAAAACGTCGAGCGCAGTCTTTTATTATTAGTTGTTTCGGCTAAAGGTATACCACTGCGTACAATTAAATTCTGTTGTTTTCTTCTCTTTGGCGTATTTGTCCCTGCTGCAGGCCGTCACAAACAAACATTCGCTGGTGAGTCGCCGACTGTGCGATCTACACTGTATGGGGTCGTTGGTAACTGTTTTTGTCTCTTCCTAGTTCGCACGTCCAGCAATCGATCGATAGCCAGTGGTGCGTGGCCGACTATGTCATATACTCAGCTTCGTCGTCAGTAAATGTTCTTGGCACTTCGCACGTCCACTGTCGTCCAGCAATCTTCAATAGTTAGCTATTAGACCAGAATCGCGAGTTCTGCCTACGCCGCACCATCAGTGGGGTTCCCGTCGGAATATCGCCACCCCGTTTGGTATGGAAAAACTAGAATGGTGTGTCTGCCCGATGCTGAAAAAAATTCTCAGATATGTTTATTCGTTTCGACATGATCCACGAACGTGACAGACGGACGGACAGACGGACAGACACCGCATGACGGCATAGACCACGCTTATGCATAGCATCGCGCAGTAAAAAACTTCCATAGAAGTTTGACATTTCTGTAAGGGTAGAGATGACTCATCTAAAATGGCAAAAATTACTTTGTTATGATAGAAAAAGCGTAAATACTACCTTACATATGAGCCCTATGCCGAAATGTCAAGCGCTGCATATTGTAAGGTCGTGTTTGTGATATTTCTTTCTTAGCAAAGTAATTTTTGCCATTTTAGATGTGTCATCTTGACGCTTACAAAATGTCAAACTTCTATGGAAGTTTTTTTACATTAATATTTGCAGTTTTATTAGTTGCGGCAAATTTTTATATGAGACCCGAGTACTTGACAATAGCAGCTATCTTTGATTTAAAGTTAACTTCCAACCTCTCATGCTACTAACGAGATAGCAGCATGTTGGTACTAAAGCTAAACTACAGGGTCCTGTACCCCTAGATGCCCCCTAGCGGAAAAATACATTTGTACTTAACGCGAGTACTTTACCATATATAATTGTTTTTACAGTTTCAATTTGCTAGATCTAGTAGTTTACGAGATATTGTTGGGTCCCAAATTTGCATTATGGCGTCGTGTGCCACCTGGTCGCCCTAGCAGAAAATTTTTTAACACCCAAATCAAGTATTTAACAATATCTAATTGCATTTTTAATTTTAACTTTCTATCTCTAGTAGTTTCCGAGATATTAGGCGGGTCGCAAATTTACACTAGGGGGCCTACGCACTCTTGACGCCCCCTAGCGGAGAAATTTTTGTATGCTAAGCGAGTACTTCGCAATATCTAATTGTGTTTTTAATTTCAGCTTCCTATCTCTAGCACTTTATGAGATATTAGGGTGTTGCCAAAATTACATTGGGGACGCTGCGCCCCTGCATGTTCCTCAGCATGCTAAGCGAGTACTTCAGAATATCTAATTGTGTTTATAATTTCAGCTTTCTACCTCTAGTAATTTACGTTAGGGGGCCCTGCACCTCCCAGAGGCCACCTAGTGGAAAAATGTTGACACGCACAAGTACTTGCCTATATCTATATAATTGTAAATTTTCAGCTTTGTAGCTCCATTAACGTGGGATTAACAGAGCGCTCTCTCTAGAATAGGTTTTGCATTGAAAGGTCCCTGAAAATGGGGATCTTGGGGGAGGGGCTAAGATATTTGGTGCGAACCCCCTAGGAATGCAATAACCGCCGATTTATGTCGTTTGGTAAAATAATTGTGGAGATGCTCTAAATACCCTAGTCTGTACGAGTGGCAAAGAAATTACAAAAAAAGCATTAAAAAACGGAATGTCTATGCCATGAGGGTTACATTTCACCCCTGTGCAATGCTTACCCCCCTAAACCCCTAGTTACCCCGTTGTGTCTGTGGGGTCCTATCGGCGACGTAATAACTCATGCACAATTTCAGCTCAATTGGTTCAGGGGTTAGGGAGCTACAGTAACCCCAAATTCCCTATTTCCTATACTTAGCGATCGTGACCCTTACAACAGTTAGCACTACCGTGCTATACTGTGATACGACCTTTGTATCGTTGGGAACTCTGAATATTTCTGGACATATTACCTTTTGTGCTGTCATCGGTGAGGTTGCAAGTTTGAGGGACTCACTCGGTCCACTGCAAGCGACCTTGGACCATCTTCATCTTCATCCTCATCCTGTTCCTCCTTAGCAGGAACATATGCCGTCTCAGTCGCTAATACCTTAGCATAATAATCAAGCAGGCTAGCCTGATCTTCTCTGGGCTTAGTTGATCCATTTTGAGTGTAATACGTATGGGGAAAATTTACAAAAATTCTCAGTCTTACAGTATTGACGGCTCGCAAATTTTACGGAATTTACAAAAACCACAAAAATACCTGCACTCTGCAATGATCACACAAGATCAATTCTATCCTATAGTCTACAAATGGCACTAATAGGATCACAAACAGACTTAGAGTATTCTATCACTCTAGTCTAACACCTTGCCGATAGATCACAGACTTACAGTAACTCACGACAGATCTCACTAGATCTTACATGCAGAGAACTACTATCCTCAGATAATTACGAACTCTGTTTCAAACAGATCGGTATAGAACTATTCTATGTCTGATCGCACCTAATTCAAATTTAGGTTATACTACACACAGTAGTTAACAAATCTAATCAAATCAACTTAAGGCTGGATTCAAACAATTTGAATCAACCAAGAATTTAGCCGAAATCAACACAGATTAGCCAAAATTAGTATGCAAAACTATTAAAAACCACAATGATAGTTATACGTGAGTCCTCCAGAAGACGACGATATCTCATCAATCAACATGTGATGTCACAAAACTCTTTGGAAATCAATATCACTCCAGAATTAATCATCAATCCAGAATTAATCAATCGCTGTCAGATCGTAATGCTCAATACAAACACAAACACAGTTAGTCACGATCAACTAAACTGACTCAAATCTCAATTTTACCAACTTATTCTGTTCAAATCCTGTTAATTTTTGTTGCATCCTGCTCGCAGCGCCATAAACTGTGACGTTGATTGGACAATGCCGATGTGATGAGTTTAATTCTTACAAACTTTTATGAGTGCAACTCCAAAATTCCAAAAGAAATTTATATTCTAAGTGAAACGTGCAAATAACATAAGAAAGAAATAATAGTCAGTGAATAAGAAATCAATAATATATATGAGATAACAAATATCTCTATAACTATGCAAGACAGTCCAAAAACACAAATGTGTCACTACACAACTCCTACCACAGAGAAAGATCTAGACTTCTAGTCTTCTCCTCACACACTATCCTTCTACCACAATATGGTCCAAATAGACCACCAACTCAGTCTCACCACTACTTATACTCTCAATAAGAGAGGTTAAGACAATAGATTTGACCAATGTCAAATCCACAGACAACAGAGTATCAAAATACTCATACAAATCACTCTACCGGCTAGATAATACCAGTCAGAGCAAGAATCCACTTAATGGATTAACTAGCAACTTCCTACTTAGGAAAGTTACTCTCAATGAATGATTCACATCTAGTGAATCCAACTAGCAAGTTTCCTACACCAAGGATAATTGATAAACTACTGTTCACAGACAGTAAAACCGCAAAAAGACACTACAGTCTCTAAACACGCTCTATCGCATTACCTTCAACATCAGAAGTACTAGCGAAAGAGGATGATCCACCAAGGATTCTTTCTGTATATACTATATTATAAAAACATTCTCAATCATTCGATTTCCACTAGATTCGAGTACATTCGACGTGTACTAGTGTGTACTAAGCACCGGAAATTCCAAAACGAGATCATATCTAAAAATAGATCGCAAGCCCAAACCAACAATAATAGCGAATATTACAGTAAGTAATCATTTAATCAATTGGAGTCCGGGTAGGCAAACGTCACAGATATGGCCACAGTTACTACAGAAGACAAATAGGAAACCGTACCCAAGCTTTCGAATGGCACCAGTTTCAATGAATTTGTGTGACCTCTAACCCCGATTTCAAGGTCACGATATTATTGAACATCAAAAAACTCGAAAATGGTACAAGATAGTGTTATATTTACAATGGCCGACGCATAGAAAGTCGCATATGGTCTATAGAACGGCGCCATTTTCAATGACCTGGAACGACCCCTAACCTGGTTTCCAAGGTCACACCATTGTTTGACACTGAACATATCCGAAATGGCTAAACATACGGCCATAGTTACTATGGAAGGCGAATGGGAAACCGTACCCAAGCTTTCAAATGGTACCACTTTCAATGACCTTCAGTGACCTTTAACCCACATTTCAAAGTCACAATAGTATTCAACGTCATATAACTCGACTACTACTAAGTCGTGTATGGTTCCGTTTCCAGTGATCTTGAGTGACCCTTAACCTACATTTCAAGGTCACAGAGTAATATTTAAGCCTACAGATGCCCTCAGCGTATTGCGTGCGCAGCTGTCACGCAATCTTTTGGCGATAGCTAAGTTCTTGTTTACTCGTTTATCTTTACCTTATTACATCTAGGTGTAACTAAGGTACTGTGATAGTGCTTTTCAAAATGGCGGCCGTCTACAATCTTCAGTTTTCGAAAATTGCTATTTTGGTCATGTAACCGTAATCAGTATGTGATTTTTCATCATTACACAAAATTTGACCAAAATAAGATAATTCGGTGCCGAGTTGTGGCCTAAACACTCTTTTGAAATCAGCAGAATTTCGGTGAAATGACTGTCATCTTTATCGGAATTTGCTTCTGCGCACCAAATGTCATCAAAATCGGACACTTTTTATTGATATGTGGCTCGTTAACAATTTCAAAATGGCGGCCGTCTGCCATCTTGCACTTTCGGATTTACATGTATAGTTGATGTCACACGACCTTTATCGGCATGCTGTTCTGCTTCAAATTGCAAAAATTTTCTCAAATTGGACGATCCCTTGCTGAGTTATGTCGAAAAACGATTTCGAAGATGGCAACCATTCGCCATCTTGAATTTTAAAAATTTTAATTTTTGGTCATGTGACTGTCATCAGGTTCAATATCTGCTGTAGTACACCAAATGTCATCAAAATCTGGTAATTTTTTCACTGAGATATGGTGATTTTCAAAGTGGCGGCTGTCCACCATCTGGCATTTTAAAAATTTGCAGTTTTTGTCACATGTCCTTTGCTGGCATGCCGTTCTGTTTCCTCGTACAAAATTTAGCTGAAATCGGACAATCAGTTGATGAGTTATAGCCAAAGAACCGATTTTCAAGATGGCCGCCGCCATCTTGAATTCTAAAATCTTGAATCTTGAATTCTAAAAATTTCAATTTTTGGTTACGTGACTGTCATCGTGTTCAATATCTGCTGTTGTGTACCAAGTTTCATCAAAATTGGATGATTTTTTCACTGAAATATGGTGATTTAGCAGTCTTCAAAATGGTGGCCGTCCGCCATCTTGGATTTGTTATGACGTCACAATACTGCATCGCGGGATACATTTTCATTGTCCAAATATTGTCCTGAAATTTCACGTTGATTGGTATTGTAGTTTCAGAGATACTTGCAATATCATATGTCGCCCTTTTGGCGGTACATAACAGACCATGGCAATTTTGGGGTTGCGCATGCGCTGTTTATGCATCTATGGTGACGATTAAGAGGTGTTCTAAGGGGAGCATCCCCATTGTTAAGCGATTTTTAGGCAAAAATTTTCTAAGTCTCGTGAATAATGGTCCCAAAAATGGCGCTAATTCGGGGAAATGGGGGTCTATATATTAGATTTTATGTTCGCGACCCCGAAAAGCCGCGTGTTTTGGCATATTTTGCGTCAAAATCCGTCCAGTGGCCTTGGCTGTAGCGAGTTGCAAGAACCCCCCCAAAAAAACAGAAAAAAAACTAGCCGAGTAAACACTTTCGGTGTGCAAAGTCACGCATGTGCAGAAACGAAACTCCGGGGCAGATCGTGACAAACTTTTGCACAGGTGTAGGGGTCCACGACGTAATCACCTCTGCCAACTTTTATGACTGTCCCCTATGGGGTTTGGGCGTGACGGGGGGTCAAATTTTGGGTTTCTCCATTGACTTGCGTCGTCGCCCTTACAACACTCTGGCACTGCAGTGCGAGTGTGTGATTTTAAAGTCTTTCTTGAGCTTGGTGTGGTAGTACTGTGTATAAATTGTAATATATGTAGTATTATATAGAATGGATTGTGTTAAGGCAGTTTGTCTTGTGTGTGTTGTTATATTATAGACAGCATGTGCCAGAGTTGCGTATATATACTCTACCAAATTTCAGACTCAGTCAGGTATATTATCCTTTGTATATTCAGTACAGTTCCTCAGCATATCAGAGGTTTGCGTAACATCAAATTAGCTAATAGGTTGATTTGGTGTGTGAGTGTTTTCTCTGTGATTTCTCATAGCGTATGAAGTGATTGAACGGACAAGCTGATAAAGGTTTACACAGGGTTTATGCTTATGCCTTTTACGTTTTGATGTACCATACAAAATTTTTTAAAATTTACATTTACAACAAGCTAAGTCATCTTTAAACTCGAGTGTAATGACATGTCGCAGTTTTTGCAGAATACAGGCAGACCCTCTCCTCTCTCAGCAATCTCTGTGTCGTGCACCAGCCAGGCCCAGCACACATAGCTTATACAGCTGAGTGAAGGGGCTATGAAATACATATTTATGTATTTTGTTGAAAAATTCTGCTACAAAGTGCAAATCGCCATTACTTTTGATGCACCCAGATGTCTTAAAATTCGCAATTAATCTGACGTAAATTCTGGAAATTTTATTCAAATACACTGCAACCTCATTATAATGTGATGTTTCGGTGCGGAGCTATCATCCATTCTGTTATAACGAGGTCGGCGTTGTAGTGGCATTTTTCACATTTTGAGTCGCATGTACTCTGTCATGACAGCATCTGTCACTGTTTATCACAGGTAGCGCAGTTGTGTTAAGGCCCATAGGCAGTCAGTGGAGAAGCCCAAATTTTAGCCCCCTGTAAAATTTACACCCCTTAAATTTTCAAGACACGTAACTACCTCGAGGACATCTACCCCTGTGCCAAATTTCATTGCAATATCTTTAGCTTTCCTCCAAATATGTTAAATATTACGCTTTTTCGACTTTTTTTGTTGTCCTATCCTGTCCTGTCTTGTCCTGGGCCTGATTTTCGAAAAATCTTATGAAGAACTTAGGAAGATCTTAGGAAGTTCTTAAGAGTTATGGGGCAAAATTACAAAAAAAAATCTTATGACAATCTTATGACTTACGAATATCTTAAGTCAAACTTATGACAAAGTTACGATCATTCCTAGTTACAAAAGAATCTCATGATAAACTTATGACAAACTTATGACCAAACTTATGATAAACTTACGATCACTATTTTGTTGTCATAAGTTGTAAAATTGACGTCATTAAACTTGCATAGAACAGCAATGGCGCATTTTTACACGTTGTTTCGCCGGCAGCAACAAATAAATAATAGTTTTCTGCGAATGGACGAAAAAATGCGCCATTGCTTATTCATTTTTAGCAATTATTAAGAGAAATTTTATATATTTAGATGAAGATGCTTTTATTATGCTTTATAAGAGCTTGGTAAGATCTCATTTAGAATATGCAAATTCAGTATAGAATCCGCATAGACTTGGATTAATCAAAGATCTCGAAAAAGTCCAGATGCGTGCAACTAAATTAGTTATTACTATTAAGAATCTCACTTATAAAGATAGACTCAAAAGCTTAAAATTGCCAACTCTTAAATATAGACGTATTAGAGGTGATATGATTGAAGTATACAAGATCTTGACTAATAAATACGATAGGAGAGTGAAAAGCAGCAAGATAGTATAACTAGAGGTCATAGCCTATAATTAGTAAATAATAGATATCACTATGATTTAAGAAAATTTTCTTTTGCATCCAGAATTGTAAATGTGTGGAACAGTTTGCCAGAAATAGTAATATCAGCAGATACAACAGACACTTTCAAAACAAGACTAGATAAATTTTGGCAACACCAGGATATATTATATGATAAGGTTGAGTTAACTGGGGTCGGGAACAGAAGTCAGATAAATGCGGATGATAACATTGTAATATAATTGCACTTTTGCACTGCTTATTTTTCGTTTGCACAAGCTGGGCATAGAGGCACATGCCTACGCTCATTACACATCTTTGCTTTGCTTTGCTTTGCTTTTATGACGGAACACGAGCTCTTTCAGTGCACCCGTTTTACTTGAGATGTCCTAAGATCGCTGTCGCGTCCACCACCACGCCGAGCTAACACTATTTGCATGAGCGGTTAAGAGAGATCAGTGAAACACTGCTGTAGTTTATAGTTTTCTTAAACAACAAAATAATAGCTATTTACATGCGATATAACAAAATCTGGTTCGCGTTATTGATCATTATCGTCAACGTTTCAGCCGTGACGTACTTCCAACTATACGTCCAAACGTCAGTATAACGAATAGGCCTACATCACAAAATTATCAATATTCAGTACTCTCCTGCATCGACTTCACATCTACACGCACATTGTAGATAAAGAACACATGTCGAATTACACAAGTAAGACACGCTCTCAAAACACGTGCGTTCACAACACGGTCAGACAATGAAGTGAAGTGTCGCGAGTGACCATTCGACCTCCGAGCCGCTGGCCAGACAACCACGTGACCATGCTTAGCTCGTCACCGTGACTGGCCCCTGGCTCGAGACCTCGAGACCGTGACAATTGCTTTCTGTAATAAACTAATGATAATCGTAAGATAATCTTATGACTTCGCAAGTCAACAACTTACAACAGACTGCTTATTTTTCGTTTGCACAAGCTGGGCATAGAGGCACATGCCTACGCTCATTACACATCTTTGCTTTGCTTTGCTTTTATGACGGAACACGAGCTCTTTCAGTGCACGCGTTTTACTTGAGATGTCCTAAGATCGCTTTCTGTAATAAACTAATGATAATCGTAAGATAATCTTACACTAATCTTACCATTGGACACTAAAAATAAGTCGGAGAAACTTAAGAAAAACGTAAGAAATAGTGAAGATTTCCTAAGTGTTTCGAAAATTGACTTACGATTTTCCTAGGAAATCTTAACTTGCTGACTTAAGAAAAACTTAGGAAATATTTACGACACACTTAGTTAAAACTTGAGAATATCTCAAGATTTTTCGAAAATCTGGCCCCTGGTTATACTTTTTTTCTCGCAACACCATTGATGAATTGCAACTGCAACAGGTCGAACCCCTGGACGGATTTTAACCATTTATGGCTTAAATGACGCGCCATCACCCAAGGATGTGCATTTTTGGGGTCTGGATGACGACCCATTATATTAAGGGGTTCAAACCCCCAAAAAGGGGGCGTGGTTAGGCATTTTCCAGCCAAAAGGGAAAATTATAAAATTGTAATGTCTCCGGCGTGGAATATCGGATCGATATCAAATTTTGACAGGGTAATCGAACCACTTAGTGGGTGATCCAGAATAACAAAATTCATATTCAAGATGGCGGACGGCGCCATATTGCAAAATGTTGAAAACGCTATAACTCGCCTATCAGTGGACCGATTTGGATGAAACTTGGGTGGTCGCATCCTGTCATGTCCCCGACATGTCCCCCATGATGCGGTTGCCATGGCAACGGCCGTTGCTTAGCAACGGCGCACTGTACATTCGGCAGTTATGGGCGTCTGAAGGCCGAACGCATGAATCAATCTTGTTGAAATTTGGTATACAGCAGCAAGTTAGGACCACAATGACGGTCACATGATCAAATATTAAAATTTTTAAAATTCAAAATGGCGAACGACCGCCATGTTGGAAAATATTCGAAATGCCATAAATCGCCTACCAATGGATCGACTGGGACGAAACTTGGGTGGTCGCATACTATCATGTTCTCGACATGTCCGCCATGTTAGCAACGTCCGTTGCCTAGCAACGGCGCATTGACCATTCTGCAGTTATGGGCATCTGGAGGCCGAATGCGTGAACCAATTTTGATGAAATTTGGTATACATACAGCAAATTTGGACAGCAATGACAGTCGCGTGATCATATATTAAATTTATAAAAATTCAAAATGGCGGATGGCCGCCATGTTGGAATGTATTGGAAATACCATAACTCACCTAGCAGTGGACCAATTGGGACGAAACTTGGCTGGTCGCTTCCCATCACGTTTCCGACATGTCTGCCATAATGCGGTTGCCATGGCAACGGCCGTTGCCTAGCAACGGCGCATTGAACATTCAGCAGTTATGGGTATCTGGAGGCCGAACACGTCAACCAATTTTAATGAAATTTGGTATACAACAGCAAATTCGGACAACAATGACAGTCACATAGTGATCAAATATTAAAATTTTTAAAATTCGAAATGGCGGACGGTCGTTGTTAAAAAGTATTCGAAATGCCATAACTCGCCTGCCAATGGACCAACTGGGACGCAACTTGGATGGTCGCATCCCAATATTGGAAATGCTGTAACTCCTCTTACGATGGGACCGATTGGGACGACTTTTTGGTGGTCACGTCCAAGCAACACATCTGCTGCAAAACCGTTTCCTTGGTATTGGTCATTACTGCTAACCACACAGTGAACCTTTCTGGTTTTGTGAGGTGTAGAGATCAAAAACATTCACATTCCACAATTTTGATGAAACTTGGATGACTGTGCCACTGTGGTACAAAAAAATAAAATCTGGTAGAAAAACGGCAAATATTAATACAAAAAAACCTTAGAAGTTTTATCACTGTTAAGGCCCATTGTTCAATGACACATCTAAAACAGCAAAAATCACTTGGTTCCTTCTAGTACTCCACTGGACCATGGATGTAATATATGACTTCTATTAAATCCACGGCCCAATGGAGTACTAGAAGAAACCAAGTGATCTTTGCTGTTTTAGATGTGTCATTGAACAATGGGCCTTAACAGTGATAAAATTTTCTTTCTATTGTTATAATACATTCACAGCTTTTACTGTACATTAAATACACAGTATCCAATCATATTTTATCGTGAAACTTTTACTTCAGAATGAGATATAATAGGACAATGCTTACAATGCAGCTGTCAGGGAGATCAGCTGATGTCGTTTAATGGAATGTACACCTTCGGAGTTGTAGACAGTCATTTAGTCCAGTCATTGTGTTGATGCATTTCTTTCCTCTCACCACTCCTGGCATGCAACGGAGCCATATAATGAGCAGAGGCTGTTTTAGAATATTTTTTACACAGATTTCTTACATTGTACAGATGGTGGGGGGATGAAGCGAACTGTGCCCACTGTAAACTGTCAGGCAGGCAGCTGCCGGCTTCGCATCTCACCCGATTGCTGGCGGATGTACCATTGATGAAATCTGTCAGGTCACTTCATTGTTGACAGTGGAAGGAGGTGAAGACGTCCACCTCCCATCACCATCAACAATGAAGTGGCCTCTCGTGTTACTGATATCTCCACGTCTATCTACCATCAGACCAGCACTTAATGACAATACGAGCGTGGACGACAGGGCTGTAACAGTCAGTGAGTCGGGTGATTTTGTCAGACTGACAGCACTACCGTGCCGGTTGCAATGATGTCGGCATGTAGCTAACAGTAGGCAGTGTGAGAAAATTCAGGAGCCACAGCCACACGTATTTTGTTGAAACCGTACTCTAACGAGGCACGTTATAATGATGCTGCGATGTAGCTGTCGACATATTGAACCTTGCGTAGTTTGTGCTTCGTCTGGTAGAAATGTTAGGACTTTGGAGCTGGTCAAGAGAGAGTGGAGGAAATGCAGAGAGTGAAGGAAAATTGAGTTAGAGTTGCAATGTTTACTGCTGCTCGGTGAAATGGGTTGGCCTCTCCCTGGGAGCTGGGACTATATGTGAATTAATGTAAAAAAAACTTCCATAGAAGTTTTACATTTTTGTAAGGGGATAACACATCTAAAACGGCAAAAATTACTTGGTTAAGATAGAAAAAGCATAAATACAACCTTACATATGAGCTCTATGCCAAAATGTCAAGCGGTGCATATTGTAAGGTCGTGTTTGTGATATTTATATTTTAACAAAGTAATTTTTGCCGTGTCAGATGTGTTATCTCTACCCTTACAAAAATGTCAAACTGTCTCAAAGTTTTTTAAAATTAATATTTGCGGTTTTATTGGTAGGTACAGATTTTTATACGAGACTCGAATACTTGACAATAGCTATCTCCGATTTAAAGTTTAACTTCCCACCTCTGATAGTACCCAGATAACAGCAGGTGGTCCTAAAGTTCCAATAGAGGGTCCTGTACACCTAGACACCCCCTAGTGTAAAAATATATTTGTACTTAACGTGAGTACTTTACTATATCTAATTGTGATTTTAGTTTTAGCTCTCTAACTCTAGTAGTTTTTGAGATATTAGGAGGGTCCCAAATTTACGTTAGGGGCCCTGTGCCCCCTGTACACCCCTAGCGGAAAAAATTGTACTCGAGGCGAGTACTAAACTATATCTAATGGCATTTTTAATTCCAACTTTCTAGCTCTTGTACTTTCCGAGATATTAGGGGTCCCAAATTTACACAAGGCGGCCCTACACCCCCTGGACGCCCCCTAGCGGATAAATTTTTGTACCCAAAGCGGTTACTTCACAATATCTAATTGTGTTTTTAATTTCAACATTCTACCTCTAGTAGTTTCCGAGATTTTATGGGGTCCTAAATTTACGTTAGGGGCCCGTGCCCACTGTACGCCCCTAGCGGAAAAATTTTTGTACCCGAGACGTTTAATTTACTATGTCTAATGGCATTTTTAATTTCAACTTTGTAGCTCTTGTACTTTGCGAGATATTAGGGGGGTCCCAAATTTACACTAGGGGGCCCTACGCCCTCTGGACGCCCCCTAGCGGAGAAATGTTTGTACCCAAAGTGAGTACTTCACAATATCTAATTGTGTTTTTAATTTGAACTATCTAGCTCT
>Ga0209149_1000637_pt1 | contig 15267 bp, 9 predicted proteins | sample WorMetTyACAVOLI2_FD_187423 | JGI IMG/M metagenome (GOLD analysis project Ga0209149, IMG submission 187423) | Marine gutless worms symbiont microbial communities from Max Planck institute for Marine Microbiology, Germany - Olavius algarvensis... ... | reverse complement strand
TAAACGCGTTAATTTTCGGCAACATACTTCGTCTGCTGGTACGAAAGAATGTTAATTCCATAACTGCTGCAACGTATTAATCACGGAGGTACTAATAGAATAGCCGTATTCACTTTAGTTTTGTTTGCAATTTACGTCGTAATACTCTATGGAATCCCGCAACCACGAGTAATACAATAAACTGTGTTAATGACAATGAGAGGTGGTACTCAGCAGTTTCGAAAAGAAAAAGTTTGAAAATTGTTTTCTCGCCGCACAAGCGGAGTAAATTTAATTTAATTATCTAAAATAACTTGTGTATACATACACTACACGACGAATATAGTTTTGGCTAATTCATTTTTTTGACCGGAGTACACCTTTAAGTATATGGTTTTAGATCATGTACTGTTCTATTCCTACCTCCACCACTGACAGTAACACTAGAACGGGCATGATAAGAGTAACACTTAACATGCCGAGTGCCGCGGAGGAGTGCCACGAGCCGTCAGGGAATCGTCAGGGAATTTCACGTTGTCTGGAGAGTGGTCACGTTGAATTTAATGCATTAACGTGGGTTAAAATACCCGAACTGTAACAAGCTGTGTTTACAGATCGGTTACCCAACCCATAGGAAGATGTGCTTACAGGTTGGGTATACCGACTACCAACCTCTAGGCACAGCATTTCGTCTTCCTGTATAGAACAGAAAATGCTGTGCCTAGTGGTTGGTACGGACTGAAAATAACAAACAGCATGTCTTTGTGCTATTGATTACATAATTATTGATTGTGGTATGAATTGGGTCAAAGTCGACATCACTGGGCCAAAAAATGTAATAAAATCAAAAAGTTAAGGTTATTGTCTCAGCATCTTTCACCAGGTGGCAGCACCTGCCGTTGTCACCTGTATTGAAGTAGTTATTGCGCAGCAGTAATTGCCTGGTGGCAGCACCGTGCAATATGCTCAGATAGTAATGTCACGAGCATTGATACAGCAGCTGGGATGATGATGTAGTGTGTTGCACTGTTTGTATGTTTCAGGTGTGAGTCTGCCGATATTTGAGTCATACCAAGAAGGCTCTGACAGTAAGTCTGTATCTGCTGAGTCACTGTTAATGTGATACTGTAATTGTAACATGATAAGCTTTATTAAGCGCTCGCGACAAAGCGGCGGCTTTACGCAATGGTGCTGTCCTTCTGTTTGTGTTGTCTGTCTCCCAAAATGTGTGCTGCTGCTGGTATGCATGATCCTGCTGTCAGCCGTGGGTGGCGGCATCGGTGCTACGCCACCCACAGCATGGGTGTCCCAGATGTTTCCTCCCCCATAGAAACTTCACCCCCATAACATACGTCAAAACACATGTATTTCTCCCGCGAAAGTTGCAGGGTATGAAATGTGCACCATATGGCGCCATGGTTTATTTTAGCACTCGTAGTACGCATAAAAAATAAAAACGGTCGGAAATTTACGCGTAAAAAATAATGGTGATGGGTAGGCCAACGCGTTTTAAATGGCAACACAGGGTAGCATTACGCATTCTACATTACTACATATGCGTAGTAAATTAGTAGTTTTGGGTGAATAATGGTTTTTTTCGCGAGAAATGGCTAACAATAGATGTATTATGCTATGCTGAATTCGCCAGTCATCATTGTTGCTTCGATGCGTTAGCGTTAATAATGCAAACTGGATACGAAGTCAGTAGTTTTTATTAGTGATTAGTGATTGATTACACGTTCAAGGAGTAGCTACCCCTTTTTTATATGTTCAAGGGGTAGCTCTACCCCTTTTACAATGGCAATGGGTAGCATTACACCTTTTTTCATAGGCCTAAAGTAAACCCTGTATGGCGCTATATAAATTTGTTTTTTTTAATCAGTTGACTGAAGAACCCAAGGATAGGAACCGAGACTGAGTAAGTCAAGTAAGTCGTGTCAAGACATGACAAACTAACATCATATCAGAGTCAACCAAAAACAGTACAGGCGAGGTTTGTTGTGTTTGTTGTCACTTGGTATGGTATGGTAGGGTTTAACGTCCCACTCGACACATTATAGGTCATTTCTACGTTGCTTGTGGACAGGCTACGAGTACACCGGTCTCGCTCGTGGCGGTCAGCAGATCGACCGTCTGAAGAAGAACTACAACAAAGCCGTCGAGTTGCTCGTACAACTCGCGTCGCTTCAGACGTCGTTCGTAACGTTGGACGAAGTCATCAAAGTCACCAACCGTCGTGTTAACGCCATCGAGCACGGTCTCTACTTATTATTACTTACTGATCCACGTTAGCCTCAGCCTGTGAAAGCCTGCCTATTCTGAGGCAATCCCAAGCCCGGAAATACGGAGGGTTGTGGCAGCGTAAAAATACCTTGGGTTGCATGCTTGTTGTTGTCAACGAGGGGCAGGCCTTGATCAGCCCTTTACTATTACTTTCTTCTTCTTCTCGTATGCGTGTCATTAACTATAACTGGTCAGCCACGAAACAGCATCTTCATCCGCAGAGTGTAGCAGAGATAAGCCGTCATTCACCTGAGCCGACTTCCAGTTATGCCTCCATTGACTTTTGATGTCAACTGGTTGCAAATCTAGCCACAACGGCTTTCTGGATGTTAGTCGTAGCAATGGTGGGCTAAGGATATCAGGCTGGATTGGCCAACTGTTATGTTTGACGATTTTCTCCACCAGCTTGTGGAGCAGCCTTCCTTCGTAGAGCTGGCGGTTCAATGTTGGAGAGCACTGGAAGCCATGGGAGAGGTGTAGAACGGAGGGTACCAGAGATGAGACACATGGTAGAGTTTAACTGCACGTCGACCTGACTTGTGTGAGCAGAGCGTGACCAGACTGGGGTGCAGTACTCTGATCCGTGTTGATTCAGCCCAGCTTCAGTGTATGCAAGCCAGCATATTCAAGCCCAGAAATGGGGAGGATTGTGCATGGATGGACTTACTCTCGCTCTCATCTGTGTGGATGCTGCAGGCCTGCTAGTGGTGATACAGTGAGAGGCATGAGTGAGAGGGGACCAGCGATTGACAAAAGGCGTCATCATATCCAGAATTACGCGAGTATAAAGGAAATGTAAGTTCTGGTCCTCGGGTTTTTCATGTTTCTGTCAGCCGTTTCCCCACACGTTCTGTAGTATTAGACCCTAGAGGTAGACTGTGAGGCCTCGGAGGGAAGGTTTGGAAGAGTGCCTGTGATAAATTTGAAGACAGTGAGGGTGGTGCATTGGTTAATGTTTTTGAGAGTTCTGATGCCGGCTTACCCGTGTTGTCCTGCTGTTAAGCATTTGATGTTGTGTGTCCATACAGCAGCAGGACGGAGGTAGAAGTGCAGTAGTGGTGATGGTGGGTAGTAGCACCAGCAGCAGCACGAGTTCCCACTGACCTAGAAGTCCGGGAAACCCCTAGCAAGTTTGTGTATAGTGTAAAATTATGTTTTTCATACAGGACATGCGACTGCTGTTGTTTTGTATGTTTTAATAAAATATAAATGAGCAAAGACACAAAAAGAAATAAGCAGAGATTAACTAGCGCAATAAGTATTTGATAATCCATCGATAATCCATCAGCAAAACCTGTGAACAGTGTTCAACTTATCAGCTGTTGTGTGTGTGTGTTGCACTGTTAGTAAGACCTCGTTGTTTTCATGTACAGTGATTATACCAAGAATTGAGCGAACACTCGAGTACATCACAACCGAGCTGGATGAGCGGGAAAGAGAGGAGTTTTACCGGTACAAGCTCGTTTGCTTTCGGTTTCACTTTCTGTTCTCTGCTGCTTTTCTGTTAACCACTATGGCGTTGGCCATCCGACTGTCTGTCTGTGTCCTTCTGTTTACAACACCTGATGGTCAAGCCGTTGACAGCACGCGTTGAAGCGAGATACTGGTCGAAAATAGCAATTTTTTAATACCCGATCTTCGTTTGACGTCTGGCTACAGTACCCGACGGTGAAAAAATTTTCAGAATATGTTTACACATTTTGACAGAATAATAATACTAATAGTTATATTGCACGACAATGTTTATGGTGCTGTCATCATGGCAGAGCCATTGCGAGAGTTCACCCGGTTCATTTCATGAATGTAGAATGGCGCCAAGCGGCCGCCGACCCTCACACCAAGCCAAATGATGTAGACTGAGTACCCCTGTAGGCTGCCAGAGTCTGCACCCACCATTGCTTATTACTATTACTCAGCTCGAAAGCTGATACTCATTTTACCGTCCCACAGAGGGTAGAAAGCTGAGTCAACCTGGTTGGCTTGTTACAGACTAACCGGGTCTGACATGGCGCATTGAGGCCAGCGCCTTATCAACTAAGTTGAACACCAACTGGTTACATGAATGTGACAGACACACGGACAGACAGACACCGCATGACGGTGCAGGTCATGCTTATGTATATCACGTGGCAAAAATGGTCTCAGTATTGTGGTGCGGCAAATTTTGACACATTGTCAATTATGACATTATTTGATGCACAGAAAACAACAAAATAGACACGTTTCTTGGCTCAAAATATGCTCAAAATGCGTTTTTGGCCAGAGCTCTGCTCCCGACCCACCTGGGGGAGCTTACAGCATGCCCTATATCCCTTAGCTGGATTGTATGGGAGGCACAGTTGGGGGCAGGTGTCCCAACCCTTACATTTTTGGAAAGCTCCTGTCATGTTGATCTTAAGTCTGGATGAGTGTGTGTATGACAAGTGTGTGTGTATGACTGGATAGAAACAAATTGCAAGGAATATTTTTTACAAAACGTTTGTCAATGCGAAACGTGTTTTCTGTGGACAGAATGAAGAAGATTCAGAGGAAGAAGAATGAGATGCGTGCGGCCAAGGAGAAGAGAGAAGTCGAGATACACGCGGCAAACATTCTAACCAACGACTACGACGAAGACGTGCTCTTCTAGTGAATGTCACGCCTACGACATGCTCGTATAGCTAATGTCACACCTATGACATGCTGTCACTCTGTCTTGTATGGCTGTCACCACTTAGCAACCACGGTGTACAATAAATAATGTGTATATGTGGAATGTATGTAGGTTGTTGTACAGTTAATGCTAAGAGTCTCAGTCTGGGGAGGCGCCATCTGGTGAACGCTTACGAGGTAGAGGCAGGCATTGGTGTAATTGCAGGTAACACTGTGTGATCCATGCCTGAACGCCTTGAGTATGAGGTACTACAAAAAGCGCGCTATATAAATACACTTACCTTTACCTTTACCTACCAAGAGAAGTAGCGAGGAGTTTGAAGATCATCTGACATTTCAGTGAGACTGTGACTGCATTTATGTAATTCTGTTTCATCAAAAAGAGTTTCTTTTATTGTATCATTGCATATTTTGTAAATGTTTTTTGTTCGGTGAATACAGCAATCTTTTGTGTACAAGAAACAACACAGTGTAGCAATCATTTAATTTTTCCTAACAAACCATTAGACTAGTAAACTTTATGACACGCCTGCAAATTTGCATTTGCATTCGAACGAATTTGTAAGTTGAAATTCGCATTCGACGAATGCGAAGTTTGATCGGCTCTGTCACATCATTCCCCGTATGGCTCTGTGTGCTAGTGTAATGAAACTTACTGAATAGAAGGGCAATGACTCTACACTACAATACAATACAGTTTATTGAATATCAGCAACAAACGTGCATGCAGTGATAGATTTGTAAATGTCACAATAGTTAGTAGTAAGTAATAATAGTGGTAAAATTAAAAGAGAATGTTAAACGTGATAAACGGAAATTAGTAAAACATTTGAGAAAAAAAAACAATCTAAACATGAAAAAAACAACACACACAAAAAGAACACACTCATGTTAAAAACTTAAAAAGACAACTGATGACAAAGGATTTCTTATGGAGATTAAAACTACATGTGTGTAACTGGAACGAATGGCCTCTGGTCCTAAGCACCTGATTTAGTGTCCTATCTGGGGGGAGAAGTGGATGAAGACAGTGGTTAGATAGGCAGCACCATGCAATGTGGTGCAGTGCTAGACTTGCTGTCTGTGTATTTGAGTGTCACTGCATTGGTTGTTGGTTGTTCCAGTGTTCCCTTCACTACGTAGGCGTTACGCATGTTAACACGTATCTGCGTGAACTGACCTACAAACCAACCAGCCTGCCATCTGTGTGAACTGACCTACAAACCAACCAGCCTGCCATCTGCGTGAACTGACCTACAAACCAACCAGCCTGCCATCTGTGTGAACTGACCTACAAACCAACCAGCCTGCCATCTCCTGTGATATTGTGTTGGCAGACAGTGGGTATATAATTACGTGGCAGAACTTAACGTTGATCGTAGCAGCGGTGTGTAAATAGATTGTTTGTATGTGCCGATGTGAATGTAGAATGTATGACTGAGTTGTACAGTTTGTCTGATGTGATTAAGTAATTTAGTAACTTTATTTAAATTTTTAACATCCTTTCGGCACTTCGAGGTTGCTTGTTGGCAACAGAATGACTTGTAGAAATTCTGCTGTAGTCAGACTGAGTTTTCCTCTGAGAGACTTTTTGGAGTCTGATCTAGAGTGGCTGCATGCAACAGTCTAGCACTGGACATTCAACAGTAGCTGCTTTCAAAAACCAGCGGCGAGTTAAGTGAGCACATTTCTAACTTAGACATTTTTTTCCTAAGTTAGCGACTACGAATTTAACCCGCTTCTAACAGGAAAAAATTTCTAAGCACGAAAATTCTTTTCTAACATTCTTGGCCATGCCCACTTAATGGCGGCAATCGACAAAAGGTTTGTTTATTTTTAATTTTTTTATGTTTCTGTGTGAAATTTGTTAAACTATTACTACATAATAACTAAATATACCGAATTTAAGATAGTACATCGAACTGCTAGAGCAAATAAATTCATAAAATATAAGCAAACACTAGTCACATGACGTGCTATTTGTGCTAAGTTAGAAGTGGGTTAAATTCATTGCTTACTTAGGAAAAAATTATAAACTAGAAAAAACGGTTCTAACTATCGAATTTAACTCGCCCCAGCTCAGGACGTATTTATTTACAATGTCATAATTATATGCATAAATAGCTATTTTGTGAAGTACGATAGTGAGCGTTGTATGGTGCCCTTGTAAACCAAAAGTACCGTAGTAATTGTATTAACTTTTTTATATTCAAATTCTTTGAGCTTATCACTGAATGAATAAATGAATGAACGAACTAGTAGTAGTAGTAGTAGTAGTAGTAGTAGTAGGAATAGAACTAGTGTGGTAGTAGTTATGTGAAGTTAGGTTTTATGTTTATCTGTTGAAGTGCGTTTATTATACTTCGGTTAAGCCACCTCCCTGTCAGTAGACAACATCAGAGCTGTGATGAATGTCTGGAGGATAAGAGGGAAGATTATCAGAACTGCTCTGTGCTGTATTGTGTACCACTGTATACCCACACACACGTAAAAGCAGTTCTTACTGATGATTATTGTTTTTATATCCTGCAGGCAGGCGAGTCCATTCCCATGGTCTGCATGGTGGGCAAGTCCATTTTACAGATGCTGCTGCGGGGCATAAAATGACCGTGGGTGGTCTTCAGCTGTCTTTCTTAACTAGGGCCAGTTTATTCGTGTTACGGTTAGTTTTTTTCTGTTGTGTGTATTTGTGTTTTTCTATGTGTTTTTGGCTTGATTGTTAGAGTTTGGTTGTTTCTAGTGCAATTGGCAACACTTGTCTGTGAAATGACGAGTTGTGTGTTGAGTGGAACGTGAAACTTTTCTTCAGGGTTCCCACTAACTTCGAAAGTCGGACGAGTCAGAGAATTTTGTTGGTCGTCCGGGAAACCAGCATGTAATGTCAGATTGTGCAACTGTTGCCGTAATATTCTTTCAGGCCAGAAGCGTGATTAGTTATTTTGGATTATTTGAATTGAATTTTTAGTATGTGTTTTTTTCTCCAACTGAAAGTATTTGCGTGTAGTGGTATAAATCACAATGGCGATGGGGCCAACTATAAATTACCGAAAATCATAGTTGTGGCATTTGAGATGATCACGGAGCATTTGCCAGGAGAAAGTGAGGGAATTTCACAGGGTTCTCACGTTTCCTTGAAAGTCGTTGAAAGTACTGGATTTTTCTCCGGAATTCTATTCTTTGAAAGTACTTAAAAACAAGGCGGATGCTTAAAAGTACTTCAATTTGATTGATGCTACATGTACTTGAAAGTTGTCGAATTTACTTAGCTTATAAAAACGCAAGACCTCTGTAGCAAAACGTGAATTTGATTGATGCTAGAGGTACTTGAAAGTTGTCGAATTTACTTAGCTTATAAAAACGCAAGAGCTGCGTAGCAAAACGTGGCACATTGTTGGGACTTGACTCACTGGAATGTTCAGTGACTAGAGTCGCACACTTGCTTACTTAAAAATTTGATTGGGCTATAATTGTTGGTTTTCAAAGCTATTGTGTCACTGTTTCGTTGAGCAAGTAGGTATATTGCATATTGTAAACGAGCGATGAGGCCTTCAATGGTCCTTGAAAATCGCCATAGAAGTCGTTGAAAAGTCCTTGAATTTGACTTTCAAAATATGGTGGGAATCCTGATTTTATTCTTGAAGTCGAGTGGGAACCCTGTTGTTGCTGCTGCTCGCTAACTGCAATTTTTGATAATGTTCAGAATGTGTTTTCTGCTGGACAGTCGTTGAAGTGGTGTCTAGACTAGCTCAGTATAATGTTTACTACTTTGCCGCGCCGATAGCCTTCGATGTATTGCTTTTGCTTCAGTCTGTTTGTGTGCTTCGAATGTTTTTCATCATTACAACATGACGGGGAAACGCTTACAGATGGTGTTGTAAAACATTCAGAAGACATGGTCATTGGCTCTAGAATCATGCTGCTGATGTAGCCCAGTGGCAGCACCCTGCAATGTAGCTCTGGGAGAGGTTTACACCCCATTACTGAAATCCTAAATACGCCACTGTTGGTTACGAACAGAGTCGTAACAAACAAACGTACAAACACGAGCGACGAACAACAATATATCGCCAGCTATTGCTGGGGCGAGGAACAATAAGCTGATTAGCTGTAGACATTTGAGGATTTAAACTCGTTGTTCGCTGAAGCCATTTAATGAAGATGTATGTATCATGTATTTACAGTTTATTTAAGGTACTGGACTGTTGTGGACATCAGTCTGTGCTGTTGCGTAGCATGTTTATAACTTTGTGTTTAATGGTCTGCATTGGAATCATGTGTAGTTTATAAACTTCACCACTTCTGTAGTTACGACCTGTGGCGGGATAGAAATCTGTATATTATTATTATTATTATTATTTTGCCCTAGGGAGTAAAAATCCAAGGGCTAAAAACAAAAGTTAAAAACAAAATAGCATGGAATGACTATTGATCGTTCAAAACTGGACAGTAACATCGCAACTTATAAAGTGGTGAAGCTGTGGCTATATTTTGTCGTCCTGACTAGGCTATTTTACGTGTGCTAAAATAGCTGGCCCGTCCAGTCAATAAAGCTGGTACTCATCAAATACTACTCTTAAAGAAAAGAACTTAACAAAACCTACGATGGCCGCAGTGGCGGATCTACGATTTGTAAACGAGGGAGCGGGGGGGGGGCAAGTGCTCAAGGCATGATGTGTTTCCCGCCGCCCTCTGGATCCGCCAGTGGCTGTAATTTTGTCGTCCCGGCTATTTTGCGTGTGCTAAAAAGCTGGCCCTAGTGGCGAATCTAGGATTTTTAAACGGGTGGGGGCAAGTGCCCAAGGCACGAGGTGTGTGTTTGCGAATTTTTGCGATCGGCCCCTGGATCCGCCAGTGGGTGGCCCGCTACTCCGCAAGTGCCGTGAGAAACAATGTTTTCGAATATCATAATGACGAAATTTGATTTTCTGATGGCACTAACGGACCACCGTAAAAAAACCCGATTTCCTTGAGAAAATCGAGGAATCGTGGTATCAGTGAAAGGCCGTCCGATAGGTAACCAAGCACGGGTAGTGACTAGTGGGAAGAATTTGTGGAATAGGTAAGATTTAAGCTTGGAAAGTTATAGTGTGAAGATAATAATTTGATAATATAAATGTATCTTAGGCCTATTACTGCATAAGAAACTCTACTCTCACAGAGAGGCCGCGCGATGCTTCGTGTGTGCCTGTGTGCACCGAGACTGGACTGTGCTGGTTATGGACCAGTTAGCAACGACGCCAAGCCTTGCTGTTATAAACAAGGTTCACTGATGCGTGGCCATCGTTGTCAGCATCTGCGGTGATATACACTTTACGCCACGATCGAAACTGTTGATGACACTACCAGTCATCAATACGAAAGTCAGACATTGGTCGAGAATCGCGATTTTTGCCTACCCCACCTGCCCTGCTCGACGCCCCGGGCCTGTGAAGGAGCGTCGAAAGCGAGGTAGCCTACAGAAGTCTCGTCGGTCTATTGCGATAACGTTTGGTGTGGATAAACTCCAATGGTGTGGCTATCCGATGTTGTAAAAAATTGCACATGGGTTCATTCTTTTCAACAGAATACACGAACGTGACGGACAGACGGACGGACACCGCACGTGCATAGACCGCGCTTATACACAGCATCGCGCGGCAAAAACTGTCGACTTGACTGTGCTATTTATGGACCAGTTTGCTGTAGTTCTAGACACAAGCACGCCGCGCTGTTCACAACGCACAGGAAGCGAAACTGATAAGAAACACGATGGCGTAGGCCTACGTGACCACGTCGTGGTTACGACCTTCACTGCAGTCCGAACAACAGCAGCGGCAGCTGGTAGACGAGGTGTGCGGGTAGCGGACTGGCTGTCTGTGGAATTGAATCCACGAGCAGACTGCAGTAACCAAATCAAAACTGACCGTGGGCTAACCCTTCAGTTGTAACAGTGCCACATCGAGTGATATGAAGTTGGTACACTGGCCGTTGATGGGTGGACTGTTACATTTGGTACAGCGAGTAAGTAAGTAAGTAATAGTGAATTTATATAGCGCGTTTATGTGATCACACCCTAAACGCGCTGAATACGAAATCAGTACTGAGAAAAAAAATCAGTACTGAGAAAAGAGCGAGGAGGGGCCACAGCCTGCCCAGGTTCTTCCTCGCTGTACCACCCATCAACTGCTAGTGTATACCGATCACCGTAATGGTCCGTTGTTCTGCGGTTTTAATATGCACATGGGTTAACTGTACATGCCACCCATGCACTGACTTGCCAGTCAGAAACGTTAAATAAACACGTTTTTCCGCTTTCGTTGGCCAACCAGCTGGCGAGTGATGCTCTGCAGTTGCCGCTCAGGAACTTAAAAGGTTTTATTTCTCAGTCTCATAAAGCGAAGTACCTACAATAGACGGCGCCTTGTGACACTAGCTTTAAAGCGCGCTGCATAGAAATTTCCCTACTTACTTACTTACTTACTTAAAAGCACTCGCTTTTGTTATACAAGCGTGAATATTTGTAGTGACAAGAAACTCAGCTGTCGAAGAGAGGGCGCGCAGTGCTTCGTTTCACTAAACACTTCGCTAAGTCGCTCAAGGTCACTCGAGCGAATTCCAAATGACACCCTTGAGTAGGACGTGTGTAAGTCCAGAGTATTTCGTTATAATGATATCTGCGTCTCGTATACCGTTTCTGAAATATTCAGCTTCAAATAATGGCATGACCGTGAAATCCGGGTTAGAAGTTATTCAAGGTTATTAAAAACTGTAGGCCTACTATTCGAAAGCTTGGGTACGGTTTCCTATTCATGGGATATTTTGTATCGCGATTTTTTCATACCCCTGCACTCGACACCCCCATTAGGGGGGTGTCCCCGTCAGAATATTGCCATAACCTTTAACGTAGGAAAACCAGGATAGTGTGGCTATTCGACGGTGAAAAAGTTTGTTGATATGTTTAGCCGTTTGGACACAATATCGGCGTGTGACAAACAGACAGTCAGACGGACATCTTGCGAGACACGTGGCCATTGGTCATACTAAGCGCTACAGAGTAAGCGCTCCGCTATTGAGATCGCTTTTCCGTCTGTCTGTCTGTCTGTGACGCGCTAAGATGTGTGTAAGCAGAGGACTTTACACAATCTACACTGTGTCAATTTAGTATAACTTTATTTAGGACTGATTAAATTTTATAAAATTCGGAGGACTTATTCCTGAGTCTATTCAGGACTCAACTGCAGTTGCATTTCCAACGAACCCTGTGAAATACCCTTACCTGAGACATTTTATTTTAATGACGTCTTGCAGAACTGAAACACAGACTGTTAGGCGAATGCAGAAAGCTTGACCATTCGGTTACTGTCGCAGCCATCAGTCAGTGGAGTCGTCGTCTCTGCTTGTGTCAGGGCTCACAGTGGACATTTTGAGCACAGTTTGTGGTGTTTACATGCTTCAGTGTGTTTAGTTAATGCTGAGATTTTTTTTTAATTTGGGGTTTTACTGTTTGACTGTTTTGTTTATCGCCAAAATGTAATTTGTCTGAAACGTTTTACCAGGTATGGGCATTACGCAGGTGTGGTGGAAGACATAATCATATAGGCAGACTCGCAGTTGTCTCTTAAATTGCTATGCCAAAAATTTGAGCGTTTAGTTGCGGTTTGATGACGCAATGCTAATTGACTCTGTTATGAAGAAAACAGCGTGAAAACATTCGCAGCCGTTTTCCCCCTGCGGGATTGTTATGTAGAAGCGGGATATGACAAAAATAGCGACGTTTAGTTACTCTCGCATTATCTCGGATACAATAGAAGAAAGAGCGATAGTTACAATGGAAGACGAATAGGAACTCATCTGCGATCTATTGAATGGTTCCATTTCCAATGACATTGAGTGACATCAAACCTAGATGATCACGATATTCTCCAACGTCACGTGTTGGTTGCAGTAGCGGTTCTAGACCGGGGCCGGGGGGGGGGCTCGGCCCCTCACTTTTTTCCAGCCCGTCAGTTTTACGAGTTTTGCGAGCCGCCCCCCCCGCCCCCACTCGGCGCTCGGGGGCCCGGCCCTCAGAGTGTTTTGGCTGGAACCGTCACTGGTTGGTTGGGTCATCTGACCCGTAAAATTGTGAACGAAATAACCTATAATGTGTCGACTCGAGTGGGACGATAAACCCTACTATAAAATTATAATATCCTTCAACATCAGATAACTCGAAAACGGTATACAAGATAGATCGAGCTATACTTATACAACGGCAGATTGATAGAAATTCTGCCATTTACGATGATATGCAAAATAGCTTTATATAGCGTTTCTTTTGTTGTGGACAATGGACCGAATGTTGCCATGTATCGCCAACGTAACTGCGGTCTGGCAGCGGACCTAATGTTTGAAGCATCCGCACATCACGTCATTCGCGTATGAAAAATATTCAGTTATTTTTAGCCGCCGCGGTTAACACAACCGGAAACAGCTAGGCACGTGCAGCTGAGCATCGAAAACATCTCGTGATAGAAAACAAGTTTACAGGGACCACCACAACAAGAAGAATATTTAAATGCCAGAAACAGAACAAGTGGTCCGAGACGCAACGAACCTCGTCCCGCGCCCCGCAGCAGGTACCCGGCGAATTTAACCCTTTAATGAGCAGAGATAGTGCCACATCGAATAATATGAAGTCGGTAGGCTACAGTGGCCGTTGATGGGTGGGCTGTTACATTTGAAGGCACCAATGGAAAAGTGGACTAAGTCCACATTTTATAGTGCCACTGCAAATGAAGTGTACAATGGAAAAATGGACTAAGTCCACATTTTGGGCAACTTTTTCTCGATAATTTATTTTTGTGACTTAGTCCACTTTTCGTCTGTGCCCTTCATTTGGTACAGCGAGGGGACTGGGCGGGGCCGCAGCTCGCCCAGGCCCCTCCTTGGTGTACCAACGGCCAGTGTACCAATAATGGCCCGTTGCTCTGCGGTTTTAATGTGCCCATTAAAGGGTTAATTTTGCCAGTGTGTTCTGTAAGTTTCACATAACGATCGTTGTAACCGTTATAGAGTAACGTTGCAAGGGCTAACAAACGTCGTATAACAAACACAGAAGACCAAAAATAGATACCCACCAGCTATCGCTGGGCGAGGGTAGGCCTATAACAAGACAGTGTGGCGCGTTGTGGGAGCCACGAGTAAGCCCCCGCCGCTAACACAAATTTCACGGGACGGTGTGAAGTTCCAACGGGAGTTTGCTGTGGAGCACGGGACGCGGTTTGCTGTCGCTTAAGATTATCCTAGGGGAACAAGAATCGGTTCATTGAAAAACCTATGACTTCCTGTTGGTCGTCAATATAGATCGTAGCTCTGAATTGCTTAGGTTTTTTTATGAGAAAACCGCGTTTTTGTGTATGTCGAACGCATATAGGCCTACAGGTCTTACAAAACAGGATGTTCGAATAATGTTAATCAGTCTTAGATAAGATATAGGTAAGGAGGCATTTCTCTTATTGTATAAACATTTGGTAAGGTCGCATTTGGAATGTTGTAACTCTGTTTGGGCTCCGTATAAAAAAAACTCACATTGACAAATTCGCGAAAGTGCAAAAACGGGCTACTAAGATGATTCCCGAATTAAAAAATGCACTATCCTGACAGACTTAAGCAGTTGAATCTGCCCACTCTGACTTATAGGAGGAGTAGAGGCGATATGATAGAAACCGTAACGTACAAGCTCTTAACAGGGAAATATGATCAACAGGTGGCTCTAACGTTACCAAAGAATGTGACAGGTGAATACATTGTAATAAGTTACTCGTAAAGAGATGTAGATACGAACTGCGGAAGAATTTTTTCAGTAATCGTATCGTAAACATGTGGAATAGCCTTCCTGACTATGTTGTTATGTCTGATACTATTAATACTTTCAAAAACATACTTGATGCACATTGAAAACAGAGATTTTTTATTTCATTATCGAGCAACCTACACTGGAACCGGAGATTAGAGATTAGAATTTATGTTTGAGTATAAAAAAATTAATGAGTGTTGTTAAAGATGTTTATTACTATTACTATTACACTATTGTATTGCCTGGCCGGTCCGGTCTGTCGTAGGCGTGGCACTAAACACTTAATGTAATAAATGTAAAAAAAAAACTGTGGTTTATACACGAGTTAACGACGCATGACACATCTAAAACTGCAAAAATTACAAAAAGGTGATTACCCACTAGCACATCGCCTAAGTGTCAATGTGCTGTTGAGTAATAGCACCTTTTTTGTAATTTTTGCAGTTTTAGATGTGTCATGCGCCGTTAACTCGTGTATAAACCACAGTTTTTTTTTACATTTATATTTGCAGTTTTATTACGTTTCTGTAGCTGTT
>Ga0209149_1000636_pt1 | contig 15269 bp, 8 predicted proteins | sample WorMetTyACAVOLI2_FD_187423 | JGI IMG/M metagenome (GOLD analysis project Ga0209149, IMG submission 187423) | Marine gutless worms symbiont microbial communities from Max Planck institute for Marine Microbiology, Germany - Olavius algarvensis... ... | reverse complement strand
ACATCCGGACAGAACGCTACTGCGTACTGGTAGACACCAGAATTTCTACACTTCATCGCGATATAGTTGCAGACCAGTGGGAGGAGGACGGCCGAGTCAAGGGCACTACGGCCACGACGTTCATCGTCCAGCGGCTGCGCGAGGGCACGCCGTATACTGCTTCGCCGTCTACGCTGTCAACCGCGCCGGTCGCGGTGACAATCAGGATTGGACCGGATGAAGGCTCGCCGTCAAGGTCGCCGACGCCGTCGACAAGTCGAAGGACGAAACGACGTCGACGCGGTCGAAGGACGGTCGCGCGGCTGATCAGCGATCGGGCGCTCGGTCCGACGGCGGCGGTCCACCCGCGTCGGACACACATTCAGTCCCTTACAGCATGCCTGCAGTGACATTTTCATTTCGTTTCAACAACGGACATTTAACACGTCTGCCTGAACATCAAGAACACTTACAATTGGACAGTATGTCAATTCAGCTGAGTGTGTTTATTCATATTATTAGTGTTAGCTTGCATGCGTTTTTATCGTAAAGCAGTAGTTCTCGAGTGTTCGTTATTGACTTTTGCGTGTTATTGCATTTTAATTAGATTTAGTATTTGCTGATTGATTCTGAGCCACAGTTATGCCGAGTTAACAGGCAATAATATCAGATCTGCTAAATACGAGGAGCAATCAAGATAAGATGGTTATATTAATGATAATGATGATGATGACGTTTCATAATTTTGCCGGATATGAATTCATTTTTGTTTTCAAGCAGCCAGATGTGACTTCAAGTTTTTTTTGAGAAGCGGTGGAGAGTCAAAGATAAGGTCAAGGTCAAGACGACAGAGTTAAGTCGATTTTTCGGAGCATCGATTGTAAGCCTCAGACCGGTGATGTTGCTGATGTGGGGGCCCTTATGAGTCCGCAATATATGATATCGCAACAATCACAAATACGAGTTGCCGTAGAGTCGCCACGTTCTTGGCGATATATAAGACGTCATGGAATAGTCCACGGGACACTCTGGGTTACATCTCGCCGGTCCCAGCAACATTTAAATTCTAAATTGACGTCAACATTTTTCGATTATTTTATAGAGAGCTGCTGGTAATGATCGAATTAGATGCGAGTATTTTGCGACCATGTACGTATGACGATCGATATGAAGCGGCTATTTGTTCAGAGGAGTATGAGATGGGCTGGAACAGGCCTGATATTAAATCGACTGCCTTGACGTGACGATTTTTGAGAAGCGGTTGAATTCCACGTCGTTGTCAATCGTGTGTAGTACTACATGTCTACATTAATTTTGTTACGATTGATGTTAATGATGACGATACGATAACACGGCCGTAGACAAGTGAGTGTCGACACGCGGAGTACAGAGAGTACATATGTTACGCTCCACCGATTTTTTTATATAGGCTGAATTATTTTTTTTTGAAATCGCTGGGGACAGTTTAACTTATTGATCAATATTATTATTAATGAGGTGGAGCGAGTGGCGAATGACTATTAATTAATGTCATTATTATAGATGCCACAGAGATAATTATGTCACGGCGCGTACAGTTACGGAGGGAACGGTTTACGCCTCCATATGACGTGGATAATGACGTTCAATTTGATGGTCGCCAAAAGGGGGACTTATACGTCTCACCGCGAACAAGATTCAATGATATATATATTGTCAGAGATATAATAGGTTAGAGTCTGTACTTGTTGCTATTGCCATGACGAGAAGAAGACGATGATTTATGAATTGCGCTGGACGCATCGCTCGGACGTGACATTAGATGGCCTGATTACATCTATGTATTACTAGATACTTATACGCCTTATTCATTTATGTCATTTGATTGACCTTGAATTACTTAGAACTTCATTATTATTATTATTATTAAAATTAGATCCGTATATATTGCCAGTAAAGCAATGTTTTAAACCGTCATTTGCACCTGTTGTTACGATCACGTTAGCTCCGACAGTTCTTATTTAATGCAGTTGTGTTCGCGCAACACGGCGGCGTACGCTACGATATTACAAGTTATACAGTTTACCTGATCGGAGCAGAGTATTGTAACGTCGCAGTATTGCACACGGCAGATAGTTGCAGCCGACACTGTATCCGATCTTTCCTCAGTGATAAGATGTTTGCTGTGAGTCGATTAGTTGTGCGCCGTGAATTCAACATAATCCACAGAGTCAGTGCGAAACGGAAGTTTGCAACGGCCGGGCGCCACAGCAGCAGCACTCTGTTGCTGACTGGTACTGTAACGCGGCGGCCTTGTGCAGCTGTGCAGCAGATTTATTCTTAACTCTGCTGCAAGCGAACGTGCGAGTGAACGGCACATAGGTTTTTGCTACTAGCGGGCAGCGGCGTTTGCGTTTCTGGGTACCAGAAATAGCTCACACAGTTTGCTGCTGGTGAGTTGAGTTGAGTGCTGCGCTGAGCAACAGCACGGCGGATTTTGCAGTTTACGACTTTGCCGCAGCGCTATCAGCGGCACCATCACAGCAGATCGCTGCTGCTGCTGCTGCTGCCTGCGTCCTGTTTACATTGGTAGACCTCATCAGCCAGGCAAAAGAGTTGCTGCTGGCGAGTTATTTCCGGCGTCGTTGCAACCGACGCTGCAAACAACTAATGTGTAGTGAATTTGCTGTCTTCGGTAAACCACGCAGTACACAGCTGGTATACACACAGCGCGGCAATACATTGCGTGTTGGCTTGCAGCTTGGCCCGTTCTCCATATTTTCTAGTGATGTGCTATTTTAAATTTGTGTATGTGGTATTTTGCGATATTATGCGGTATTTTAGCGATATTTATCGTTTGTTATTCCTAGCTAGTAGATGATGATGCTTTTGCTTTAGGTTTTCGCCTGTAGTGTTCTATATTGTTTGACATATTGTAGAGTGTTATTTTAGCAGTAGATTTATTGAGTGTTTGCACATCGAACGTTGCACTCGATGGCGCTTTTCTCTGCGTTCTCATTGCTTTGTTGCGTGTTTAACTTTCGATGCATGTACTTTATCACTTGTTTTGGCGTATGTTGACCAGTTTGTAACACCAGCTTGACCTTTACTGAGTCTAGGGACTATACAGTGACAAACCGGGTGGTTTTTGTCAAAAGCCCTGGGGGTGTCGTAGTGAGAAGTCATAGTGAGGTAGTTCAGTGTATTGCCATTAGTGGCGAGGAAACATCTGGACTTGACAGCGGCCATTAATCTTTTAGGCGTGGTTCCGATAAGATCGTCGAGTTGTCAGTCCGTTCTCATTTATCTTGAGAACGCGTCTGGCATATGACGTCAGCGATAACCTTGAGCTAGCGAGCACGCCCATGTCGGCCAGTTTCCTATGACGTCATACATACCAGACAAGCAGCGGTTTCGGGCCTGTCCGGTGACCATATTAAGAGGTGCAACTACTTGTCGCGCTGACGGCCCGAGCATAGTCGGACGGCCGGATCCAGGTGGGAGTGGCCACGGCTCGGGCGCCCGGTGGTTGACCGATGATATGCAGATTCGTCGCCATTTTGGGAGTCAGAATTAGTCCCGGGCTGACGCCCAAGCGGCTCCAGCTATCGACAATCTACTGACGTCAGAGACGCCATTGACGTCATCGCGTGGCTAGGTCCATTGCCTTTTCAGGGGATGGAATTCGGCATTTGGCCGGGAGAAACTGCCTTGGGCTGACGGACGATAGCTAACTAGTATATATAAGCCAGTGTTTCTACTGTGTGGTATTCTGATTCGGTCAAAATGTAGTCTATGTGGAAACGGGTCGGACTAGCCGATCCGCTGAGTTCGTTACTTCGTCTGAGTTATTATCTGCTGTACATTATGCTGAGCGAGTGCTGTGTCGAATATAAACTTATACAACTTTACAGAAGAGTTCCGTGTGGTGTTTCGCTTTCTCACATACATCTACCTTTGAGCTAATTCCCAGTTGCCATGGCTCAGCCAGGAGTCATGGTAACAGTATCTCTAGTTAGTCAATACTTTACCAACAGAACAAACGTAGCCACCGTCTGGATGTAGGTTGGGTCCATCTATGGGTTGGATTGGATTTAGTTGGACCTATACATCTAAGCCCAGTACTTTATAAGTTTCACGATACATTCGTTGAGTGCAGTTGAATCATGCTCGTGGTGAACGCGTGATAGATGGTTTATACACCACAATGGTTGATTATATATATATACATCTTTATTTCACCAAAGAAATGGTAGTAGTAAAAACACATACAACATAATAAAGGAAGAAAACATTATGGTCACTGTTTCTTTAATAATACAATTCATTCAGAGTGTTCAGTACAGCACCAATTGTTTGCATTCCTTATTTCTTTTATTTAAAGTGTGATAAATTTAATCGCTTGTATGTTTGTCGCGGTTAAAGTATAAGCTCTATTTTTATACTGGTTTTCGTTGGGTCGTTGGCGCAGAAACCCCGAAAATGTATGTAAAATATTCGCTGAAACTACGGCGTGTTAAAATCAAACGTGCAGTTGTAAAGGTGACGATGATGCATATGTACGTCCGTCGTGAGCGTCTGCATCTACAGAGTGTGTAAAACGCCGCGGAGTGGACGTCCGACGTAATAAGTCTGTCTGGCACCTGTAGAACGCTCTTGTTTCACAGAGGAATTCGCTGCCGACGAGTTCCAGCTCACTTTGACGACTGGGTCTCAGCTGGTGCTCGACGGCGACGGCTGCGTGTAGACGACGCGTTGATTCAGCACATGACGATAACCTGTTTGTCGCTGAAGCCTGGCGCCGTCGTCTATTACTGCGCTCGTAAGTCACGTGCTAATCTGAAGCAAGCCAACGAAAATGCCGGCGAGACGGCGGAAGACATTTAGGCAGGCGGCCGCCGGCCGGCCGGCCGGCGGGTTATTGCGGACCGCCGCAGATCAGTCAGGGTCCGCTGATGACGATGCAGACGACGATTGTGCCGCCGATCCGACCCAGCCGCCTCGCTGCCCGGATTAGGGCCCGACTCTGGAACGGCCTGGGTAGATGGGCGCCCGCGCCCGTACTGGCTTATGCCGTTAACGCCGGCAGCTTTCCGGTTCTCGACGCGCCGTATTTCCTAGCGTGGTGATTATTATGTCGCCTCGTATAGTGGATAACCTGACATCGTGTGCATGAACGATGGCTGCCCACAGGTACCGTCGTGCATGCTGTTATTCCGAGACTGGTTTCGCAGCACTGTGCAAGCCTGCTGCGCCACCAGAACTTTATCATACACATTCTTCATCACGGTTTTGGTTGAGGCAACCAAGTTCAAGAGATCAGTGCATTTGTGCTGTCTAGTTTTCAAACTGTGCCTGCTTCGTTGGAAAGTACTTCACTTATTTGTTCGATTCTGCGTTCAACGTCTAGTCACTCACTGCACGACCGCCTGAAACTTGTTATGCCCCCGCTCCCGTAGGGAAGGGGGCAATAAGCGTTGCATTTGTCCGTCCGTTCGTCCGTCCGTGTGTCCATCCGTCGCATACATAGCGAATAATTCGAGAACCCAAAGGCCTAGCGTGCCCAAATTTGCAAGGCAGGTTCCCCACGCTGCGAATATTTGTTTTTTTTCACAATGTCGCCATGTCCCATGTTATAGTGGTCTCGCAGTAACATTCGTTACTTTGGTCACTCTAATACTCTTCTCATTGATTGATTGATTGATTGATTGATTGATTGATTGATTGATGTCAGGCGGTGGCTAAGTACTGGACTGTTCACTGACGGCTCAAGCACCGTACCGACAGACAGACAGACAGACAGACGGACAAGCGATCTCAGTAGCGAAGCGTACTACGTAATTGGCACAAGTGGCCTGGCGGAGACATCTTTCTCGATCGCCTTGGGTCGAGTTGGTTTTATGGTTTAGAGTTGCTTCGTCAAGGAATGAATGAATGAATAAGCAGGAGATCACGTCTCATTACATACAATACAATACAATTTATTGAATAGCAGCAACAAACGTGCATGCAGTAATAGATTTGTAAATGTAACACTAGTTAGTAGTACGTAATAATAATGGACAAAAATTAATAGAGAATGTTAAACGTGCTAAACGGAAATTACTAAAACATTAAAAAACAATTTAAAAATGAAAGAACGACACACACAAACAAGAACAACACACTCATGTTAAAAACTTAAAAAGACAACTGATGACAAAGGATGTCTTATGGAGATTAAAACTACATGTGGATTGTGGGTAATAATTTCAGTGATGCTTTTCGACAGTGACGCATTCGACACACATCGTACGTCGTGACATTCCCGAAACGACTCTATTCGTTTAACCCTTTAATGGGCACAGGGAATTACAGTGCACATCGAATAATATGAAGTTGGTACACTGGCCGTTGATGGGTGGGCTGTTACATTTGGTACAGCGAGGAGGGGCCTGGGCGGGGCTTCGATGTGCACTGTAATTCCCTGTGCCCATTAAAGGGTTAATTAGCCTAATTGCATTGATACTCAAAACGCCTTATCTTTAAAATTTACTTAAGTGTCGCGATGACAACACAAGACGCATGAGGAAGTTTTCTGTTCAAAAACATCGCTGAAATTATTTGACGAAGTCATTTCAAAAATTAGTCTCGCAAAGTTCTTGTCTGCAATGTGTATTGGCCGAGCCAGTTTTGGCGATCGCTTAAGGAATGGCATTATACGTAGAACACACATGGCATGATGAAAGGGACGTCGAGCTTTCTCGTAAATGCTGAAGGATCAACAGGACTTGTACAAGTGACATTTGGCAGCGTCAGACGGTTCGACGGTGCGCTTAGGATTAGTGAGTTTTACGACATAGCGAGACGGCCACACACAGCCTGATACATGCCTACTTGACGTGCCGGTCGCCCTCAACGACCTAGCGTCGTCTGTCCGGTGTTCCGTTCGTTAGACATGCACGTCAACGGCCTCCAGTCCAGTCTTAGACGCTTAGTTGGTTTGCTGATGAAGCCCAAACTCCAATGTTTACTTCCACCAAGGCGGAGGTTATGGGATCAGTACGGTTCGTCTGTCTGTAACCAACTGATGTCATTGAAACTCGGTGTCATGATTGGCCCTACCAGTCGCGAGAACTGGTTAACTTTTGGTGGTGATCGGTCCTGGATGCTCGATCATTTTCCTACTTCCCTCACCATTGCGGAATACAGAATCTTTATCGCGCGTCAGCATACTCACGTGCGATATTGATATAGCAAATTTGTCTGTCCGTCTGTCCGTTACGTTCCGGTATCAGATGAAAACGGCTTAATATATCGTCACAGTTTTTTTACCATACGGTAGCCCGATCACTCTAGTTTTACCGGCATCAAACATTTTCACAAAATTATGACGGTGTCACCCCCTGCGGGGGCGCTAAATACAGGTTGGGTATAAAAATTTCGCGATTTTCTACCACTAAGTCGCTATATCTCGCAAACGATACAAGATATCGCCATAGTTACTATGGAAGGCGAATAGGAACTCGTATGCGATCTATCAAATGGTGCCATTTCCAATGACCTTGAACGAACCATAACCCTGTTTTCTAGGTCACACCAGTCTTTGACGCTAAATATCTCACACACGGCTACAGATACAGCCATAGTTACTATAGAAGGCGAATAGGAAACCGCACCCAAGCTTTCCAACGGCACCAGTTTTAATGACCTTGAATGACCTCTAAGCCACATTTCAAGGTCACAATATTATTGAACGTCAAATAACTCGAAAATGGTACAAGATGGCGGACCAATAGAAAGTCGCATATGGTCTATCGAACGGCACCATTTTCAATGACCTTAAACAACCCCTAACCCAGATTTCAAGGTCAGGCCATTCTTTGATGCTGAATTGAGTTGAGTTGTGTTGTGTTGCTATAAACGGGCCTTAATGCATAAACTAAAATATCATTTTTTTCATTGCAGCAACAACTGGGCTGATTGACTGCGGCAGTGCGACTTGTTGCAATCCGAAATATCGTAAATATTAATATATACGATTCTCAGTGGACGCAAGTTGTCCATGGTGTCGAATAATTTAAATCAGTTGTCGTAGTCAACATTTGTAGTCAGAACTTTTTGCACAGACAGTAAATGATTCGTATTCGCTTCGCATTGCAACGATTCCACGTAGTGAATACACGTGTTGTTGCAACCGATCGCCGCAACGGTTTCAGCGATTGTCGCGGCAATCGGTTGTAACACCGTGTATTCACCGTGTACGTCTTGAGCACACGTCAAATCGTCCTATGCGCCTTCTTGAACAGTAATTTGGCGGACACGCCATTACTTTTCATCGAGTATCGTCCGACTACTTCTCCGTGGCTATAGACGTGTCATCTCGCACGGTGCAGATGATACCATCTTTCGTCGTAGTGAATAAAGTTGATCGTTCTTCAGCTACAATTCTATATGTAGTCAGACAGACGGACGGACAGAATGTGTCGCGTAACGCGGCCGTATGTTACACTGTAAGTCAGAAAAAACTGGACCCTTTTTCATTTGAGCATAACTTTGGCAACTATTGTTCGGTTTTAATAATTCTTTCACTGTTGCAGACAGAAATTAACTACGACCAAATGTATACCCTAAAATCTGCCACCATATCTCAAATCTGCAAGTAAAATAAAAAAAAATAAACAAAAATGAACAAGAATTCATTGGCCAACGTTGCTGGCATGATTTCGTAATTAAAGATGTAACAGTCAAACAAGTCACATTAAATGTAACAGATATGCACAAAATCAACATTGTCAGTTCACAGTCTGTACTCATAGTGTCCACATGGACACACGCTCGGTGTCTTCCTCGCCACTGGTCGTCGTCAAAAATCGACCGTTCACGACCGCACCAGATATGGATGAGCCGCCGTTTCAATTCATCCACACTGTGGATTTGTCTGTGATAGACACGACGCTGCATTACAGTCCACTTTTGTTCCAACCTTTTTCAGGAAAGTCTGACATTAGTTTTTTGGCGCTGTACCCCCGTTACCCTTTTGAATCATGCAAGTTTTTGATCAGAATCTTATCTTCGTCGTTAAACACAATAATAATATTTACGTAGACTAAACTGACAGACACTGTAAACATTTTAAACACTGAATGGCGTCAGTGTGACGTCATTGTGACGTTGTGAAGTAGCACCGAAGAAGACAGTAAGAGATATTACCAGAATTTCATGCTTTGTAACAACAGTGAAATCACCGCATGCGTTGCAGATTTATTCAACAGTTTCTGTAAAGAAGTGTATGTGGTTGCAACTTGCATTTTCAAGGTAGTGCAGCAACAAACTATATGTGAATTAACAAATTTTTGTGGGCAAAGTTTTGTGGGCAGATAATTTCTGTCTGCAACAGTGAAAGAATGATTAAAATCGGACAGTATTTGCGAAAGTTATGCTCAAATGAAAAAAGGGTCCAGTTTTTCTGACTGCAGTGTACAGGCGAAATACAAGCAATTCTATAGATTGACGAACCATAATTGTAGAAGATGATTATGTTGTTGGTATTTGGGTTGGGTTTTTAATGCCCTGAATGGGGTTGGTTTGGGTGAAATGTAGCCGTTTTCCGTCTCAGGTGCGTGTTTTCGCATACATTTGTCTCAGTTTACGGTTGACGCAACGCAAACGGCGACAGACCTTAACCGTCTGAATTGCACTGGCCATGTTCGCGTATCCGGTCTTACACCCGGCCGTCCATCTCCGGGTGGGTATATTAAGACGTTGGGCGGTGCGGGCCAGGAACCTGCAGACGAGGGTCGATCCAGGCCGGCACTTGGGTCGCATTAGCGCCGTCAGCAAGTGACGAGATGACGGCGACGCCGGCTTAGTGCTCGGCGCCAATATTCTTCTCAATCGTGGGACAAACTGGTAGTCAGGGCATGACCTGGAGTCGAAGACTTTGGTACTTATATTTGAAATCGATAGCAGGCAAGAAGGAGGGATGGATTGCTGACATGGTTACTCCTTAAAGACCCGTTTTTAGCATGAAGCACCAACAGTAGCCTACCTGCTGTGCCCGGCCGACACCATCAGCATCTGTGTCAGTGCCTCCAGTTAAGTAGGCTGCTACGACGTCCACACCAAATAGGCTACAGGTATCAGAAGAACTACCGATATGTCCCGCTACATTCAGCAGACCTTAACGAGCGTCCTTTTAACCGGCCTGTCGTATAGTCGCTATGTCAGCGTCCGGCCATTCCGTTCTGCTAATTAGCAGCAACCCAGAGGTTGGAGAATGCTTTGTCGTCATGGCAACGACATAAAAATGGCCATTAGTTTCGCGTGCTGACAGATACACGTAGTATAGTGTAGACGTCGGACAGACAGCTCAAGCAGCGACACAGACGACATATTACTGCTACATATATCAGAGGCTTCGGAAAACAAAAGAAACTGTGGCGCCGAGTGCCAGAATGACTGTAACCAAATCTCGCTCCACTGCAGAGTGCTGCCACCTGGCGAATTTAATGGCATAAATCCCAGAGCCATTGTCCGTATGTCTATTATCTGTATTAATCATTATTTGCCATGCATATAAAGTGTACAATGAAAACGAACAAGCTAACAATAAGTTAATAACAATATCCAGCCATAGGTCGTAACTTCAGAGGTTCCTAGCTGTATCATCCCTGGCAGTACAGTGAGACTAGGCCTAACAAAGAGCACTAAACTGCAAATAGCAACACATAAAAATACTAATAACAAGAAAGAACAAAGTACGTAAAAGAAACAGCTATAACATGGATATATAAACTCGTCAACATATCAATATTTAACTGACCAAAACTTATGGACAATCTAACCTTTTACAGATCGCTTAAACGCTAATACGGAAGAAAAGTTACGTCACATGATAGACTATTTCATACAATATTGAGGCGCTCTGCGAAAAACTCAGAGATCTACTCTCTTTACAGAGTTACAAAGTTACAAAATAGGCGATCGAAAATAATACCTCACCAAGTAAAAGAATTGATTACAGCAATGCAATACGCGAGGCCTATTATGCACTAATGACGTAGGCTTACTTCATGGGAATGGGAGTGCATGGGCAAAAAAGGTGATGGGCAGTGAGATAGGTTTGCCGTATGGCTCAAGCCGTAAAGCAAAAACAGCAAAAACTGTGAGCATGAAAAAGGGCCAGAAAGTCCACAAAGGCAATCCGATAGATCGAGAAATCTATGTGGGAAAATATGCAATGCCCAGAATGTGGAGAAAGTCATAGTGAGCCACAGCTGCTTTCCGCCCTTGGTTGAATTTCTTTACGTGACATTCAGAGCGCACTTGTATGCGATAATCGCACTGCGCCGACACAAGACTTCGTCGATCACAATGCTTTGTTTTAATTAGACTGTCGGATTACCTGGTCCGCGCCAGTTCTAAGTTGGCCGTTAGATGCTGACCAAAGCGAACGGCCGCCCTGAAGACGACCGACACACAGCTGAGGCCGTCGCGACAACGTTAGGAGCTCGGCCTCGCGGCCTCACCCAGCCCAAATATAGTAGATAAAGGACTATATTTGCCCAGCCCTTGCCGCGACCAGGCTGGTCCCGGACTCCATCCTGACTAGAGGTTTGCACGGGCCGGGCCGTTCCCAGGCCGGTTCGAAAATTTAACCGACGGAACCGGGAATTAAAATTTAGGCCCATGCACACCTCTAATCCTGACCGACCCGGCTTCTATACAGCCAATCCTTTTCCGAAGTTATGGCCTATACGAATCCAATTAATTTGCCGACTTCTGTTACACCGGTAGGCTACATCGTTCTATCGACTAGAGGCGGCATGTTCACCGCGGTGACCTGCTGGCGGTCTTGCTGCCCTCGGTCCTCGGAAGCCATGGATACAACAGATCGGCGACGACACATCGTTTAGCATCCGAGCCGAATGGTCTAGGACTCGGGGTCGTCGTCATTCTGAGATGTCGCAACGGGCTTCGGCCGTCTACGCGATTTGATGATGATGATTAGTAAGCAAGTAAGTAAGCAAGTAAAAAGTCGATTTATATAGCGCATCGTCGTGAAACCTCTAATGCGCTGAATGCATCAGTACGTTGCGAACAGGAACGTCTTCAGAGATTGTCTGAAACTGTTCCCGCCAATAATCGGATTCCGCAAGCTGTCTGGCAGGGAATTCCAGACCGACGGACCAGCCACACAGAAAGCCCGTCGGCCATAGGAGCTGAGCTAATGATGATGATGATGATGAGTGATGACGATGACCTGCTGCGGATATCGGTATGGCCCGGCACGAAAACCACACCGTCTCCACGGAATTTTCAACGGCCGACGTAGGTGCACCGCCGACAGCGCGGGAAGAGCGGTGCTTTACGGGAACAACCATCCCATCACCGGCTAAGCCGATTCCACGGCGTCTGTGCTTTACAAAGAAATGATAACTCTTCCCGGCACATGATCAAGTTTCATTTACGTTGCCGCACTGGAATCGCCCGTCGACGATCGATTCTTCCTGCTCGAGTTCGCGAATATAACCCTATTTGTGCATATCACCAAATATAGTAGATCGCTGATCGCTATAGTAGATCACCGCTGATTTACGACGTATAGTGCTCCGTTTCAGAACGGACTTCCATCGTCTAGGATTGTTTGATCTTGCAGCTGCGTGGTGTTCACATGGAACTGTTGTCAATTTGAGATCGTCTAGCAAATTATTGTCTGTCCAATGCTATGCATGAACAAAATATAAATTTACCTGCATGCGCGTGTGTGTGTGTGTCCGTCACACTTTCTGTCAACTCGCCTACAGGTCAGACCCATCAACGGATTTTTACAGTTGATAGCTTAAAAGACGCGGACTTACGCAAAGATGTGCCTTTTGGGTCTCGATGATGAATGATCACATTTAGGGGTCCAAGTCTCCCAAAACACCCATTTTGGTGGCCTGAATAGGCATTTCAAGCCAAATATGCGAAAAATTCAAATAGCTATATCTTCAGTGTATCACATTGACATGAAATTTGACAGGCAGCTGCGGCCGGCAACAGAGACTTCGTGGGTGGTCTCGTATAAAACAATTCCAAGATGGCGGACGGCCGCCATTTTGAAAATCGTTATATCGCCATATCTTAGTGAAAAATTCATCTGATTTTCATGAATTTTTGTACACAGCAGCAGATTTTGAACTGGATGAACGTCATGTGATCAAAAATGAAAAAGTTGCATTGAACAGACTCCGAGTTCGACAGTTCTTGTTACTCTCTCTACTGTGTTGTCGATGAATGCCTTCAGTGCTATTTCTAGCGTTCAATCAGTTTGAATTTTTGACACTAACTGTTACGTGAGTGTCGAACGTGACAGACGGACAGACGCACAGACACCGCATGACGACATAGGCCGCGCTTATGCATAGCATCGCGCGGCAAAAATGATATAACTTATATCATCATATAACTACTATTTCACTTAGGCTTCCGGTTCCATGAATCTTCGAATTATAATCTTAAGTAATATTCTGCTTTTTTTCAGAAGTTATCAGTCTCTTTTTGAAACAGTTTCCAGTTTATGCAAAGATAACAGAACTAGGTAGAGACTAACGACTCTGCTGGTAAAGTAATACTCACGTATAGGCTACCGTAGATTATACCTAGCTCTGAAGTTATGTGACTTTAATTCGTGTCTTTACATCAGAGTCGTAGCTTAATTAGAGTTGCAAACCTATCACATTGCCCGGATAATGTCTTAGAAACGTACAAGACATTAAGCCTAAGTGAAATAGTAGTTATATCAATTTTGCCGCGCGATGCTATGCATAAGCGCGGCCTATGTCGTCATGCGGTGTCTGTGCGTCTGTCCGTCTGTCACGTTCGTACATTCTGTCAAAACAAATAAAGACATCTTCGAAGTTTTTCACCATCGGGCAGCCAAGCCATTCTAGTTTTTCCGTGCCAAACGGCATGGCAATATTCCGACGGGAACGGGAACCCCCCCCCCCCTAACGGGGACGTCACATGCAGGTGGGGTAGGCAGAAATCGCGACTTTGAGCCTATATCTGGCTTGACTGCCTATGTTAACACTGCAACAGGCCAGGTGTTGTAAACACGGTCGCCTGTGGTCCACGGCCACCGTCTCGCAAGTTGTGTGTGACACATCGCTGGTAGTAAGCGGCGGTGTTGATTGCGGGAGAAGACGACGAAATGTTTATGACAAGAAGAAGAAGCCTCAACGTTACGCCAAAGACAACAGAACAGCGCATTTAACTGCACGCATCTGTAGACTAACAATAAAAGACTCTACTCGACGTTTTGTGCTGATGTAGCTAACTACTGACAGACACGAAGCATCGCGCGGCCTCTTTGCGACAGCGGAGCTACTTGTTAATATAACTAGTAATAGTACATGTAGGTAAGCCGTATGTTGTATGTTGGCAACGGGTTTAGGGCCGATTGTACCAGCGTTACTTATCTTCAAGTAGACATTAACTCCCGTTCGTAATGCCGGAGTTAATCTGTACTTAAATAAGTATGGCTGGTGCAATCGGCCCTTAGAGGCAATTTTGCCTATGCCCGATCACTCTACGGCTTGCTTGATTATTTTGCCCTGGCAAGGGATTGTTTCTGATCGCCTGCGTTGTTTGTAGCTTTGTAACTTAACAACTCACGGAAACTTTCAGACTATATATGTCGGCAATGACGCTAAGATGATGTCATTCAATTCGCCAGGTGGCAGCACCGTGTAACGGGGCGAGATTTGTTGTGCGTAGCAGCACTTGTTGAGTGATTGATTGGCGAGTCGCCGTGCCATAGTCAGCTGGGACTTTGTGGTCGCGTGTCGGTGACACATCTCCATACATCATCAGCTGGCCGGCCAGTTGTTGTCACTGTGAACCTCGCACAGCCATTTGTTACGCACGGCCAAAAGGCCGTTTCCTCGTTACGTCCACTAAGCGTCATTCCGGCTAATGCTTACTTTAGGAATACACACATAACCTTATGTTCAAAATCTCATTTACGATAAATATTTAAGATTATTCCATACTGTTGCTTTATCTTACATTTTATTCAGTATCAAAATGTATTTAACAAGTGCGTCAGCAACACAAAATACCCGCCGTACGGGGATGCAGGGCTGTCAAAACTATGTGCAACATCCTCGCACCCTTTTTCGAGGGATGGCAGCATCTCCGTCGCTGATTGTATGCCTCTATCTAGCCTACTGTAGACTATTACAAGAAGCTCTGCTGTCGCAAAAAGGCCGCGCGATGCTTCGTGTCTGTATAGCTTCAATACAAAACGTCGAGCGCAGTCTTTTATTATTAGTTGTTTCGGCTTC
>Ga0209149_1000635_pt1 | contig 15279 bp, 7 predicted proteins | sample WorMetTyACAVOLI2_FD_187423 | JGI IMG/M metagenome (GOLD analysis project Ga0209149, IMG submission 187423) | Marine gutless worms symbiont microbial communities from Max Planck institute for Marine Microbiology, Germany - Olavius algarvensis... ... | reverse complement strand
ATCTCTGCACCTAAAGTTTGGAATTCTTTGCCTCACAATATCCGTGAATCAAATACATATTCTACCTTTAGGCGTAACCTAAAAACCCATTTCTTCTCCTCTGCATTTGTGGTCCCCTAGCGACCCCCCCCTCTCAAGCGCCCTGATTCTATATTTAGACTTTGGCGCTCTATAAAACATTTACTTACTTACTTACTTACTTACTTACTTACTTACTTACTTACTTACTGACTGACTAACATTTAAAGTTTGTCAGAGGACGTCTCGAATGAACAGCTGAACCTTATTGAACATTGTTGCATCTTGGCGATTTTTTCACCGTGATTATCTTCGCACCGTCTTCGTTCTTTCTAGGCTATACTTCATATGTTGTACACATATTGAAGTAAAATCATTAGTGCGATATTTTTGGGGCAGGTTACATAAGATCTCACATTAAATTTTAGTTAAACGTATTAATTCTCTAGATAGCACACTGTTGAGGTGCTATCAAAGTCAGTAACATTTTTGCTGCATCAAGCGCCTCTGTATCTTCGGACCTAAAGGCGCTATACAAATCCGTTATTATTATTATTATTATTATTATTATTATTATTATTATTAATTGTCACCTTCAACATGAAAATTTGGTAACATTTTTGGATTTTCGACTTTTACAAGCTAGCGTAGCAACATATTGCAGGTTAGGTGGAAATCTTTGCGTGCGATATGTACATAGAGAATTTTCTTACAAATCACCTGGTGAAAGAATTATGAAAATCGGTCCACATTTGCCAAAGTTATTATCAAACATCAAGGGGCGTGGTTTTTTTGGAACACGGTGTACATTGACGTAGCCTATCGTCTATGCAAACTCTCTCGGTTCCACTAACATAAACAAGAGGTCCAAAGTAATTGGACAAAAAGCGCTCACGGGGGGCCCATTCCCGGTTAGGGGTCACCCCAGGGGGTCGAAAGTTGTACCACTGAATTCCTGGTGTAGGGTTTCCTATTAGTGTTCCATAGTAACTATAGGCCTATCGTCATATCATATTCACACTTGCCGTGTAGAGAGTATGAAAACAATACGTAAACTGAAAATGGCGGACTACCAGAGGAGCCAAACGGCTCATCGAGCTGGTCACTCATTGTAAAACAAACATAGTAAAGCTAACATTAGCATACACATACAAACAAACAAGCATTAAATGGAACAAAACAGCCAAAAAGGCCAAGGCCAAAAGTTGCCCGGGATTCTGATCCGGATTTCGGGATAAATCCGGATCCGGATGTTTACCGGATTGGTCCCAAAATGTGACAGATTCACTCTCCTATCGGCATTCGGCATGATCGAGTCATTTCGCCAAATATCGTAAAAATCAGCCGGTGATGATGACAAATGCTAAAATCCTAAAATCCCCTATTCAACAATGGTGCAAAAAATGAAAAAGTCATTCTGAATCCGTATCCGGGACCAGATCACCACCAAAAGTTAATCACTTCTAGAGGATCAACCATTGCCCATACCTACCACGCTTGGTCGACGTCCGTTTCTGCTTTCATGAGTTATCCTGCTCACAGACAGACAAACAGACAGACAGAACGATCGATCACATTACTCCGCCAGCCTTGGCGGACTAACAAAACCCCGCCGACTGTCTGCGACAGAGCGACGTAATAAATTAGTAGGGCCTAATGACGTCCATGGCCTAATGGGGTTTAGGAAGCAACATAACCTCGATGCAATAATCCGTGCAGTCGCGTCGTCTTACTCTGTTTGGATACCAGCGCCGGCGCCAGTGGGGAAGCTAGGGGGGCCTGGCCCCGCGTACGAAATTATGACCCCCCCAACCAGGATCCATAAAGTTTGGCTTATACTGCAAGAAACGACGGCGACGCTGGTACTGTACACATTACCAGCTGTCGAAGTTCGACAGCTGGTAATTAATGTGGGTGTCTATTCTCTTCTAATGACTCATTCTTAAAGGAGTTACACACACAACTTTATTCACCAATCTGGTAGTACAACATAGAGAAAAAACGAACCCTTAACTAAAATAAAAGGAAAAGAACACAAGAACACAATGTCACGACATAGCGAATACAGTACACTATCGCGGATTACACATTATGTACAATTACTTGGCATAAGGAATTTTCAGATACCGGTATGCTGAATTTTTCTAAAAATTTCCTTTTCTTTATGTCAATCATATCACACATCGTCAACCACTTGAATTCGAACGGTGCCATTTTCAATGACGTTGAATGACCCCTAACCTGGTATTTCAAGGTCACGCCATTTTTTGACACTGAATATCTCACAAACGGCTACAGATATAACGGCCATAGTTACTATAGAAGGCGAATTAGAAACCGCACCCAAGCTTTCGAACTGCACTAATTTCAATGATCTTGAGTGACCTCTGACCCACATTCAAGGTCATGATAATATTCAACGTCCAATAACTCAACTAATAGTAAGTCGTGTATGATCTATTCAATGGTTTCGTTTCCAGTGACCTTGAGTGACCGTTAACCTAGATTCCAAGGTCACGGCGTTATCATAGATGCCCTCGACATATTGTGTGCGCTGCTGACGCGCGATCTGTTTGCGATAGCTAAGTGCTTATAAAAGTAATTGAATAACATACTTGATGTTTGCATTAGTGTTTACACTCCTTTCTCAGCTGTAACAAGCTGTAGCTCTACTTAACTGACTACAATAAGCTAATCCTCGAAATAGATGGAGCATGTCATCACTCGGTTTTTTTCCGCGCGACGCGTATGCATAGCGCAGACTATGCCGTGGCAATATGTCTGTCCGTCACACGCCGGTATTGTGTCTAAACGGTTATACATATCCCCGACCATTCTAGTTTTTTCCATACCAAACGGGATGGCAACATCCCAATTCCTGACGGGGACCCGCCTAACGGGGGAGTCGAATAGAAGAGGGGTATGTGAAAAATACGATTTTTGACCAATATCTCGCTTTATCTCGGAAATGATGCAAGATAGAGCTATATATTTACCACGGCAGGCGAATAGGAAACCGCACACAAGCTTTCGAATGGTACCAGTTTGAATGACCTTGAGTGATCTCTAACCCAAATTTCAAGGTCACGATATTATTCAACGTCAAATAACTCAAAAACGGTACAAGATAGAGCTATATTTACAATGGCGGACCAACAGAAAGTCGTACTTAATCTATCGAACGGTGCCATTTTTAATGATCTTGAACAACCTCTATCCCAGTTTTCAAGGTCACGCTATACTTTGACGCTGAATATCTCATAAACGGTTAAAGATACGGCCATAGTTACTATGGAAGGCGAATAGGAAACCGCACTCAAGCTTTTAAATGGTACCAGTTTGAATGACCTTGAGTGACCTCTAACCAAGATTTTAAGGTTAATATTATTCAACGTCACATAACTCGAAAACGGTACTAGAGCTATTCTTACAATGGCCGACCATAGAAAGTCGTATATGCTTTATCGAACGGCGCCATTTTCAATAACTTTGAACGACTCCTAATCCCGGTTTCAAGGTCACGCCATTCTTTGACGCTATGTATCTCAGAAACGGTATGATAATATAGACATACCGTAGTGGAATACTAATAGGGACTTGCACACGCCGTACTGGACAGTGTCATTTCGTATGAACTTGACTGACCTTGAGTAACTAAGCAAAATATTCAGTGACACGAAGCGTGGCGCTTTCTCTCTGAGAGACTGCGATAGCTGTGCTTCTTGTCAGAAACTACGTGTCTAGAAAATCTGGAAAGCAATCGATCGGTCCTTTTCAGCAAATAGTCGATGCTTCATAGAAGGCGTGGCGCACAGTTTAGCTGTGGGCGTGGCTTACAGATTAAAATGTAAACATTACGGTAAACATCAATAAAGTGAAGTCATTTCGATAATAAATAACGATGATAAGTACTTATCATTAGGAAGTGTAGACTTTTAGTTATTAATTTATTGCTTTTTGTCGCTATAAATCCTTATGCGGCATTAATAATGGAAGGTGCTAAAGTGATACCTTTATCATTTAAGAAGTACATGTTTCCCGGGTTGTTACTTCTCGTAATGGTGATGGTTCTTGTGCTCTTCCGGCGCCTGGGAGGAGGTGGTGTAATGGTTATTCACGAGGCTCTCACCGGACTTGCGGGCTCCAGTGATATTCGTTTGTCGCATGCTGAAACTGGTGATAAGTGGCACGGTGATGGACACAAAAGTCCAGATGATGACCATCATCGTCATTTGTCTGGATCAGCACATAGTCATGTGCATGATAAGGAGGTGCATTTTGTTCTTCACGAGAGTGCTCTTGGTGCTCCAGAGTTCATTGGACGTAATGATCGCAAGGCTACGTTTATCGACTTCGATCCTGCGGGAACATTTCTCAATGCTCCCGGACATGCAGTGGCAGAAATATTTCATAGTGATAACTACAAAGAAAAGAATATAGCCATAGGATTGGCTATTACAACACGTGAACAGGAAGTCAGCAAAGAAACGCTTGCCAAGGAGCTACCATTTTTTACGGTATATGCTGTTTTTACATCTTTGTCTGCTGAGCATATTGTTGACGTTAACGGTAGCATTCATGGACTATCCAGTTTCATTATAATCAATTTATTCAACACTTTTATCAAACAACGTCATCACGTCGATCAACATCAACATCACACTCTCGAATCCAGAATCCAGAATCATCGATTACCAAAACAACGCAAGCACTCCTGCGATTGGTAGTTGGCGTTGAATAATCGTGACCTTGAAAAGGTCACTGAAGGTCATTGAATCTGGTACCATTCAAAAGCTTGGGTGCGGTTTAGTATTCGCCTTGGCCGTATCTTTAACCGTTTATGAGATATTCAGCGTCAAAGAGTGGCGTGACCTTGAAACTAGGGGTAGGGGTGATTCAAGGTCATTGAAAATGGCACTGTTCGATAGATCACATACAACTTTCTATTGGTCTGCCATTGTAAATATAGCTCTATCTTGTACCATTTTTGAGTTATTTGACGTTGAATAATATCGTGACCTTGAAATCTGGGTTAGAGGTCATTCAAGGTCATTCAAACTGGAACCATTCGAAAGCATGGGTGCGTTTCCTATTCGCCTTCCATAGTAACTATGACCGTATCTTTAACCATTTATGAGTTATTCAGTGTCAAAGTATGGCGTGAGTCCTCGAAAAGTGGGTCAGTGGTTGTTCAAGGTCATTCAAAATGGCGCCGTTCGTTAGATCACATACGACTTTCTATTGGTCCACCATTGTAAATATAGCTCTATCTTGTATCGTTTTAGAGTTATTTGACGTTGAATAATATCGTGACCTTGAAATTTGGGTTAGAGATCACTCAAGGTCATTCAAATGGTACCATTCGAAAGCTTGTGTGCGGTTTCCTATTCGCCTGCAGTGGTAACTATGGCTCTATCTTGCATTATTTGCTAGATAAAGCGAGATATTGGTAAAAAATCGTATTTATTTGACGTTTAATAATATCATGACCTTGAAATCTGGGTTAGAGGTCGTTCAAGGTCATTCAAACTGGTACCATTCGAAAGCATGGGTGTGGTTCGCTATTTGCCTTCCATAGTAACTATGGCCGTATCTTTAACCGTTTATGAGATATTCAGCGTCAAAGTGTAGCGTGACCTCGAAAACTGGGTTAGTGGTTGTTCAAGGTCATTGAAAATGGCGCCGTTTGATAGACCATATACGACTTTCTATTGTTCCGCCATTGTAAATATGGCTCTATCTGGTATCGTTTTTGAGTTATTTGATATTGAATGATACTATGACCTTGAAACCTGGGTTAGAGGTCACTCAAGGTCATTGAAAATGGTACCATTCGAAAGCTTGGGTGCGGTTTCCTATTTGCCTTGCATAGTAACCAAGGCTCTATCTATCTTGCATCAGTTCCGAGGTAAAGCCTGATGTTGGTCGCTAATCGTGATTTTTTCATGCCCCCCCTTGCATTCGGTGCCCCCATTAGGGGGGTCTCCATCGGAATATTGCCATTCCGTTTGATTTGGATAAACTAGAATGGCGGGGCTACTTCATGGTGAAAAAACTTTGAGGATACGTGTAACTGTTTAGACTCAATACTGGCGTGTGACAGACAGACAGAACATCTTGCCACAGCATAGTCTGCGCTATGCATACGCGTCACGCAGTAAAAATTTAACACATGACACTGCTACACATAGATAAGCAGTCACAACTGTAAGTAATTAGCATGTAATTAATTACGTAATTAATTATAACTAGTGCTGAATGACTTAATCTAATTCTAATGTTAATTAGCTCGTATTTCACTTGTCGCGGTGGACGCACAGACGCATTTCATCGATCGTGGACGCATGGACGCATTGCACCCGTTGTAGACGCATTTCTTCACACTTCTTAGACACACTTTTCATACGCATTTCACCGATGTACTGGACGCACGGACACACAGACACACGGACACATTTCACCGCAGCCCTGGTGCAATTAGCCGAGATTATTCTGGCATCACTGATGCCGGCAGTATCCACGAGCTTGCATGCATTCCTTGTTCTCACTGTTAACTGTGAGTGCTGATGTTTCAGGATTTAGCCTTATTGTCTAAAAATTTCTGCATTATTATTGAAGATGTTTCAATTTTATCCTGAAACATGTAGGTGTATTTCATAGTCTTGGCAAGTACACTATTTGCAATCAATGTTTTATATCCCTGATCAACTGTTTTCAGCTAAAATTATTTGAACCCTAAAATGCAGGGAACTGGGCAAATGCACAAAGTAGGTGTGGTATCACATAGAGACCTGCGAATCGGAAATTTCCGTTCGAATCGATTATGGAATCGAATCGGCGGATAGTCATTTACAGCCTCAATGTTAAATTTTTGTTGATTGCCATATAGGAGTTTTGTTACTTTGTAGGTGTACTAGCCTAAATGATGTAATAATTATTACAGACGAAAAACAGTTGTTATGCGGATTTGTCTAAAATATTGCGCAATTGCTACTAGGCTACTAGCAGTAGTGTGCATGCTCTAACTACAAGTACATGAATTAATTAAACTCAATATAAATCCCAGTAGCAATGCCGAAACGATTGAAATTTGTCGTTGAACGGTGAGTGTTGTTTATGGTACGATGGCAAACGTGGCAGGCGCCATTTGAAATTTTCAAATCGGCCCATCACTTTCGTATCGAATCAAATCGGGACGTCCGATTAAAATTCGAATCGAACGTCCTTAGTATCACAATATGAGTAGATAGTTAGAAATAATATTAGGAGTAGTGTGATTTTAGTGCGTGTACGTTATTGCTATTCTGTCAGATCATCAGATGTAGTTCTGTTTATTTATTTTGTACTGTAGGGTCTGCTGATGTCTTTTTGTGCCACTGCTACACCAGTTTTCCATTACCATTTCTACGTTGCTCATGATCATTCCGATCCATTTTTTCATCGCAGAAGTTCACACGATGACTTCACAAAAGCATTCTATCAAACGGTTGGTTTGTAAATAGTTTTATGATTTTAGCATGTTCTGTGTTGTTACTTCCAGGAGATTATGTTTTTATCATTTGTTTGCCTATCTTTCTGTGAGCAGGATCACTCAAAATGTTGTCTATGAATTTTCGTGAATATTTTGGAAAGATAGGCTTTGGGAGAAGGAACGTTTGATTAGATTCCTTGAGCTCCATCCAACAGTTTTCTCACTATTCTGTTATAGGTGGATCCTGAATTCACCCATCTCTTCAGACAGGCTTACATGTGTCCTCTGAGAACATTTGTTCAAGAATGTATACAGCAAACAAATGACTTCTAGGTCATTACAACATTTTTAAGTTCAGTATTTATGAAATTACAGCATGTCTGGAAGGCTGATAATTTCTGTCTGAATTATTAGTAATTGCTGTCCGAATCTGATCTGAAGCCCTATATGGAAAAAAATTAAATTGTTGCTGATGTTCTACACTTGCAAGCTGATCAGCACCAGTGGGTATAAAAATGTTGCTGATCATATGTCAAAAAGTTGCACATTACAGGATTTTGCCAGTCCAAAATGGAATTAACAGTGACATTGCTGGAATAATGTGGTGGTATACAATACATGTAGTGTAGATATTCATTAGGGGCTGGTCTACTCGTCGTTTTGACTGTTATTAACCGCTAGGCTTGGCAGATTTTCTAGTTATTATTTCACTTCACTTTGTAGTTGTTTGGCATTTGACAATTCAGTTGCTAAGAGTATTAAATGTTTTAGAGCCTTCAGTTACATTCATGTGTATGATTGTATTGGTGCTGCCCCGTCTCCGAAACCTCAGTTGGCCACATATGAGATGTGATGTTGGTCTGGAAGTGGGAATATTAACAGCCTTTGTATGGTTGCGTGGCACAGTTGGTAGAACGTCGGTCTCTGACAGGCGAACTTTTGCTGTCCTGCGCTCGACCTGCGGCTGACGGGTGATCACTTATGTGGGTAAACCGTCCGCTGTAGGTCAGCCAACCAGGCCGACTCAGCCTTTCATCCTTTCGGGGTAGATAAATGAGTAGTAGACTGCAATTAGATGTCCACAACCTCAGTCTGGGGATGCGCCATCTGGTGAATGCTTACGAGGTAGAGGCCGGTATGGTGTAATTTGCAGGTAACACTGTGTGATCCGTACCTGAGTGCCTTGAGTGTGAGGTACTACAAAAAGTGTGCTGTATAAATACACTTACCTTTACCTTTGTGCTATGTACCATTAAATTGGTGTGCACAATGGTACAAGCAGTTCTTACAGGTCAGTCGACTGGATAGGGCTTTGATCTTGCATAATTTAGATCCGTAACTTCGGAGCACCTCTCTATGCTATATTATTTGTTTTTTCACTGTATTTTTTACTTTACCTTTTTTCGGCGAGTGGAGCCTAGTGGAATTGGTCCTTGTCTTTCAGTGCTGTGACACTGTTGGTTGAGTCACCTGATCCATAAAACTAAATTCAATGCAAATTTACTTATGCTATAGTCAGTATAGAAAGCATCTCTGTATAAAGTCTTTCATTCAAATAATTTGTCTAATCTGTTTTATAAGCACTATTCTTCAATCAATCAGTCAATCAATGGAATTTGCAAAACACCCCTTACAAAGCTAGACAGTGGCACTGGACAGAAGTAGGCTACAATAAAATACAATAAGATAAAATACAATAAAATACAATGAAATACAATATGCAGTAGTAGTTGCAGACAGATATGAGTTTAAAACGCAGCATTGTCTATTGACGGACACAGTACACCTCCATAAAGAGTACAGTTTTGAGTATTATGTATCAGTTGTGTACATTATTTGAGGAAACTCAATTTCTGCTGAAGCAGCATGTTCATCTCGTGACAACTAGCAGCACAATATTTTTGCTGTTCAATAGAAAATGATAGGCCTATAAAATTTCATGTAAGCCTCGTGGACAGTTTCACAGATATTTTATACATATGTAGTTCTGTTTTTCTATTTTGTTATTCATACACTGTATAATTAATACTTTTTATGTAGTATTTTAAAAGTATTTTTATCCAAAATAAACATATCTACACCCTCTGGATATAAGCTATTATGACTAAGGGCGATGAAACTGTTGTGATGTATCTATTGTCAGCTGGAGAGTCCAAAATGCTACCGGCTTCATATGAATGTCAGCCTGCATCTTGTTGAGTGTCAGCATTCCGGACGGCCAGCGTGGGCGCAGAATGACGCCATGATGGCAGCATACATGGACAATATGGACTACTACTACCGGGTAAATGATGACACTGTGATGGAGACCACTGGATGGACGGAGAAGTTTATTGATGAGCTGGAGCGCTTTAGTCCACCAAAGATTGGTGTTGTCGGCCCCTGGTTCAGAGAAGGCAATGTTGTAATTCTGACGCATGACTTTGTCCATCGGACACACATCGATATTCTTGGCTTCTATTACCCTCGTGTTTTTACAGACTGGTTTGCTGATGACTGGATTACTGGAGTATACTGGCCAGAAAGGTGTCGAAAGGTAACAATGTGCATTGTGTTGCTCTCGTGTCATGCAGCCCTCTCACTTGAATCTACATTACTTTTTGCCATTTCTGTACTAATTAACAGAATTCTATAAAATTTATAAATATAATGCACACAAACCTTGTAATTAGTTATTGAGAATTTTGTAATAAATTATTAAATTGTTTCAGAGAATTGCAGTTTTCGTTAGGTTACGTTTTTTGGGCTCACCCTGTATAGTTAGTTTGTGAGCTGTAGTGTAGAACCATTGAAATGGTGCTTTCTTCTGCTGTTGTCTCAAGCAACCCGACACCACAGACGTTATGCAGGTACACAGTATATGAAGACAAATTTTGAATTTTTAGTCCAAATGCATGTTTATTTTTTGTTCGTTTGCATGGTACGTAGGTTCCAGGAACAAGAGTGAAGCATACAATGGCAAAGGGTCAGCGATATGTTGCTCACTATGACCGAGCCGCCAAAGTCAAGGTAGAAGTTGAAATTGCTAAACTTGTGGTTCAGCGGTATATTGAACGTCGACAGCAGGGTGTTTCCTACGGAACAATATGGAATAAAGCTTCACGGAATATTATATCAATGTCACTTAATGGAGATGACATAGACAAACTGTATGGTGCTCTGCGTTACTCACAGCTTGTTCCAGTCATATTCCCTAGGTGGCGACTTCGTGTCTATGCTCCGTCAGCAGCACTGAATGCCACAGGTTCTAACCACGTTCTTAAAATACTTGTTAAGAAGTTGGAGAACTCTGGTGTTGAGGTGTTCAAAGTGCGTGGGTTGACTGCAGTGTGGGTTCCACCAGAACTGTGGGCATATTTTGTGGCAGATGACAGCGAAGTCGACCGATTCATTGTGCGGAATTCAAACACACGACCAAGTGACCGGGAGGCAGCAGCACTTGATGATTGGCTGCAGACTAACTGGACTGTCAGAGCACTGTACTGTATACGAGACCATCCATTACATGCTGCTCAGTCTCTCGTTCCTGGACTTGTGGGTGGAGTTCCGCGGCTGCTGAGAAATGCGACTGGATCTAGTTTTCGTAAACTTGTGCGTGGACATAAGTCAGTTGCTGGATTTCTGCACAGTACAATTTGGCCATTACTGAAGGGTTAGTCGGTTTTCACTGTTATCGTTATTTCAAGCAGCTTTAAACATTGTGCATTTTTCTAATAACTGATGACTGTGAGATCAGTGGTTTACAGAACGAATTTAACAGTAGACCTTATGTTAGCAATTTATGTAAAGCAAAGAAAACAAATGGCCCTGCTGTCGAAGAGAGGCCACACAATGCTTTGTGTCTGTCAGTAGTTAGCTTCAGTAGTACAATATGTCAAGCGCAATATTCTATTATTAGCCGTACTTCCACTTCAGATTTACCACGGTGTGAATTAAATTCTGTTCTGTTCTCTTCCGTGCATCGTATTCTCTGATGCATGGCGGTCTGTGTTCCCCTTACCTCCACTTAGCCACATCTGAGATGTGATGTTGGTCTGGAGGAAGGGGAATATAAATGAAAACTGTCTCTGTCTTACAGTATTGTGTACTATTATAATGGTGCACAAAGATACGAGCAGTTCTTACAGGTCGGTCAACTCAACTGTATCGGGCTTTGATCTTGCTTAGTTTAGCTCTCTTCCGAGCACCTCTGTATCTTCGGTCTTCATGGTGCTATATATGTATTAAAAATTTTTTTGCTTACATTCTTCTCTTTACCTTTTAGTGAGCTGAGCCTGGTGAGATTGGTCCTCGACCTGGTTGACTAATCATTATCCTTCAGTGTTGCGACACTGTTGGTTCGGTCATGTGTCCCGTAAAATTTTCTCCGAAATGTGTCGAGTGGGACGTTAAACACTACTATATCATATCATATCTTATCGTGGCGGTCTGTGCCATAAACATACGTGCACCGTGACTGTTATACGTTACTGCTAATATTACTTAGTAATAATGTAACTGCTCGGATTACCGCCAATTGTTGATTGCACTATCTCCAGCAGTCATTGATCCAATAGCCAAATATTGGCTGAGATTCGTGATTTGTGCCTACCCACCTGCCATAATGTTTGGTATGGAAAAACTAGAATGGTGTGGCTACCAGACGGGTGTAAAAATTTTGAAGATACATTTATTTGTTTTGACAGAATTCACGAAAGTGATGGATGGACACCGCATGGCGGCATAGGCCACGCTTATACATAATGTTGCACGGCAAAAATGAAAACTTAGAATTAGGTTAGAATCATCACTTGATCAGTTATAACTCACTTTTATCGATTGCTGACCGTTTGTATCAAATAGCCAAGTTTCTAAATCTGTATGCTTGTATAATGTCCTGCTTCTGACATTTTTAGAAGAATGCTATATTGCTTATGCTATGCATTTGTAATTGCTTGCACTATGCTCTTGTGTGTGGAGAACTCAAATCAGTTGAGTGAGCACTCAGCTATGCTATTTAAGGCCAATTGCACCAATCATACTCATCTTTATGTAGAGATTAACTCCAGCGTTAGGAATAGCAGTTAAATGCCCATGTTAATACCACAGAGCAATGGACCATTATACTGCAATACAGTGATTGGTACACTGGCCGTTGATGGGTGGGCTGTTACATTTGGTACAGCGAGGAGGGGCCTGGGCGGGTTGGAGCCCCACCCAGTCCCCTTCTCGCTGTACCAAATGTAACAGCCCATCCATCAACAGCCAGCGTACCTACTTCATATTATTTGATGTGGCACTACAACTCTATGTTCCACGATACAACCTTGAATTTGGCTCGCGTGCATTTCGAATCACAGCACCAAAAATGTGAAATTTATTGCCTGCTAGTATCCGTAATTCTCCATCACTCCCTACATTTCGTCAGCATCTAAAAACACATTATTTTCAGTCAGCCTATCCTAACCCCTAATGACCACCCCCTCTCAACGCGTTCTGATTCTTTATAGACGTTGGCACTTTATAAATCATTTACTGCTTACTTACTTATAATTGCCTCTGGACTCTAAAGGGTTAAAGATAAGTATTGTTGGTGCAGCCTGTTGATTCATAAATGTCCACGTTAACGATAATATCAGTATGTTGCAGCATTTTCTGTACTCAGCCAGGCAGTGAATGAGGCTGTCTGCTGCTGTGTTAGGACAATGCACATGCCATGACAGCGTGTCTTGCACACGTTGGCCGGGCAGTCTAGCGTTTCCAGTTCTGAGGCGTGAGAACGAGTTTGTCGGACAGCACTTTGACGTGAATGATCAGCCGGTGGACAGCGACAACGTCTTGTTCTGGAATGTGTCGTACATCCAGCCAGACTGCGTGTTTATCAAGAACACTGGCTTCAGTGAAACAGCTGTGAAGGCCGTCATCAGGCACAGGGTTGTGTTCTGGTCCCAGGACTATCACATCACCCCGTTAATGGACATCAAGAGTCTACTCGGCCCGATCGGCGTGAAAGTTGTCGACCAGAGCCTGTCTTATCACTGTAGCAAAGTAAGGAAATGTGCTACTTGTAATGCAAGTGATGATTTCCTTCAGTCCTTTCATGCCATGCTTGAACAGGAAAGCAGTTGGTAAAACAAACTAGCTCGTGATACCTATAATGTCTTTACACAAATACTACTGCTTCCCTATTCAGACATTTTTCCTACTCTGAGAAGTATTATCCGTCCGGGACTCTAATCATAATAACAAACTATATAAAGTAGTTCCTAACTCCAGCACATCTCACCCTTACACCAATCAGACTATCTTAAACAGACTCTTCATCGGTCACATTTTTCTTACTCACTCATATCTTCTTAATAAAGAACAACCCCCACCTGTGACCATTGTGATTGCCTCTTAACAGTTGAACACATCTTAACTACATGCACTGTATATGAACAAGTTACAGAAAAATATTATCAACATTCTCAGCTTTGTCACATTTTAATCAATACCCCTAAGCAATACATCTTTAATTTCCTAAATGAAATAAAACTCTTTAACAAACTTTTAATTTCTGCAAGGCACGATATAGCCTTTTTGTGCTGAGAGTGCCGTTAAACTCCAACCAACCAACCGAAAGCAGTCGGTAAAAGATCCCATTTCAGCAACCCTGATATCTGCCATCTGCCAAGTCTGGAGTAACTCCAGAGAAATAGGATAGTTGAAAGAAAAGATGAAAGTACAGCAGCAATAGCGGCTGCGGCAGCTGTAGTATAACTGATGGCAATGTAACTTAGGTTGTTACTTTTACTGTAGTTTTTTTAGCAATTTCTTTAGCTGTCAACTATACGGGAAGAATGTTGATTGCTGACTTATCTGCTTGAAGATTTTTTGTTGGTATTAGTTTGTTGGACTGACCATTTCCGTCGAACACTAACATAACAGGAAACAGGACTGGATAAGTCGATGGTAATTCATTGCTACACAACACAAGCCAGATTGAAAACATTAAAGAGCTTCCAGTCTCCTGAAACAAAGCCATATATATATATATACTGCCATGCATTTTCCATGCATGTAAGTTGGTGTTGAAGAGATTCATTCAGTTGGTACAATCAATAACATAGAAACTTCTTATTTTACACAACTGAAATATGTTACCTAAATTATCCAGTCCTGTTTCTTGTTGTGTTAGCAGTCGAGGGAAATGGTGCTTGCTAGTATGCATATAGGTTGATGGACATGGTTGGTAATAGCACATCAGTTCATTTGCATACGCCGACCCTTTGAATTGGAACTCACTTCCTGCTTACCTTAGAGACAGTAGTCTTTCTCTTTCATCTTTTAAGCGCCACCTCAAAACCTTTCTCTTCTCTTACTACTAGGCTAGCACATGCAGCACATTTGGGGTTCTTTTGCAAAACGCGCTATATAAATTCACTGTTATTATTATTATTATTATGTATTTCCGTGTGAAGGTACTGGCTTGTGTCGTCGTGTATGATTGAACCTGTGATGTGATTTCAATGTAGGTGGGCACATGTGCCAAGCATCTGCGTGTCATCGGCAGTGACAATGGCATGGAACTTGGCAAAGATGTTATCCGACAGTTTTACGAGTCGTACAAAGATGATCCTGCAATGCGGTCGGTGACAGCTTTCCTGTGCACCCTTCCCGTGTCCATGTGTGAAGCTTTCGTTCCATTCAACAAGAGTATTGTAATAATTGCGAGCATACGCTACGAACAGGGACGAGGTGAACCGGATCGATGGAAGGCTCTGAATTCTCTGCTTGCCAGCGTTTCGAGGGATCCGCGCAGTGTACTT
>Ga0209149_1000634_pt1 | contig 15291 bp, 10 predicted proteins | sample WorMetTyACAVOLI2_FD_187423 | JGI IMG/M metagenome (GOLD analysis project Ga0209149, IMG submission 187423) | Marine gutless worms symbiont microbial communities from Max Planck institute for Marine Microbiology, Germany - Olavius algarvensis... ... | reverse complement strand
CTTATTATTTTTGCTTGTCATTTATAACTGAAAAGGTTAAAGATACTCTCAGTAGGCCTACGTTATGTACAATACCGTAGGCCTTAGTCAGCAATTTGCCTGAAGTCTCACGTACAATAGTGACAACCATGAGTGTGATATGTATTTTAACTATGCTGGAAAAGGTCTTTCTTTTTCAAGTAACACATCAATTTTTAACACAGAAGCTGCATTTAAACCACAAACTTCCTCAGTGTTGGTAACTGATGACTGAACAGGCTTTAGATACTTGGGTTAATTTACGTACAATACCTTACACCTTAGGTCTATTTAGCAGTTTGCTAAAGTCTTATTTGGATACGTCACCTTTTGTAGGCCTATTCATCACAAACCTCATTAAATGTGAGATGAAGTGTACCTTTTAAGGTAAATAGCCACAATTAAGCTATAACTGTTTTGCAATTTTAACGGGAAATTTACAAAACCTTACTTAGGCCTATCTTGGCTGCTGCGTATTTTAACGAAAAATAGCAAAATCATCTAGTCTAGTTTGCATGAATTTTCACGAAAAATAACCGAAACGTGACTCCTTAGTTTACGTGAAATTTTTCACGAAAACTAGCGAAAAGTGCTCATCTACTTTTCGTGAATTTTACCTAAAAATAACACCTTGCTTAATTAATTGTCTGTAGCTGTCAAAATCTCAGATAGTTTTTTTAGATTTATCATGAAGGGGTGTGGAAAAAACGTATCATGCTTCATAAAGTGACAGAAATTTGTGAAGATGGTTTTTTTGGTCATATAAATGTATTACCAACTAATAGAAGCATTACCATGTGTTCAGAAATCACGATCATTAAAGGTCAGTAGAGACACAGTCTGCTTCAGCTGTGCAGAACCTAACGTCAAATGTGGAATTCCGTTGTCCAGTCTTACAGATGCAACTGTCATTATAAACGAAAACGTACAACTTTACCAATGCCAGTCATTGTTTAGCTGAATACATAGGTACCTACGTGTCATAGTGATGTGGGAGAACCTGCCTGTTTGTGTTAATGTGCAGGTTCTGCAGGCTGATGGCAGTACCGAGGGTGTCTGTGTCAATGCTGCAACACTTGCACTTGTTGATGCTGGCGTAGCACTGAAGGACATTGTGTGTTCATGCACTGCTGCCGACTTGGACTTTGCCTCTGGCGAAGGATCAACACCTATCATTGATGTCAACAAGTTAGAGCAACGGTGCAATATGGTGACACTGACATATCTTCCCAAGTTGGAGAAGATTGTCCAGTTGGAGTCGACCGGTCGACTACATCAAGATCGGCTACGTGATCTGCTGGAGGCCGCAGCTAAAGGATGTGATGAGTTGCATAGTATTCTTGAGACTGCAATTCGAGAACATGTCAAGAAGCTTGCTTCTAGCATAGAATCAAGTGGATGACTTGAATGTGATTAATTTGTTACTTATAAGTTGCGCTGTCTGTTCATACATTACGTTCTGACTCGTTTTGCCAGTTTTTAATTGTTTTCATTCCAGTGCTCAACTGTCCGATGATGAATCTAATAGGAACAAAGGCTCTTTTTCACTGACAAGTCTTGCTAATGTGGTTGAGGCTTCATTGGTGGGGAATGTCTAATTTAAACGTATTGTATGAAAAGAAAACTCAAGAGTATGTTATTTGACATACATATTTTTTAAACACATTGTCAGAGACTGCATAAGTTAAAGAGTTCACCATAGTGGACTTGTCTGCAAATGTACATTATAACAACAATACAAACTAGTGACATAAATCCCAAGCTTGCAGTGGTATGTACATATCTTTGTGCCTTGTATTTTTGACGTTGCTGTCATCATCAAGGATTTCATTATGAAGCTAAACAAGAAGGCCCTAATGCCCACCATAACCTCACAAGGGCCTGTGAGTCTTGAACGCCTCCATCAGTTTAGACTGGCCAGTTACCAATTTGTGAACATGACATTTTCAAAACCATTAATCAATTTTGCTGCAAATCAGCACAGTTGGTCCATGTTGGTACGTAAGGAGATGAAACGGTGAACTTTGGGGGTCAGTTGGTCAAAGGTCAAGGTCGCACGACGCCTAAGTTAGGTGTGGAGGCGTGGTGGAGACGTCATTCTCTGTCCCTTCAGTCAAGTAGGTTTTCTATATCTGTACCGTAAAAAGCAGGACTGCCAGGAAGTTGGGCAACAGCGTCAGAGATCACTATCACTGAAGCACAATCAAGCATATGGTACAACATAAATAAGGCTTTTGAATGTAGAAGCATGCATGCCATATCAGCCACGGTGCGAACACATATTGAACGTTGTGAATCATTACTGAACGACTTGCATTTCACAACATGAACAACACGCACACAAACATTTCAACAGCCATTCTTCTGGTCCACTTTATAGGTTTGCCAGTGGTCCTCGATAAATTTCCCAGGAACTTGGAGCCTGCTGGACTGGAGTGGGCCAGATGCCCTTCCAACAACGTCCAACCATTGAAGGCAATACAATATGAACATGTACAATTCGACACAAAACTTGCATAAGCTAGTAGGCTACTGAGAAGTAAAAACAGCACAACGGACGGCACTATGGTTGTTGTTAACATAGACTGTAATCAATGACATTTAGACACATTAACACACAAACACATGTATATAAACGGCAAATCTGATCTGAGGTGGTCCGAATAGGCCTACAGTAACAGTCCTAACTTGCTGTAGAAATCATAACTTGATGAGAGTGTAGCAACTTATTACATCGCCTCGGCGACAGCTGGCAAAGTTTTATTTTTGGTCGCCTGTGTGTTTGCTAGGATGTTTGTTACCATTGCAACATTACAGGAAATAGTTTACATCTATCGTCACGAAACTTAAAAAATAGACGACAATGGCCAGTAGTTCACTAAGTGGCAGCACCGTGTATTGTGTAATGGGGCACGGGGCGAGTTTTTTTCCTGCCTGGATGCACTTGCTACCACTGTTTTTACTATGCATAGTGTGGACTATGCCGTCGCAAGATGTGTCCGTCCGTCACACGCCGATACTCTACCGAAACGGCTAAACATATCTTCAAATTTTTTCACCGTTGGGTAGCCATACCATTCTAGGTTTTCGACACTAAAAGGTATGGCAATATTCCGACGGGACCCCCCACCCCTAACTGAGGCGTCGAATGCAAGGGGTATGAAAAAATCGTGATTTTTTACCAATGTTTCGCTTTATCTCGGGAATGATACAAGATAGAGCCATATACCTAAATCTAAAAGTGTAGCGGTCAAACTGTGAAAAATGATGAAGCAAGTCTAAAAAGTGTTAAGTTGCTTTTCAGCGTCGACCGCTACACTTATGGTGTAGCGGTCGACGCTGAAAAGTGTTTAAGTTAACACTTCAGAAGTGTTGTTCCTGTACACTTTCAGAGTTGACTGCTGCACTTTTAGAGGCCCTATGGAAGGCGAACAGGAAACCGTACCCAAGCTTTTGAATGGTGCCATTTACAATGACCTTGAGCGACCCCTAACCTAGATTTCAATGTCACGATATTATTCAACGTCAAATAACTCGAAAATGGTAGGCTACAAGACAGCGCTATACTTCCAATGGCCGACCAACAGAAAGTCATGGTCTATCGAACTGTGCCATTGTCAATGACCTTGAATGATCCCAAACCCAGATATCAAGGTCACGCCATTATTTAACGCTGACTATGTCAGAAACTGTATGAGATACAGATATAGTTACAACGAAATACTAATAGGGACTTACGCCGTACTCAAGAGTGTCATTTCCAATGACCTTGAGTGACTTGTGAAATATTCAGTGACACGAAGCATCGCGCGATTTCTCAGCGATTGCTGAGCTTCTTGTACTAACCTAACTAGGTGTGTAAAACACACAAAAATTACATTCACCTATTCACCTTGGACATCGAGGTTCTGATATCATGTTAATTTTTATCCGCGCGACGCGTATGCATAACGCGGACTATGCCGTCGCAGGATGTCTGTCCATCTGTCACACGCCGATATTGTGTCTAAACGGTTATAGCCTACATAACATATCCTCAATTTTTTTAACCGTTGGTTAGCCCCACCATTCTAGTTTTTCGAAACCAAACGGGGTGGCAATATTCCGACGGGGGCGTCGAATGCAAGGGTGAAAAATCACGATTTTCGACCAATATCTCGCTTTATCTCGCAAACAGATAGAGCCATAGTTACTATGGAAGGCGAATAGGAAACCGCACCCAAGCTTTCGAATGGTACCGGTTTGAATGACCTTGAGTGATCTTTAACCCAGATTTCAAGGTCATGATATCATTCAACGTCAAATAAAGAGGCCGCGCGATGCTTCGTGTCTGTCAGTAGTTAGCTTCAACATCAACAGTACAACAGTACAAAACGTCGAATAGTCTTTTATTGTTAAGTTACGTACGCTACAGATTTGTCGATGGATGCAGTTAAATGCGCTATTCTGTTGTCATTGGCGTAACGTTGAGGCTTCTTGTCATTAACATTTCGTCGTCTTCTCCGGCAATCCCGCCGCTTACTACCAGCGATGTGTCATAACTTGCTTGACGGTGGCCGTCCACCGGCGACCGCGTTTACAACACCTGCCTGTTGCAGCGTCAACACAGGCAGTCAAGCCAGATATAGGCTCAGAATCGCGATTTCTGCTTACCCCACCTGCATTCGACCCCCCGTTAGGGGGGTTCCCGTCGGAATATTGCTATGCCGTTTGGCACGGAAAAACTAGAATGGCGTGGCTGCCCGACGGTGAAAAAATTTTGATGATATGTTTATTCGTTTTGACATGATCCACGATTTGATGTTGAATAATACCGTGACCTTGAAATTGGGGTTACACGTCAAGTAAGGTCATTCAAAGTGGTACCATTCGACAGCTTAGGTGTGGTTTCACCGTTTCCTATTCGCCTTCCATAGTAACTATGGCTCTGTCTTGCGTCAATTCCGAGATAAAGCGAGATATTAGTCGAAAATCGTGATTTTTTATACCCACCTTGTATTCGATGCCCCCGTTAGGGAGGTTCCCGTCGGAATATTGCCTTTCTGTTTCGCACGGGAAAACTAGAATAATGGGTCTACCCGATGCTGAAAAAAGTCTGAGGATATGAGTAGTTTTGACAGAATGTACGAACGTGACGGACAGACAGACACCGCATGATGGCAAAGGCCGCGCTTGATGCTAGCATCACGCGGCAAAAACGGTAACAAATTTACAATGGCGGACCAATAGAAAGTTGTATATGGTCTATCGATGTGCGTTATTTTCAATGACTTGAACAACCCCTAACCCAGTTTTTAAGGTCACGCTATACTTTGATGCTAAATACCTCATAAACGGTTAAAGATACGGCCATAGTTACTATGGAAGGCGAATAGGAAACTGCACCCAATCTTTGAATGGTACCAGTTTGAATGACTTTCAGTGACCTTTTCAAGGTCACGAATCACGATTATTTAACGTCAAATAACTTGAAAATGGTACAACATACAGCTATACTTACAATTGCCGACCAACAGAAAGTCGTATATGACCTATCGAACGGCGCCATTTTCAATGACCTTGAACGACCTCTACCCCCATTTTCAAGGTCACGCCATTCTTTGACGCTGAATATCTCATAAACGGTACGACAAACAGACATATATATAGTTTCAATGAAATACTAATAGGGACTTACACATGCCCTACTCAACAGTGTCATTTTGAATGACCTTGAGTGACCTCGAGTGACTTAGCAAAATATTCAATGACACGAAGCGTCGAGCGGTCTCTTGCGGCAGCATTACATTGTAGTTTCCGTTTTCGCTGTTTAATGCGTAAGGTGTCCTTATGTAGAGCTTCTCAAAAATTTATCAAACATGTCTATGTTTGTGCTTAGGATAAGATTACACCATTCATACACCTGAATTTTCCAAATTTTTAGACGAAACTCCCTAACTTACCTTATGCGCCCAAGCTTGCCCCAGTTTTTATTGCGCGTCAGCATGTGCTGACGCGCGATATTGATAGCAATTCTGTCTGTTCGACCGTCCGTGCAGTGTATGTGCCTAGCTGATGACGTTGACGACGCTATACCATCTCTAATCTAGTAAGCGAGTCTGATCCGGCCGCAGCTGATGCGCTGCCGTTAAGGTGCGCCTTGGTGGAGCCGCTGCTTATGCGCTTGCTGATTCTCTCGGCCAGCATTCGACGTTCAGGACTGTAGTTGTTCCACAGGCCGCACAGTACCTCGCCAGCAGCGACGTCTCCGACGTTCAACCCGATCATCCGGATGACGAACAGGCCGTCGCGTCGAAGATAGTTCTCCGTGAACTTTGCGAGGACAGCAGGCGGCCGCTGTGCCGCGTCGAAGGCGCGCAGCCGCCGCCTCACGTACTGTACCTGCCCAGCCCAGTACAGCGACCGGAACAGCCAGGCCAAAAGGTCGCCGACGGTGACGACGGCCACGAATACCAGCCAGAACCAGAGGAAAATGAAGATCTTCTCGTTGAAGAGGTTGATGGACAGCGCGCACTGTACGACGTACTGGTGGACGCGGGACTGGTCACGGATAGCGAACTCGCACAGTGTGACGCGTGGAAAGTGCTCCAGTCGAGTCCAGTCCAGGTGACGAATCAGCCGCTCGACGACGTGCAGCCCGTACAGGCGGTATTCGGGTCCGACGAACGCGGCGATGATGAGGATCTGCGCGACGGCGTTGGCAGCGTAGATCACCTTGACGACGACGTAGCTCGTGATGAGATAGTTGCCGTAGTTGCGGCCGCCAAACAGGCAGCAAACCTTAGCGATGAAGTGCCGGACGCGCACCATACAGTCGCTGCTGAAGTCGCGCTGCGAGACCAGATAGCGGTCCATCTGATTGACGATGTAACGAACAGCTTTCTCGCGCACCTGTTCATGACATCACAAAATTAACACAATCACTGCAGTCCAGTCTGTTGTAAACAATAAAACACTTAGGTCCATAGGTCGAATTTTACTATTTTCACGTCAAAATACTGTCTCAAAATAAATTTTATACGCAGGAAAGCAATGCGAATCTACAGATTAGTTTAGCCGATTTTTTTCGTCAGCAAGGCCTGACTAATGTGACGCACGTGGATATGGGCATACAATAAGACCACTGGCGAAACAATGAAAATCGTTTTAAAAAATGCAAACGACTGACGAGTATTGCGTGATTATTTCTGTACCAAAAATAGGAATGTTACATGTAGACATTTTGTCGGAAACTGTTTACAAGTTTAAAAATGTCGCAGCAACATACCTCGAGATATGCGGCATCTGAACTAACATGAGCTGCATCCATCATAGCGGCGAGGTTAACGCCAGAGCGCTGGCAGAGAAAACGCCAGAGATGACACGGCAGGAACGCCAGCACGGCCTGGCCGGCCAACAGCAACGGTACCCACTGATAGTAGCCGATCTTGGCCGCGGCATCGTCCAGCCGACCGCCCGGGATCGTCCTCTCGATCGGCAGGTAGTAGGTGTTGCTGACCCAGCAGACGGCGTCCGTGTAGTCGCGATGGCTGTCGGTGAACTGGGCCGGGCACCAGCAGTGGATCGGCGCGCCGACGAACTGCTTGGTCGTGACGAGGAACGCGAAGCAGACAAGGATCGTGACGGTGTAGAGGCGACTCAGCCGGTCGGCGTAGTCGTCGTCCGTGTGTGCCTTCAGCTCCCGCACGCTGATGGCCGACTTGAACAGCCGATCCATCGATCGTTGGCGTCGCGTCGAAACCGAAACCAGCAAGAATAATCCGACACTACTTCACGTCGTCGAAATGCCGGTTTAATGTTACAAAATCATTGCATGAAAATTGCGAAACACAACGGGTTCCGATTCCGCTGTCACGGAGTGATTAACGTTTTCGACGGAACAGATTCGGAACAATGAGCGCATCATTATTACGTGGATCAGTGCTGGACGCTGAATTGCTCATCTGTAGCTGCGCACCAATTAGACACGCGGATTGACTCGTAAGCATCCGGTTCCACGGTGTGACGTAATCCGGCGGTATCAGGCAAATGCAGTTGCTAGCAGGCGCCGGCATTAACCAGTGCGTCACATCGTCCACCTTAATCATTCGACGTTCATTGTGTGTAGCAGTTCAACTTCACGGCGTCAGTTGCATGACGTGTGAGTGTCGTCTTCCTATACATACGTACAACACGTGGAAGACATTTAATGTAGCATGGGCGATTCCAGACGAATTTTTGGGCGTGGCCCACACTGATTGTAGTTACCAGTACGTGAACGTAGAACGAACGCCGGTATCATTAAGTCAAGTCACAACAAGAAACTCATCAGTAGATGAGGTAGACGAACGTTACACTTTAATTTCAATTACCACCTGAACGACGCCATGGTTGGAAAATTTTACTACCCTGTACTCAATTTCCCCGTAACGTTCGCCTATCTAGTCGGCGAATCGCGACTTATTCGGCGTGACTTTTTGATTATTGCGTCTTACTTACTTACTTACTTACTTACTTACTTACTTACTGATGAAATTCTTGTTGATAAATATCTATGGCAGTTGCAAACTAATTTTTTATTAGAAGGCCTAAAATACTATAAAGATACTGAAATGAAAGCTTACGATATTACACTGCTCGAAGTAATCAGTAGATCAGAGTCGACCGTTACTCCCCTTCAACGTACTGGGCCTTTTTGTCTTTAGTAATAACGCAGAGAACAGTATTAGCGATATTAGAGATATTAAACATTGAATAATGGCGTTCTTTTGAAATCTGGATTAAGGATCACCCAGGGTCATTGAAAATGACGCCATTCAATAGACCATATACGACATTCTATTAGTCTGCCATTATTTTTTAGTTATTTGACGTTCAAAATATCGTGACCTTGAAATTTGGGTTAGGGAGTCGTTAAAGTCATTGAAAATGGCGCCGGTCGATAGATCACGTAGGACTTTGTGTTGGTTTGCCGTTGCAACTATAGCTCTATCTTGCACCTTTTTCGAGTTATTTGACGTTCAAAATATGGTGACCTCGAAATCTAGCTTAAGGATCACTCAAAGTCATTGCATATGACACCATTCGATAGATCGCATACAAGTTCCTATTCGTCTTTCATTGTAACTATGGCCGTATCTCATACCGAGATATTAGTTGAAAAAACGTGCACGATCGCCTAGAACCCCCTCGAATTTTTGCCCAAAATTTTAATACAAACTGTCCGAGTCCTCAGCTATTAGGCGGTGCAAAAATATTGCCCAAAAGTTCAATTCTCTGCCTAGGGTGCGGCAACGTTACAGATGACAGACAGACAGACGGACGGACGTACGGCTCATGCCATAAGCCAAACCTAACGTAGTAATGTTGGTACAGCGAGGATGGGCCTGGGCGGGCTGCGGCTCCGCCCAGTTACCTTCTCGCTGTACCAAATGTAACAGCCTACCCATCAACAGCCAGTGTGCCAACTTCATATTCTATGTGGCACTGTAATTGTCTCTGAATTCTAAAGGGTCAACAGAGCCAGACATCAAGCAGGATTGTGTGCACTGCTTAATAATGGGGTTTAACTAAGGAGATGAGCTCCCGTGCAATGCATATTGCTGTCTATGCGAAATATAGTTCTTATTATTTTAATATGAGCCTTGTATTCACAGACTAAAAAGTGCGTTTGGTACTTTTCGACATGCTTGATTCTGTGTCGTAAAAGTCGCATAAATTCGGAATTATTCTATATGACTTTTCTCTCCGTACGGAATACGACGCTGCAGTTGAAAATGACGCTACTGTTCCTCTGTGGCATGATAAGCGACAAGCTGCGATACGGGCACGACAAAATTTAATGTTTCCCGCGTGTATCCACTCTAGCATCTCATCGGGAGTGACGGGCAGGACCACGCTGGCATGCATATGTGCGTATGCAGCAAGAAGGCACAGTGTCACTCGACTTCGATATTATCATGCTACAGTGTTTGATGGCGATATTGATCGAGAAGTTCAGAGTAGGTTCGTGTTTGTTAGAACAAACTCTTCATACGCTGGTTTGTTGTAAGTCCATCAGATGTTAAGCTAATTCTATTTAAATTATACAACAACAACAATGATTCTGCACTCTCGACACGTTATTAAGCCGCCGCTCGCGACAGCGAAATCGAATTTCAATATGGCGGGCGTTTGTTTTTCGAAACCGGAAATAGTTATATCTCTGCTGCGGATTGAGTTCTAACTACGAAAGTTGGTTTGCTGATAGAAACTGACACCCAAAAAAGCGACACCACCCGATCTAAAACCGGAAGTAAAATTGTGCTGCAGCGGCTGCCATCTTAAAAATCGATATAACATCATATTTCCGCTGAGGATAGACCGATTTGAACGAAATTCGACAGCCTAATGCAGACTGACATGCCTAGTACGGTGATATGGTCAACATCGAAACCGGAAGTAGAATTTCAATATGGCGGACGGTTGCTTTTCCAAACCGGAAGTAGTTATATCTCAGCCGTGGATTAAGATATGTCGATGAAATTTTGTTTGCTGATAGACGTTGACCTTCGGAAGACAGTGACAATGACATCATCAAATACGAAACACGAAGTAGTATGGAGCCGACATGGCCGCCATCTTGAAAATGTATATGACGTCATTACTTCGCCGCAGGTGGCCCAGTTTGGACAAAATTTGGTAGTCTGATGCAGAATAGTACGCCGATTACTATGATATGGTGACGGTCGAAGTAGCAACCGGAAGAAAAATTCCAATATGGCGGACGTTTGTTTTTCCAAACCGAAAGCAGTTATGTCAGCCGTAAATTGAGATATGCCAACGAAATTTGGTCGGTAGATCGATTTTGAACTTCGGAAGAGTGTAACAACATTAAATACGAAACCGGAAGTAGTAATGCGCCATTGCTGCTGCCATATTGAAATTGCATACTACGTCATTACTCCGCCGCGGATGGCCCGATTTGGGAACTTGATTCAGAATAGCACGCAAATTACTGCGATCTGGTCAAAATAGCAAAGGGGAGAAGAAACCGCCATATTGAAAATCGTTTTTCGCCGTATTTTTTGTGCTTCGTAAAGCGGTGGCTTTCGTGTCGTCTCTGATACACTTATTTTATTGGTATTTTCACGTTATAACATACATTACGTGCCCTGATTCTTTATAGACGTCGGCGCTTTATAAATCATTTACTTACTTACTTACATGTTTTTGTTGGTTACAGGAAGCGATATAAGTCTTAGGCTAAGTGACTTAAATGGGACTGTACTGTCGCTTGCTAGTCTGAACACTAACGATCATGCTCCTGCGTGCTGCAGAAAATACATCTATCGCGTGTATAATAACAATATTGAACAACTATTTCCCTTTCGGGCTTACTTATATAGTGTTTAGCTCAGTTAAGTGTATGTTTCGTTTTTCTATTTTTCTACGGGCTACGTTGTCTACAATAAACGTGATTGATCGAAATGATTGCTCATAGGACATCTTGCTAGTATAGAGTCCGCACGCTGGCTGTTCTGTCTTTTCGTATTACTAAAATGTGTTAAATATTGGGATTAATGTCAGTAATAGTCTCATTTCGGTTGTATATTTCGTTGTTATTCGCCACTAAAGCACTGCTGACGGTTAACGGACGGTTTTACGGACGGCTGTCTGATTGGCGCGAGAGATCGCTAGCGGCACGTGGTCATATCCTAATTGATCTCGCGTTTCAATCTCGTGGGCTCCATACGGACTCAGTCGGCCCGTCCTTCCCTTACGTTCTTCGCTTCAGACTCCATGCTGACGGACAGCACGCCACGAGTTTTCTATCATCCGGCGACAGTCGAAACGAGTGAGATAACATCGTATACAGATCAGACTTCCGACCGCGTACTTCACGACCTTGGTCGATAAGTTTGGTCGATCGACTGGCCATCTGTCCGAACTGACTTTTATCTCTGACCACCATCGACGAGCAGTCTTAGTCACAGAAATACGAATGCACTTACGATACGATAGGATACGACAGTGTGTATTTAACGTGCACTAAAAAGGTGACGGGTAGCCAGCTTAGCCCACCACACGAAACAAACAAAAAAATAAAATGTGAAACTAAAAATAAACCGATAAACATGATAGGTCCGGTCCAGTCCCATTGTTATAAAGGCAGTCCGGTAGGTAAAAGAAGTCTAAGGTGGGAAGGATTTGTTGAAAAGGTAGGTTTTGAGCCTGGAGTGAAAGAGTGAAGGAGTGATGGATGATGAGTGTGGTGATGATAATAGAGATGAGTTGACAAAGTGAATGAGGAGGTGAGTCGAGACATGACTGGCGAGGCTGACGGAATGAATAGGTAGTTGGTTCCAGAGACGGAGTGATGCATATCTGAATGAGCGATCTGTGATTTTCAATGAGGAGATGGTTGGTGGGCGAGAAAGGGTGACAACCGATGAGGAGCGGGTACTGCGAGGGGAATGGATTGAACAGAGATCAGATTGTTAAGTTAGCTAGGTTGACTGCATGGTTGTAAGAACTTTGTATGTAAGAGAAAGAAGTTTATATTCAATGCGTTCGTTGACCTTAAGCCAGTTGAGAGATTTGAGAATGGGAGTGATATGTGAGGATTTAGGAGCCTTAACAACAGGACGAGCAAGACTATACTGTTTTATGTGCAAAATGAATAACGCCAATATTATTAACGAAAAAAATTCTAACATCGAACAGCTTGAATCCCTACGTGACTAACGTGAGTAATTAATTTAGCTGTTAAATAACGAACATGAAATACTGGTTTACAGCTGTTTTCACGACTTTACCTAGGCTACCATGTTTACATGTCTGACGTTTATGATTATTTAGCTGGGCACAACTTGAGTTGTGGGCAACATACTGTGAATCACGGCGTAAGAATTATTCCGTGCTGTGGATGACAGGAAAATCAGTGAAGTGCGTGAGCTATATTACACACAAACAGATATTGATTAACAATCATTGCTATCAAGGACTGCAGTAGGTCAAAATAGCAGAGTAAGATTTTATTGTTCAAGGTAATAAGGTATCAGTCTTGAAGCTATCTAGCTATCGATGGCGCAGAGACAAAGTCAGGAAGGACATTCAAATAGGAGCTGTAGACTCCGAACAGCGACTGAAGACGCAAATCAAAGCTTTGGCTGACAGTATCACCAACACGTAGGCTACTGTCAGTATGATAACAAGAAAGTTGGGTCTATCCCACCGACACAATATGCAGCCCTCCCTCAAAATTGCAGTGCCAGTTACTACTAACGTCGGTAAACCTCTCCTCCATTGCTCCATAGTTCGAGAAAACGTATGCACAAAGCAAAAAAAACGTATAAAGTCACGTTTTTTTGGATTTGAAAAAAAAGGTAAAAAAAAACATAAAAGTAATGACATGTAAAGATTTAGAGACCAATCAATCAGTTTCTGTCCTGTAGGTGTAAGTATTAAATTACTAAGGCCATATTTTAATTTAAAAAAAAATTATATAATGTTGTATGTATAATGTAATTGTTTGTCGTTTCAGAGCGCACGGTGTAAGCTAGTGTCGTAATCATTCTGAAACTTTGATAACTTTTCTACGTGTTTTGACATGTCATTTCAAAACAAGAAAAAACGCGTTTTTTGAATTTTGAAAAAAAACGTAAAATACGTAATATCGAACACTGCTCGTCTCTAAGTTTGAACGTTGTATGGCGTTCCGTTTCGAGTTCTCGGTGGGCACGAGATAGACATGATAACGCATAATGAACGCACAAGAAAGACTGTTCTACAGTCACAGACGTATTGACTTGCACCGAGAACAAAAATGCACATACGACCATTCGCTATACGTACATACTACATAGTCCGCTCGGGGCGTAATATCTGCACGACGACGACGTCTATTGGTTGCTGCGAATACCATTATTGTCTGTCCTTTGTCGGTCTGTCTGTCTGTCTGTCTGTCTGATGTCTGTAAACATGACTTCTGCAAGAACATGTCCTATTTCGATGTAACTAGGGGTGTTTCTTGGTTTAGTTGTATACGGAATATAAAATTTCCCGCTAGTCCCTTCCCTGGTTCCTTCAGATAGACAATAATGGTGCTTGCAGCAATCTCGTCGCCTACCGCTTTGCAGATTCTACAGACCACAGCGAGTGAGACGCTGGGTGCATGCTGCTGAAGGGACCGTCCGCGACTCTATTCATTCATTGAAGGAATATACTGTAATCACAGTAATATACAGGAATATACAGTATATTCCTTCAATGAATGAATAGAGTCGCGGACGGTCCTTGCCGCTCCGTGACCCCAGCAGTCCGCCGCTCTAAAGACAGATAAACGGTGATAATATTGCATGGTGTCTGGGTCTGGGTAATCCCCCCCCCGACAATATCCCTTGGACAGAAACCCGGGGTTAGGGTTAGGTTATGGTTCGGTAGTGGTTGCACGGCGGGTTAGTCGGTGACTCGATGCGACTACCCCATGGTGTAGTGTGTATTGCGAGTGACCATTGCATGCGAGGCCATGACGATAAATACTGACTGAAAGCAAGCAGTCAGAGAATGCTGTCAGATGGCGTGTCGATCCCACTCCGCTTGCCGGTGTCTCCACTGTTCTGTTCGTACGGATACGACTGCTTTCAACCAGTTCGGGTCGACTCAGCGATTAATCGAGTCGACGCTATAAACTATAGCGGCGGTCTGTATGAACGACTGAGTCCAGTGCGACCACATAGAAACCAATTCGTGTCAACCGCGCCACGCTGGAAACGATTACTTCCGGTCACGTGACTCGTCCGTCGCAGTGTAGTCGATGACGAAAGCGACATCGCGGTAGATTGACGACCGATGGGAGAGCAAATTTGCAGTCTGGAATAGTGCGGTCTTTCGGTGCAATAAGAAGAACAACGGTCTGCTATGTGCAGCTTCTGGCCTGTTGACTGCAGTACAGTAAGACGCTTTAGTTTAATGACAGCTGAGAATTTGCAACGTTTCGACCGTAACTATATTTTTGGCGCTGAACATGTTCATTTAAGTCAGTGGGCACAATGTCGGAACAATGCTCTTAAATTGCGTTCGTAAGAATATTATTATTATTATTATTATTATTATTAAAAATGTAAAGATTAGAGTGACACTGTCATGAATAACATTGCAGGGGCACTTTACAGAGTTATTAAAATAAAAAACGAAAAACGAAACGAAATGAAGTGCAGCCGGAGAATGAGGTCAGTGTCACGCCAGTGTCAGTTCAAACAGCCATGTCTTCAAGCGGCTCCGGAAGGTAAGTAGTGACGGCGCGTCCCTAAC
>Ga0209149_1000633_pt1 | contig 15303 bp, 15 predicted proteins | sample WorMetTyACAVOLI2_FD_187423 | JGI IMG/M metagenome (GOLD analysis project Ga0209149, IMG submission 187423) | Marine gutless worms symbiont microbial communities from Max Planck institute for Marine Microbiology, Germany - Olavius algarvensis... ... | reverse complement strand
GATGCCAGCAAGCGGACGACAGAGATCACTCAAGTACGCCGGGGCACGACCGTGGATGCACTTCCACACGAGCACAGCAATCTTGAAGTCGATACGCTCACTGACTCGAAGCCAGTGGAGCTCTCTAAAGACAGGAGTGATGTGTTCTCGACGGGGCGAGATGTCAAAGGTCAACATCACATGAGGCCTAAGTTAGATTTGGAGGCCTGGTGGAGGCATCATTCTCAGACTTTTGTGCCAAATAGGTTTTCTAGTTCTAACTGTAAAAATCATCAGGTATTAAATTTTTTTATTCATTTTGTTTAGCATTAGAACTTCAGCCTTTTAATAATAATAATAATAATAATGACAAGTGGTAATGTTGAGCATGTAGTTTAGCATTATGGCTGCCTTGTTGTATGTGGAACTGTACATTAAATAATGATATTTCAGTTGACATAAAGATGGTATGCACATGTGGATTGAGTGAAGTCACAAAATACTACGTGACAGTTCATTGTGGAGGTTATTTATATAACTCTATATCTGGAGGCTGTCAGGCTAATGATGTATAGTACAGAAGAGATTTAGGAGAATTTCATGTTATGACTTTGCCTTATTCATCAGTAAACTGAAATTTGTCGTCGTTTGTTCTGGCTCTTTTTTAACCCTTTAATGGGTACATTAAAATTGCAGAGCAACGGAACATTGTACAGCAATACATATAATTCATATAATTGCCTTTGCATTGTCAAGAGTTAAATAGCTGTTTGTGTTGCAATTGTTGGCAGGTCTTGGCAGCATCCTGTTTGCAATCAGCTTTGACAGAGCTGAACTGAATGGCAGTAAGCCAGCGACAGGTTTAAACTCACTGATTTCAAGACACACTGCACGGCCGACTGCAGTACAGTCCACTGATGATACTTGTCCTGTTGCAGCTAGTTTGACGACAAAGTCTCCCAAATGTACGTGGCTGCATTGTTGTTGTAGATATGATGGACAAGTAGTGTGCTGTGTGCTTGTTTACCTCCGACAATGGAGGAGGTATATGTTTTCGCCCGTGTGCCCGCGTTTGTTTGTCTGTCTGTCTGTCTGTCTGTGTGCAAGATTACTCAAAAACGCATGCATGGAGGATGAAATGTTCCGTGTCAGGACATGGACGAACTGATTAACTTCTGAGCCCGGTCCGGATGCCGGAACCGGACTGTTTTCTCCAATAGCATATGCACTGCAATGCAGAATTTTATTATGTCGGGAAAATCCGTATTGGGCGCCCATCACAGCAGCGACGCGTGGTTTTGAGTCGTATGCACTGCAACGTGGAATTTTATTGAATCGGGAAAATCCCACTTACTGGTATTAGGTGCCTGTCGAAGCAGTGACGCGTGGTTTCGAGGCATTGAAACACCGTTGTCGGAGGTAAATGAGTGGAATCAAACAGAAAATTTAAGTGGAAACAGACTAAAAACTTATTAGCATGATAAAGTCCGGTTAGGTCAAATGAGTCATGAAGGCAGTCCAAAAAGGACGTTTAGCTGTAATAATTCAGAAATGTATTAAAACTGCAAATATAAATGTCAAAAAACTGCAGTTTATACAGAAGTTAACAGCGAGTGATATATCTAAAACTGCAAAAAATCACAAAAAGGTGATAATTACTCAGCAGCATATTGACATTTAGGCGATGTGCTGGTGGGTAATATCACCTTTTGTGATTTTTGCAGTTTTTGGATGTGTCACTCGCCGTTAACTTGAGTATAAACTGCAGTTTTTTTTACTTTATTTTATTTTAGATATTATATTTTATTTTTGATAAAAAGGACAGGTTTGGTGGTAGTAATGGTTTGCTGTTCAGCAGTCAGATAGTTGATTATTGATACACATCACGAAATACTGCGGAATATGCTGTTCATGATTGTTTTCACTGTTTGGCACAGATAGTTCTTGATACTTAATATAAAGGCCTTTTATAAAAATAGTAGCAAAAATTTTATATTTTCTTGACTGATTTTAAGAATTTGCTTGTGGTGTTTTTTGTGCTGTTGTTAGTTGTAAAACGGTCAGATAGATCACGGAAACGCAGACCAGCGAAGATAGTAAGTTTTGATACGGATGACACGGGAACTAATTCATCTCCTGCATCCGGCGTTGCCAGCCCAACCACACTGACGTCGTCTGTTTGTAATATTGCTGTTAGTGCCAAAACGCAGATGTCCCGTGAATTGGACCACACTGCTGTGGATATCGTGAAAGCTTTGTCAGATGATTCAGTTTCCAGCAGTCATGGCAAAGCAGTGCGTGTTGCATCATTACCTAGCAGTGGCACTGAACCATATGTTTCGTGTACAGCCGATAAAACTGTATCTTTACAGTCAACTGACATAGTTAACAAGCCGTCAGATGGACTGGCATTACCCAAACGTTGTGCCAGTATCATCGTGGAATCGGAATTTAGTAAACACCGAACTTCATCATTGCCGAACATGACAAAGAATTTTAGTGCAGAGTCATACAATGGCTGTTCTGAAGATCTAAACGATGTTTCTAGTGAAGGTATTAACATATTTGGTCATTCGTCTTCAAGTACAGTGAAGCCTGATGACTTTGAAGGGCCACAAGACTTACCGTCAGACAATGCATGGTTTGGTGCCTTCAGAGAAAGGGTGTCTAGTGTCAACACAGCTGATGCTGAGAGTATTGGGTCCAATGCTTCCTCTGCATCGAGTTCTTCAGTTAATAACCCATCACGGTTTGTGTCTTGTTTTGTGCTTGTAGGATTTTCTGTCTTAAAACTTCAGTTAAATGATGTTTAAGATGTTGAGATGTGTTTTTTGCCTACGAATAGGTTTTTTATCCTACACATGTGTACGTAAAAGTTCTTAATTGTGATTTAATTTTTAATTGAAAGTTATTCACAGCACTTCATTGCTTGCTGAATGTGACAACCGAAAAATAATCGTATTAAAATACTGACTAATTAAAACATTAATTAAAAAGATTAATTAAAAATATTGATTAATATAATGCCATTAATGGTAAACCAGTCATGAATAAATCAATTTTCAAAATAATTTTTATGAACACATGATGTAGTATATTTGATGTTAAGTCATGCAGAATTTTACAAGTAAATTTCTTTGCTGCTTCATTACGTGATACATCATATGAAAATTGGTGAGAAATTAATTCTAAAACAAACTGCAGCACATTTGTCTTATCTAGTCATGTGAGAGACAAATGCCGAAGAAGTTTTAACGGTACACAGCAGGGAAAAGTTAACCAATTAAATTACTTGTCCTTTACAATTTTTAATGAACAGTCAGTTTGTTAGTTGTAAAAATGCACAGATTTATTGAAAGTCATTCTCACGAAAGTAGTTAATTGTGCCACTGTACAGTGTAGCTGGCTGTGCTGTAGGACGGCATCTTCTACAGCTGTGCAGTCTGAGCAGACCTTTGTTCCGCTGAATGCCGAAGGTCTGCCGGTGTCCCTCGATGTAGTCTCATTGTGTGACACCAACTCAGAATCGTACGGTTCTTGTAAGTATAACGTTGTCTCGTTCATTGCAATATAGAACTGTTAAGTAGAGTAGTACTGCAAATATTCAGTGTGAAGAGGAGCAGGAGAACTGAAAGCAGTGTGCACCAGTGCACTGTGTGTTGTAGTTTTATTATGTTTATTATAGTTTTTCATTGCTACGTTTACTGTGTTATGTGTACTGACAGTTTATCTGGTTTTATATTTACGTTTTTCATCTCTGGACTGTCGAATGTTTATCATGTAATAGGGTATAGTGAAGTTTAATGTCCCATTAGACACATAATAGGTCATTTAGGAGACAAGTTTATGGGTCGTGTGCCCAGACCCAACCAACAGTGTCATAGCACTGAAGGACCGTTGTGTAATAGATGCACTACAAATATCTTATGATGATGATGACGGTGATGATGATGTTGCATCTTTGTGGTTGAGTCTGTTTCGTAAGGTCTGCATGCTGTTGTGTATGTCAGATGATTCTCGTGAGATGCCGCCTTACAGTGAGTTGATGCACGATGCTTCACTTGCCATTGCACAAGTACAGAAAGCTCTAAATAGCAAGTAAGTGTCATTTTACCCTTGGACAAGCTCCCAATATATGCTATAGTCTCTCTGGGGATGGCCTGTGGACCCATCTGGCGGTCTCGGCCTTCGGGGCTGATCAAGCCCTGCTCCTCATTGACAACAGCAGTAGATGTCATGTCTTTTGTGCTAATTAGGCTGCATTTAAATACAGTTTAGGACCTTACGATCCGAAGAGGCCTGTTGGAATCTCAAAAACTAATTTGCAGTATTATTCTCATGGCAACGAATGTCTTAAAGCTGAGTAACTAAAGGCTAAATGTTTGAACCCTTCCTCCGTGCTGCTCGGATTTGTGATATATCTTGGCAGTATTCGTGTCAGGTTTAGTTGTTATGCAGCCTTTTTCTGTGTTAGCAGATGCCAGATAGGCTTTCTACAGGTTCTGTATCTTACAGGGTGACCACTTGTATAGAAAACCTGGAAATGTCGGGGAATTTGAGAGCTGTCAGGGAAATGTCAGGGATTTTACTAAAAGTCAGGGAAGTGTCAGGGAAAAAATCTTGTCGGGGAAAAGTGGCCTAAAAAACTGTTTATTGTAAGCTGAATATTTGCATTCATACAGGTATTTAGTATTTAGGTATTTAGGCATGGATCATGCACTGTTGCATTCCTACGCCATTCATACTGGTATTTAGTAGGAGTCTATTCTGTGTTAAATATGAAATATATAGTTTTGGATCATGCACTGTTGCATTCCTATGCCACCAGTACTAGTACGGGCATGATATGAGTAGCACTTAGTATGCCGAGTGCCACGGACGAGTGCCGCGAACCATCAGGGAAATGTAAGGGAATATCACATTGTCTAGATAGTGGTCAGCGTGATCTTAGGTGTTCACCGTGTCTGACTGTAGCCCTGGTGCTACTTGCATAAAATCATTAGTGCACTTTATCCTTCTCCTAATTATGTTGCAGTTGTTGTATATTGTCACCACCCAAAATAACAGGTTGTTATATAATGTAATGTAAAATGTAAAATAATACGCTCTTGAAGAAAAGTTCTCAGTTATGCACCAGCCACATAAGGGAATGGCATTAAGCATTGATCTCCGTCTGTCCTGTACCTGCCCTTAACTGAAGAAATTTCAAAATTGCTACACAGGTTCCCATGAGAAGTGTAATCGGTTGTGCTACTTGATGTCAAGAGATCAGAGGTCAAGGTCAGCTGGCGTACATGCAAGCTCAACATAACATGCATATTGGTCTTAGCTCATATTCTAGAACAAAATGTTGCAACAAGTGCATTAGCAAAACACAATACCCGCCATATGGGCGTTGGCAAATTTTGGATTTGGGGATCCCCTGGGGGCACCTCCCCCAAAATGGGAGAAGACACATCTGGGACACATATGTACCATCATGCAAAATTTCACACCGATTGGTGCCACCTTCGCCGAGATATCTGTGATCAAAAAAACTGATGGAAAGCAAACTTAGTACCCTGCCATATGGGTAAAAAGAATACACATTATGTTTACACTTTTCATATGGCATAGTTAGCTTTCTAGGTCAAATAGTGAAAACTTGAATTCACCGGGTCTCACAAAGCTCCAGCACGAAATATGCCGTAACTGTTAAATCAGTGGCCATATGATCTTCAGATTTGGTCGAAATGTTACTCTTCCTTCAAAATTCAATGTGTCAAAATCTTTTATTGTTAAACGACAAAATTATAGTAAATTAGAAAAAGCCATTAAAGTGTGGTTGTCGGCTGCAACCAGTTGATTGCACTAGAGTGCAGACATGTTGTCCTGACCATCGGTAAGGCTGATACTCTTGTTTCAACTACAGTCATGTGTTTTGTTTTGTTGCTGATATTGTTTAATTTATGCAGTCATGGTAGATGGGTGGATGGAGACGGAGTGACGGGCAGCACTGGTAACTCTGCAGTGCCAACTGAAGACTCTCTCTCTGCAGGTTTGCTTGCAGTTGACGATGTCCCACTTTTTGAGCTAATGTTTGCGATTTATAGTTTTTATTTCCGTGCCTAGTTAATTTTGCTTAGTATCTTCATTGATTTCAGCAGAGTGTGACCTGCTGAGAACTTGGATTAGTGAATTATAATTATTTATTGGTTCTGTAGCCAGAAGGCTTGTGATATCTGTCATAGTTAGCACACTGAAGTGTATCCTAGTGGCATACAAGGTGTTACTGTTGTCATTGCAGATGAGTTGAAAGATGCAGTTGTTGCAATGATGGTACGGAAGGAGGAAGTTGAGGAGCAGATGAAGTTTGTGTTTTACAATCATTATTGAGCTTCTTTGACTTGATTTTGTAAAACTTTTGTTGCAGTTTAGTGATATCTAGCTTTGTTATCGTATTTCTGCGAGGTGCTATGCATAGCACAGACTCTGCTGTCGCCAGATGTCTCTCTGTCTGTCCATCTATCCGTCTGTTTGTCACATGCCGGTATTCTGTCAAAAGAGCTAAACCTATCATCAATTTTTTTCACTTTTGGGTAGCCGCAACATTCTAGTTCATCCACACCAAACGGTATGGCAATATTCTGACGGGGACCCTCGTAACGGGGGTGTCAAATTCAGGTGTATGAAAAATCACGATTTTGAGCAGTGAGAGCGATAGATAATATGGAATACGAATTGGAAACCTTACCTGAGCTTTCGAATGGTTTTCAATGACCTTGAACGACTTGTAACCAAGATTCCAAGGTCACCCTTATTCAGCATCATTATATGACAGCTGAGCTTGTATAGGTGGTGGAAGGTTTTGTTAATAAAATTAAAATAAGAGTTTATTATGTTATGGTAGATCATCTCAGTTTTAGCTATTATGTATTACACACTTGTCATAAGATTACATTAAATATAATTGAGCCGTAGTTGAATAAAGTTTTTGTTTTCTTTTGTTTAGTTGTACATCATCTTTTCGTTGTTGTGTTAATTGAGGGCTGTTTGTTCAGGCGACTGCTGTCAGAGCTGGAATCAGAGAAGTTATTAGTTGCTGGTCTTCACTGTGAGATCGATGAACTTCAACAGTCCCACGCATCGCAGCTTGAGCAGCATTCAGAGAAGGCTCGGGCTCTGTCCAGGTACTGTATTTGAACGGGACTGCAAGTCTGAAAATATGTACCTTGTGAAACATTCTAAGAAAAAGTTAATCGTGCGATGTTTAGTCATTTTTAACATTTGTTAATTGTACTTTGACGGCGAGCAGCTGTAATTAAGTGGTTAAATCTCTGATTGCTGCCTGAGTGACTGATACTCGATTCCTGCTGAGATCTATGCGAGTTTTTGGTAACGTTATGGACTGTGTTTACCCAAAATTATTCCACTGGTCTAGAAAATCTTACAGATAGTACGTCAAGCCCTCAAACTGGGACTACACTATGTTAAAAGCTTCTTTTTAAATTGCACTTTGGTGATTGGCTGTATCCTTCTGGTATTTATGCTTGACGTTTTGCAGAGAGAATGAACTGCTGAAGCACCAACTGAAGAAGTATGTTAGTGCGGTGCAGATGTTGCGACGGCAGGGAGCACGAGATGAAGGTATCGGTTAACTACTGTTGACTACTGTTGAAATGTTGCACACTTATAGATGTGAAATAGCACACAGTCTGTACTGGCCACATAATGTTAAGTGCTACGGTGTGCTGTCGATGTATGGCGCTACACAATCTTAAAGTTGCATGCCAGAAACGACGACGACGACGTGTGCACTGTGCCTGAAAGCTTATCGGCATGGGCTTGGATTATTCAAAACCCAGATCTGGTGGGATTTATTAGTGCACGTGATTTGACATTAATTTCCCCAACATGCGTGAGCATTGTTCTTTGTAATCGGTAACTGTTATCAGTTGGCATTTTAAAAAAAGCAGCGCTGTGATGTTATCGAGACTTGGTGTCTGTCTTTTAAGATCCAGTACAACATAATGTGGCTTAGGACCTTATGTAGGTCATGCCGGCTGTCATTCTGGTCTGAAACGAGCCTTGCTGCATCCAACCTGTGGTTAATGGCACAATGTGGTTAGACCTATGACCAGATGTCCTAGTGGTCTGAGCACTCGCCGCACTGTACGTGTAATCTGATAGAAGAGAGGTATCATATGGACCCTCCAAATACTCCTTCGATGCCTCTTGCCTCCTTGTGTAAGTCTCACCACCTTCGTAACAGACGTACACACCATCTGTAAGCAGACTCCCAGACCCAAGGGTAAAAGTATATTGGACCCGAAACATAATGGCCTTAGCAAGACCTGCTGCTTGAAGATGAGAAAGAAATATTATATAGTCTCGTCATCATTTTCATTAGCTTCTGTAATTGATTTTCTGATATTTTACTGATGATTGTATTTTACTATAGTTAGCGATGATCTTTTCTTGTTGTGCAACAGTTATTATATGCATTAGTATTTCTGCAGCTGTCATATGATCTTGTCACGACCTTTTTACAAACTTCTGCATGGAAAGAAGATGCTTCACACTAGTTTTAATTTGTTAGAGTTTCCTGGGATTCATATCGACGCCATTCAGCCTCCAGTTCCAAGTCCTGTGGCACACATTGACTACAGTGATGAAGCTGTTGAGTACGAAAAGAAACTCGTTCAGGTAACTGCTGCATCTCTACTTGCGTGTTCACGAAGATGTAGTAGTTCTCATTTTAATCTGGTCATTTTGTCATTGATAAGCATTGTACGTATTCTGTCTGTTTCTGCTTGGTGGCATTTACGAAATTGTGGCACTTAAACGTCATCAAGGCTGTGCCTTCGTTAAAGTTAGAGATGGCATTGAGGGGAGATGGCTCAAGAATGATGCCTCTGCCAGGCCTCCAAATTTATCTTTGGTGTGACCTTGACCTGACCCCCAACGTTGATCGTTTCACTTCCTTGCCCCGTGGACCACTTGTGCTAGTTGGTATCGAAATCGGTTTATTCATTTTCAAAATATTGTGTTCACTAGTTTGTTAACAAGTGAATGAACAGGCAGGTTGAGAGCATTATGCTTGCAGTCAGTCTGGCGTGGTGGAGGCATGAAAAGAATCTAAAAGAGAAAAAAGAAACAGAAAACTCGAGTACTCAACGATTTGTGATACTTGTTCGATTTCTGCAGTTAAATTACAGTTACATTGTGAGCATATTAGTGTGGTTCATGTTTGTATGCAAAGTCCTGCATTGCATTATATTGAGACCTGATGTTTAATTTTTGCAGGTGGCCGAAATGCACGGTGAGTTAATGGAGTTTAATGAATTGTTACAAAAGCAGCTGCTGTGTCGTGAGTCACAGCTGAAATGTCTCACGGAAGAACTAGTGTCTTTACGTGGCCCGGTACGTCCTTAACTTGTTGAATAACAACGTCAGGTTACAGTATCTTTTTTTATCACTTTTGTATGAATTTTAACAGTTATTCAGGAAAATTGGACATTGCGTGGTAAAACTGTGATACTGATGAAGGCAGCTGGCAATAAGCGAGACTCGTAGGTGAAGGAGTATATAGTATCCTGAGTCATTTTGGCCAAAATGTGTAAAATAAGTGCATCAGCAAGACGCATATCTGACAAATGCGACGTGCAGTTAAAACTATGTGCAACATGCCTCCACTCTTTTCTAGGGCAACATTTCCATCGCTGATTGTATTCCTCTGTCTAGCCTACTCAAAACTCTTAAAATTAATGGCAGCGTGGATTGCAGGTGTGGTGTATGACAAAACAGCGATCGACAACTGGTGTTTGTCGCATGCATCATCACCTGGCTGACATCAACACACTGGGATTGTCTCGCCTGCCATACACAAGATGACTCATGCGTGGCACGGCTAAGCATCAGTGGTCTCGCGTTTATCGCAGATGATGTTGCAAAAATGCTTAAAAATGCAACATATTTTTGCTTATATGGACTCCCCTGGGGGGGCTACCACCCGTGACTTACATTTTTAGAAGGCTGTCGTTGAGCTGATGTTAAGCTGTAATTGACATGTAATGCTGCGACTTACCGTTTTCGAGATATTCGTGGTCAAATGGCAAAAATTGGTATCTGAGAGGCCAAAAATGGTCTGCCCGAGTCACTTTCTTGACCCCGCATTCGGTGACCCCTAAAGTTATTGCCACCAAAAGTGGAGAAGACCTGTCTGGATGATAGTTGTACCATCATGCAAACTCTCATGCTGATCGGCTGCACCGTCGCTGAGATATCTGGAGCTGTACGAAAAATACTCGTATCTCAGATGATATATCTGACAAGTCGCGTACTGGCATTGCATTTGTCGGATAATCAAATGTCACTGTCTGTGTAAAGTGTGGCACTTTGTTACTGGGAGATCCAGCATCAGTCCTGACTGGAAGTGGTAAAGCTAAAGATTAGTAATTGTCAGTTGGAACCAACTCGCTGCTTGCTGTATTTATTAATGACTGCTTTAAATGTTGCATTGTGTGACCAACAGTAATATGTTGATTTGCCTGCTTACGAAATTATTGTTTACAGCTTTCATCTGGCATTCATCCCACAGTTGACGACTTTATTGGTCGTGCATCACATCCCGATGCCCCGTGGGTATACTCGTGAATTATTTTATTGTTATTTTGTTAATTTTGTTGCTATTTTTAAAAAGTTGTTTCAGCTTGTTTACTGTTGTCTAATGGCAAAAGTAATACTTTTTTTCTCATATTACAGTCTTCTGGTTAAATTGAATTTGGCAGTTTGGTGTTATATTAGACCATAATTATGTTGCATGGCTAACTAACAAGGAATGACGCTGTGCCAGTCTTGTAATGCCATTACTGTGTGTAGTGTTAGTGCACTCTTTATGACTATTACTAATTCATGTGTGGCTACATGTACCGCAAAATGATTTTAAAACTGTTGCGCTTCTGGTTTATTTTTGTGCGTTAAATTTTTTCTGTGAAGTTAATATTTTCGTTGAATTATTGAATTAATGTGATTAAGATAAATTGTTTGTTTGAAAGTTCTGTTGAGCCGACATTGTGTGTGGATTGTAGAGATTACCTTTCTGCCGATCGACCACTGATTAATATCTGGATCCCGTCGGCATTTCTGCATGGCTCACACCATAAAATGTATCATGTCTACCAGGTAATGCATGTTAATAGCTGACTGATGTGTTGAAAAATTCTGCTCAAGCAGTCACTAGCGGTTTTCCTAGGGAAACCTTTGATAGACTCGGCCTTTTAGCCTCTGCCAAACCCAAGGTGAGCACAGAATAATTGGGTGGTTATGCAAACTCTGTGTTAATGTAACTGATGTGGATTCTGGAAGTATTAATGTTTGTAATAGATAATTGAAATATCAATTAAATTATTTTAAAAATTAAAAAATAATTCTTTGGAATGTTTAGCATGTATAAGTTGCTTAACTAATTGCTTGATAATTATTTTTGATCACAGATCTATGTACGTATTCGCAACGAGGAGTGGAACACCTACCGACGATATGCTGAGTTTCATGAATTCCACTGCAAATTAAAGAAAAGAAATCCGATTTTTAGCACTTTTGACTTTCCACCCAAAAAGGCATTTGGCAAAAAGGTTATTGTTTTAAATATTAATACATTGTATTATAAAACAATTTGTGTAGGCCTTTTTGTTATCTTGCTATTCTTGATTAAAGTTGCATGATTTATAAAGTTGCATGATTTTTGTATAATGTCTATTGTCGCTGTTGTTTATAGGCAGCTATAATAGCGATATATAGATTGGTATTTATTCTTCAAATACTTACTGCCGTTGGTAAATTGTTGAAAATTGAGTAAATACTATGTATAATTTCTTTGGTTATTTTCCTATATCAGTTTGTTGGAAAGAATTCAAATGAATACCAGTAGTTACTAAGTGTAAATTTAGTTGACATTAAAACATTGATGCAACGTTGAAGAGTTCAAAGACCGTGGAAGTGCGACGGAAGAAACTGCAGACATACCTTCGTCTCGTCATTGCGCAGCTGTCGCGTGACTTTCCTGAACTCGTCGACCGTGCATGCCGTCAAACTCTTGTCCAGACTGTTCCATTCTTCTCGTATGATTCAGTCGTATTATTTACCAATTGTCTAATTTTGGTACATGTTGCTGGAGAAATATTACTTAGAACATTTGTCAGCATCGTCTGATAAACTATTTGACAGCTTCAGTGCTGTGCTGTTTTTAGTTGCTCTGTAGGCATAATAAAACCTACCAGTGTTGTAAATGCCATTAAATATCAATTAGCTTTAAGTTATGACACCCAGGAAATGGGCCATTGACACTATACTGACAACTACAAGCAACTTGAAACACAAAGTATTAATATTGTAAATTCTGAGAAAATAACGATGTAGAAATATCTGGTTTATGCTGCTATTCGTATGTAGCCAGTGTCAGCACTGATTGCCGATCTGTTGTCAATGCTGCGGACTTGTGTTGTAGAGACGCAGAACTAGCTGACAAGAACAAGCGAAGAAGCCATGGTCGAAGTGCTAGCATTGGTGACAGCAGAACGGCATCAGCTGCTTCAGCTCCACCAAGTCAACTGTCGTACATGGGACTTTAATAATGATTTACCACAGACGATAGGCATATCTATAACCTTAATTGCACAACATGCACGCTGTTTCACCAAAACATCTGTCAGACTAGAGAAATGAAGACTGCCATTTGATGCCGCCACAGCAGCATCAGTATAATGGATTTACACACCCTGCAAACCATTCCATTTTTGCACACGAATGGACTTGCCTGCATGTTGACACATGTATGGACTTGCCTGCACAGACAGCATGCTGGCCTATAACACTGGCTTATGGCCAGCTGTTGCCAGCGTGGCTTGTCCTGCGGTCAGGGAAATAAAATTTTTTGACTGGAAAAAAAATTCTTCAAACCTCGTGGATAAATCTTTTGACTCACACTGTACAGGCAAGCCAGTGTTGGCATGAGACAGATGTGATGACAGACACCGGGACAGTGTGACAAACAAAGTGAAAACGTAAAGCCGCAGCTGCAGGCTGTTCTGTGTGTAGCCTGCAGCAGGGGCATGGAGTGCATATCATGTATCACTTCACCACTGTTCTGATGGATTAAACAGCGAATATGTTGTAGTATAATTGCTAGTGTGTGTTCATATTATGCCAACGTAGCTGTCATTGTTGTTAACCCTTTAATCGCCACATTAAACCGCAGAGCAACAGACCATCATATAGCAATACAGTGATTGGTACACTGGCCGTTGATGGGTGGGCTGTTACGTTTGGTACAGTGAGGAGGGAACTGGGCAGGGCCACATCCCGCCCAGGCCCCTCCTCGTACCAAATGTAAAAGCCCACCCGTCAGCGGCCAGTGTACCAACTTCGTATTATTTGATGTGACACTATAATTGCCTTTGGAGTTTAAAGGGGTTAATATACTCTCAGCTTTGGTGTCACAATGAAATCATTCTGCATAATTATTATACACAAAAGATGCCTTTTAACAAAATGCACTTCGGCATATGAAGCTCATATGTCCCCATGACAAGAATTGTAAGTCAACAGGTGATATTTAGTATAATTTAGTTCTTTCTGAGCAACAGTATTTTTTTGTTGACAGATGTGTAGCTGCATAAAAATGTCTCGTTTATTTATTGTTGTATTGGTGTATATGCACGATGACATAATACTCGCCCATTTTAGGGCTGAGATGTGTTTAAATGAAATGTGGGACTTTTCTGGCATATGGAAGCAGTTTGGCTTCGTACCCTTGCTGACACTAAATATGGGTAACAGTGAGAATTGAACCGGGGTCCGCTGGAGTGGAGTTCATCACTGAAGTTGGTAGAATTTGTACTTTTCTCTTGTAATTTGTTTAATACTGTGAATCGAAGAGTTAATGTATGAACTTGCTTAGCTTACCTTAATTGAAGTCTGCTCAGTCCAGCGAAACTCGAGAGTCGTCCTTCTGTCTGTGGTTGTGCTTATTCTTCAGCACATGTCGTAGCCAACAGCCATTTATTCTTACTCTGACGAATGTGCTAGCTTCCAGATTTGTGGTGCATAACGTGTACTTGCAAGGTTAGAGCAAGAACAGATGATAAGTTTGGAACCTAGGCCATAGTGAAGACAGATTGTGTTGTTGAACTTATACATTTGTGAGTTTCTGTGACACCTGCAGTGGATGACCTCAAGTGGCAGCATCAATTGTAGATAGTGTTGAAGAGATTCATTCAGTTGGTACAATCAGTAATGTAAAAACTTCTTGCTCTACACAACTGAAGTATTGTTACCTAATGACAACGCCCCGATGGCCATCAGACCATGCCCCGTCGACTGCCCACAGCCCGACGGAGCACGCAACCTGATGGGCCGTATGGATGGAAGAGGCACTTTGAGTCAGGGGGACACTGGTATAGTGATGTGGGGTCCTGATGCGGGGTCCATGCGTGATGCGGGTCCTGCCGGCTCGTCCACACGTGGGGCCGGATGGTTTCTGGGTCGTGTGCTCCGTTGGGACGTAGGCGGTCGACGGGACATGATTGGGATGTCCGACGGACGTCGGAGTGTTGTCATTGGGTAACAGTACTTCAGTTGTGTAGAGTTAGAAGTTTTTCCATTACCAATTGTAGATGTATAAGCAGTACATGTAGCCCAGCAGTACGTGTGTTGTGCAGAATAAATTTACCTGAGGAGGCAGATTTGCCATGAAGTTACTGCCAGACAGTTTGACAAATGTTTCATTACAGACCACTGGAGCAAATTATCTGTCATGCAGTTAACTGACAGACGTTTACATTTTGTGTCAGCATCTTTGTGTGTGAACAGTAATGAAATGTATGTTGTGTGATCGTTTGAGTAATGATTGTTTCTGTTTGACAATATTCTTATATGGTATATATCCGACTGGCAGCCACTGACATTTATGCTTTGAGTTCATGAGTACGTATGACATCAACAAGACATTGACGATCAAGTCGTGAAGTGTTTTTGTTAACTTAGTTGCGTGGATTGCTTGACTGTGCAGCAAAAGTTAGTCGTGGCAAATACAGTGTGCATTAACAGAGCACATTACAGCCCAGAATTGTGTGGAATGGTGGTGACAAATTCTTAGCGACGGCATTCATATGTTTAAAGTTGTATTTATTCGGCCATCTATTGCCAGCTATAACAGACAGTGAATCCACAGTACAGAAGGCAGAATATAGACAAATTGCCACCCCTGTCGGCAAGTAAATTAAGTAAGTAAATGTGGATTTGTATAGCAAAACTCATTGTCGTAAACAGCCTCTAATGTGCTAT
>Ga0209149_1000632_pt1 | contig 15305 bp, 14 predicted proteins | sample WorMetTyACAVOLI2_FD_187423 | JGI IMG/M metagenome (GOLD analysis project Ga0209149, IMG submission 187423) | Marine gutless worms symbiont microbial communities from Max Planck institute for Marine Microbiology, Germany - Olavius algarvensis... ... | reverse complement strand
TACCAAGCCAGATGACGTCGGACTTGTCAGCGTTAAGCTTCAGGCCATATGGGAAGTGGGAACAACACAGACTTCAATGTCCGCGATGCAGTCGACCATAGCACGCTTCCCCACATGGATCTCGCTGACCTGCATTTGCATTATGCTTACTAAGCTGCAAGTCGTCAACAAATCCATAGAACGATATTCCATGACCGTTGACGACCTCCTGCATTTCAGCAGCATAGATGATGAACTTCAAAGGCCCAAGCGATGAGCCTTGTGGTAGTCCACAGTCAAGGTTCATGACATTAGATTCTGCCCCTCCAGTCACTACACTGTATGATCGTTCAGACAGGTAAGTTTTATGCCAGTTCAGTGCAGTAGGCCTAGCAATGATTCCGACTTTAGTTTGGAAAATATCCAGCAGTGTTGTATATTCTACGGTATATAAAGGCCGCTGAGAGGTCCAGCACCTGTGCTCTGTGTTCAACTTCAGCCCCCTTGCAACAATCGTTCCTCCTCTTCTGTCAACATTTCTCAACCGTCTTCATCTTTTTTTTAATTACAAATCGCTCATTTCGTTTTGCATCACCCCGTCTCTGGAATCAGCTTCCTGTCTCATTTCGTCAGTCTACTAATCAGTCTCCTTCACATTCACCGTATTTCACTCATGGCAGTTCATGTACATCATCATTATTTCTACCCCCCCCCCCTTAACTCCTTGTCTTTTTCACTCTCAGCTCAAAACCTATCTATTTCACAAGTCTTTCCCACCGTAGACTTCTGGTACCTTACCCCTGGACTGCCTTCTCGGACTTAGACTGCTTTGCGGACTTATAATGCTCATCGGTTTGTTTTATTTTCCTATCATTATTTCTTTTTAGTTTCTGATCCCGTATGGTAGATTAAGCTGGCTATCCGTCAGTTTTTTGATTGCATGTTAAATACTTGTAATCGTATCGTATTTAGGACAACATAGCATTGTCCCGATGATGTAAACTTTGGCCCAGTTTGCACAGAATCAACGTGTGAGAGTTGCCGAACTAGTCTGAACGTTTTTTCTGACAACAGCTACCCCAGTATGAGTGTTTTCCCATAACCTTACTGAAACAGAAAGAATCATGCCGAAAAACAACCTCGCCAGGGCAAGACAATAACACGCATTGAATATATATTAACCAATAAGCATAAAGGACTAGCAAGAAGCAATTACAGTAGCAGTAGTTGCAGCAATACGTTATACGAACCAAGCAGTTGAGTCTAATTCCGAGACTGTTGCAGGCGTGATTCAATGCTGTGTCGTCTTTGCTGTCTTCTGACACTTGTATAAACCTCTGTAAGTACTGGATGCTCTCATCCACTCGACCCTGCCTAAAAGCCACCAACAACACCTCCAGACTGCTAAACCTCATCTAAATATTAGTTGTCCAGTAGTCGTCGCTTTTTCATTGTACTGTTTTGTACAGTAGGATATGCTGATACTGAATAAACGTCAAAACACCAATTTTGATGTTTTAAATTTTAAGCTTCATTACTGTACATTGCCCATTTGCCTTTGTTGTAGCATAAGCAATGTATACCTAAAGAAGCTATATAAATAAAACACATAGCATATTCAGTCGTGAGTGGAGTGAGTGAGTAGTTTCTTAATGGCACATCAGCACAAAAAGGCTATTTAGTGCCATTCAAGGTTTGTACGATGGATAAGATATCAACATAATTTATAAGACGGTAAAACCTATGAACGTAAGATCAAGGCTATTAAGCCAGAATAGAAAAAGGGTTTTTATAAGCAACTTTAATGTTTTCATATTAATGTTTGTTATATGCTTTTTGAAAAAGCATATAACAAACATTAATATGAAAACATTAAAGTTGCTTATAAAAACGAGTTTATTTAATAAAATCAATGATTTTCTGTAATTAGATTAAGTGGCGCCGTCTACTCCGATAGTCAGCAGACGTCTGCATTGAGCTGTGCAACAGTTTTAAATCTAGATTTTTGTAAAGTGCTCCCGCAACTATGTGACTGGCAGCACTCTAATCAGCTAATCCATCATCATCATCATCATTTTCTTTAATAATAAGTTGACAAGCGCAACCAGTACACAATATAGATAGTGAACAATATAACCGGTACACAATAGAAGTACAGCACGTACAGTTAAATGCAATCAATATGATTTGAATGACATTTTGTAGTGGTAGTAGTAGTAGACATTATCAAATACATCAAATATAAATTAATAGAATAAGCAACAAAGTGTTTATTTCGTACGTCACTAAGATCAACACATTCAACCAGAATGTGCTTCACTGTTAGTGTGCACTGACAAGTACCACATTCAGGTAAGTCATCACCTGAGAGTAGGAAAGAATGCGTTAAACGAGTATGACCAATACGCAGTCTATTAGCAATACTGAATCACGGCGCGATAGGCATGTTTTCTGTTTGTAGTCACCTACAGTAGGTCTAATAGCATGTAATTTATTTCCAGCGCAGCAATTACTTCCTGCCATGCACTCGTCAAATATTAGCTTAGTTATACGAGGATACATGTCTGTGGCAGGAAGTTTCATACGAGTGACAGGTAAAGACAGTGCTGATTTTGCAGCTGCATCTGCTTTTTCATTACTGAGGATTCCCACATGACTTGGAATCCAACAGAGAACAATGTTTTGCCATTTTTGCTAGGGCAGTGTAGTCCTTCGAAAATTTTTGAACGAGATCTGAGTCTAGATTAAAGCCGTTGATAGATAGACTTGACACGGAATCAGAAGAAATTACAAAATTCTTTTTTTGAGCATCGGACCACATCTATCGCAAGCAAAAGGGCATATAATTCAGCTCTGAAGATGCTTGATGTATCAGGTAATCGAACACACTTAGTATTGTCTTGATGGACCACAGCAGCTGCAACTCTGTTACCTTCTTTAGAGCCGTCAGTAAAAATGCGATAGTAATTCGCAGTTGTGTATGTTTTACTGTGTCATAGTTTATAGACTCCCATTACAGGGCCCCAAAACCATAATTTGTCCCCCCCCCCAATATTTTTCAATGGCGTCCACTATGCTACATAGGTGATTGTCGTTGTCGGTTATTGTCGTTGTCGAGTAAAATGCGCTCTGACTGCCCTTCTGGTTTTGCGTTACTTTCAGACTTTATTAAGCCCGGTATACACCAGTTGACTTTGTCGCCGGTTTAGGCGACAAATCAGCAACAACTTGAATTCGACAGCTTGTCGCGGTCGACATTGTCGCCAACTCGGTCGACATTGTCGCCAATACGGTCGACTTTGTTGCCGATACGGTCGACTCTGTCGCCCGAATGTCGGAACTTCCTTTTGACTTTGTTGCCAGTGTGTATGGGGCTAAAGCGACACGGTCGATTTCGTTGAGTTTCAACAAAGCCGACCGTGTTGAATTCAACTTTGTCACCAGTGTGTACCGGGCCTTAGCAATAACTGGATGGATATGGTAATAATAAATTTTGTGTGCAGGCTTAACAAATACATCCATCAAATCAATGGTACGAGCAAGGCTATTTTGTAGCGTGTACGTCATCTAAAACGTGCACATGAACCTGGTACCTGGAACATTAAAATGTATTCACCCGACCTGTTTGGTGACCCGGCTATGCAACTCTTGACAGTTTTGAATTTATTTGTATTTCTGTTAGCAATTTTTTTGGCATTTTCTTCGCTATTTGGTAGCAAAATTTAAGTGGCAACCATATGTAGCCAATAGACGGATGGACGGACGGACGGACGGACGGACAGACAGATAAAGGTTATGTTTATTGCTCCCTACCTATCGAACGTAATAATAATATTTCAATTACAAATGTGTACTAGACCTGTCATACGCTTTGGCTATGGCTTCACACGCTTTGCCAATGCCTTTACTGTCTTTGCATTCTTGACAAGTCTCCAAGTAATGCTGCAAGTGCTGCAGCAACAAATTTAAATGCAAACATTCAATAATGGTGTCATACAGTCATACTGGTGCATCAGCAAGCAGGACAAGGCACATCCTTGCCACGGTTGCTTCAATAAAATCATCTTCCACTTTTCATTACTTTTTTTTGGCACAGTGATGTGATTAGTTTGATCTAAAATGTACCATTCCTGTTCTATCTGAAAGTTTTTTGACGATGGCTTCAACTGTTTACTGTTTACCCACAACCTCATTAACAAAGTTACAAACAAACACCGGTGCTGTTGTGAGGTAATCAAGACCAGACCAAGACTTGGTTGCTAAACTAAAGGGTGACGTTAAGTTGTCTTACTTTTACTATATAACTGCAAACATATCTGTATTAAAAGCACATACGCAGAAATGTAACTGAATAACTAACGTATTTTTCTGAGATTTAGAACAATAAAAAACTGTGCCAGGAAAAAATGACAATCATGTGAACATCAATGGCTGAGACTGCACCAGCATTCTGAATTTAAAATTAGTGGTTCACAAGTAAAAACAGTAAAATTAGTTATGTGCAAAAAGTCTGTCAAAAATGAATGTGTTCATTGTACTTCAAGTACAGTACACAAGAGATAACAACACGTCTTCACTCAGTCTAGCATGATGGTGTCTCTTTAACCAGTGATCACACTTCCAGCTGACTGCACAATTTTGATTTTATTCTTGATGAGTTAGAACAACGAACGCTGTAATTGATGTGTCACGTGGGATGTTAAACACTACTACCTATACCGATAAACTTTCCAAGATGTGTATTAAGAACGGGGTCCAACTCAGCTCTACGAGACGAGACCACGACCTTGAGTTACAAGACCAAGACTCTAACCAGAAAACCTACTCGACAGGTCGAGGGGTCGAGAATGATATGATACGCCTCCACCAGGTCTTCAAATCTGACTTTGGCGTTGTGTGACTCTGACCTCTGACCCCCTGACTCGTTGCCCCATGGATCACTTGTGCCAATTTGCAGCAAATTCGGTTCATTCAAATTAACTCGTTCACAAGTTTGGTAACAGACGAATGAATGGACGGACGGATGGACGAACGGACAAGAACGTGATGTCTCCTGCCAGTCTAAACTGGTGCATGCATAAAAACTGAGTCTTGAGACATCTTAAGACATCTCTTGAGACCAAGACTCGACGAGTGTTAAGAACTACATAACTACGTCAGAGTAATTTTAATTCTAGTAAACATTTTGAAAGTTCCAACCATGAGTGCAGTCTCCGGATCACCAGTGTTAATGAATGCCGAACCAAGCTGGTAACTAGCTTCACCAAACAGCTTCCTGTCTCCTCCTGTGATACGATAAAACGCAATACGTGATTACAACACACTGACTGCTGCATACGTTTAGTTGAACATGTAAAAGATGTAAGTCGTAAATGTGCCTGATAGATGATAAAGGCAATTACAGCCAAAAATCAGTATATTGGCTAAAGAAAATTTTTGCTAGTACATGTACATGCTAAGACAACTTTCTCTCCATGACAAGAGGACTGCATCTATATATGGTAGACACGCCACTGTTTTCACTATAGTAGCTCCACCATTTTACATTTCTCCTACACTATCTTGATGAAATTCCAAAGGTGCTGTCCTTGTCAGGAATGTTAAATATATAGGTGGGGATTTTTCACCAATTGTTTCACTATATCTCAAATAATACTACACATAAATAGTTGCTATAAAGCACCAACAGGAAGTCATATATGACCTACTGAATAGTGACATAATGTCACTCATGAACATGGATGATTTCTGCAGGTCACTTTGGCTACTGAAAACATCCACAGGTCCAATAATCTTGGAAAATACAGCATAATGACCATAATACATTAAAAAAGTTTCTAAACACCACAATTAATCAAATTTATTTTGTTATTGCATTACTACAAGTGATATGTTACAACAGCAATTATGTGCATGCTGTGTTATTATTTTAATTATAAATAAGCCTGTTAATGGCGGGAAATGACTGACCTTCTTTTGACTTCTCGTAGGCACGAATGAGATACTGCAGAGTTGACTCGTCGTCATTCAGTTCGCTGCAGTGTCTTGCAATCGACGTGTAAATGCGCGTCAGATTGCTGCATGATACGCTATGCATGCTGGTCTCACCGTCAGCTGCTAACCAGTCTTTTTTACCTTTTGTTAATGAGTAGCAGAGTTCAAAGTTGTCGGCCGCTTCTGCAAGTTGACCTGTTACAATAAATGTTGCATTGACAGCTGCAGTAGCATGCGGCATAAGCACTGAGTGAGCAAATGTAATGTATCATGTATGTAGCATACTGATATGCCACTTTTTAATCCAATCAATTTCTGCCAACATTGGTGAATTGTCAAGCGGGGTCATACACGGGGTCAGCGCCTCGAGCTCCTACCCCTCTTTTCACCGCATTCCTCCCTCCCCACTTACCCTTTCCCTTGCCCACCCTTTCCCTTTCCCCTATCCTTATCCTCCCCTTGGCCCCATCTCCTCCCCAAATCCAGCTATAGAGCCCCGTAAGCTCCCCCAGCGGGTCCGGGCCGCCAAACGCATTTTTGTGCAACGAAGGCCAAAACTTAGCATATGGCGCTGGGTCAAGGGCCTTGCAAAATGGGTAAATATATTTACAAATTTACGTAATTTACAATGGCGGACAGGATACGACCCTGAATCTGAGACTGCTATGGTTCTGACTGATAGTAGGTGCGCACTGCGCAGCCAAGGTGAACATTTGACGACTTTTCTAGATCACGCTGCTGATCAAATACGTTGTGTAGCAGTCACTTCTATTACGGTTTGTGGCAGAAATACTTTTGTGCGTGGTTCTTCATCGCTAACTTGGTATTTAAAATTTAACAATCTGCCATTTCAAGCGGGTTTTCAACGACTGCACGGGTTGGGTGGGTTTGAGATTCAAATGCGGGTCTGATCGACCCGCCTGGCGTGGTGAAGTTGGCAGGTCTGAATCAAATTGCAGTTTTCTACGAGATAGTTATAGTCAAATACAGCATGACGACGATGATGACGACGATGATGATCACGACGATGATACCAATGACAATGTTCATGGTGTTGTCATCATGGCAAACCATTCACCTGGTTCATTTGATGAATATAGAACAGTGCTCAGCAGCTGCCGACCCTATACCAATTAAAAGCTAACTGACTTGGGCCATGAGTCTGCATGCCTGAAGGTACGTGCTACAGGCAGACTCATGATAGTCATAATTACTTTTAAGTACACTAAAACGCTGTATCAAAATCAGGCGGGCTGATTCAGAGAGAAGTGAAAAGTATTACCTGCTTCTTCAAGGCAAATGCCGACATTACATTGACCTTCTGCTGCGACCTTGCCATCGTCGTTCATGACACTGGCGCTGTAGTGCAGACAGTTCTCATAAAAGTGGTCAGCAAGCCATTTGTCTCCAGTCGACTGAAAGTATTTGGCCAAATAATGGTTGTACTGGTATACTCGCATATAGTCTCCTGTTTAGAAGTCACAAATGCAAATGCAATAAAAGCTTGTCCAAACATGACAATTATTTTTCTCAGAAGCAACGACATTTTAAGAAAACTGCTCAATCGAGAGTTTTTAATAGCAACAAAAAATCAATATCATTGCAAACTAGTTAAACTTTGTCTTAATTGATGTAACAAGATCAGATGTCGTAAAGAGACTGCGTGACGCTTTGTGTCATTCAATATTTCGCTAAGTCACTCAAGGTTATTTGAAATGACACCCTTGAGTATGGCATGTTGGCGGTTGGCGGTTTGGCTTAGTGGTAACGCGCTGGTCTCGATCAACGTAGTTACTCTAGAGTAGGTTAGTACCTGGATGGGTGACCGTCTTCGGGCGGTAAACTATCTCGGTATGTAACCAGCCAGCCACCCAGGTTAACTCAGCCTGGCCATCCCTCCGTGGGTAGGCGCGATAAGTACCAGTTTAGGCTGGGCAGGTAACCGTAGGTCTGGCGTCGCACTGGCCATGCGTCAGAGATAATATTGGTTTATCCATCTACGGCTCAACGGGCTATGAAAGGGAGATGAGCACCCCGCCTACGCTCCTTCTGCAGTGGCCCTCCTTTACCTTTTTTACCTTTAGTATGGCATGTAAGTCGCTATTAGTATTCAATTGAAACTATGTCTGTATCTCGTAGCGTTTCTGAGATATTCAGCATCAACTAATGGCGTGACCTTGAAATGGGGGGTAGGGGTCGTTCAAGGTCGTTGAAAATGTCACCGTTCGATACAGCATACGGTGTTTGTCCCGTCTGTCTGTCCGTCTTGTTGTCTGTCACGTTCGTGTATTGTGTCAAAACGAGCAATTACTATCTTCAAAAATTTTTAACCATCGGGTACCACACCATTCTAGTTTTTGCTCATCAAACCTTATGGCAACACTCTGACGGTGACCCCCCAACGACGGCGTCGAATGCAGGTGGATAGGCAAAAATCGCTGTTTTCGACCAATATTTATCTCGCTTTATCGAGTTGTCAAAGGTGCGACCGTCAGGTGTTGTAAACAGAGTGTCGCTGGACCGTGGCAAGTTGAAGACACTCATTGCTGGTAACAATAAGCGGCAGCATTTGTTGATCGCGGGAGACGTATGAGGAAGCGCCACGCATAAGTGAATATTGTTTATAGAAGCTTCGACGTTACGCCGAAGACAACAGAACAGAATTTAATTGTGCGTATTGGTAAATCAAATCTGAAGCTGAAGTAACTAATAATAAAAGTGAGCTCGACTCGAGGTATTGTATTGTTGAAGCTATAACTACAGACAGACATGAAGCGTCATGTTACAGGTTCTTCTTCTTACATGTTACAATTTATTTTTTCATAATACAGCTGACAGCACATTATTTTGAGTGTCCATTTCAAATAAGAGTTAGGCCTAATATTGCTACAAACATCACAGATATGCTTATAAACTTACTTCATTTCACTTATAACTTGTTACATCTGCACTGATTTGTATTATACAAACAAAACAAAAAACACACAATTATGATCATTACCTAACAGCACTGCTGACTCTGCTTCAACAAGCTGATCTCTCATCACATCCAGTTTTTCAGGTTCCTCGGTTAAAGGACGCTGGCTCCACCATTCGGAATCAGGATCAGCAGCAAGTCGACGGTCAGTTTGCTGTTTAATTAGGCCAAATATCTCAGCAAATGACCGATGAAAACCACGCTCGAGCATCTCCAAGCACAGAGTTTGTTTATACGTGTTGTTGTACCTGTGAAAACCAGTAAATAGCAATTTCAGTTACTGCATGACCAAATTTTAAAAAGTCGACTGCTACTATAGTAAATATTATATTGTATATATAATTAGGGAGCAGTTTTATTCAGTGAAAGTTGCTGTTGTTACTGCTACTGTAATACATTACAATGATTACACTACAATTTATACCACAATGTCAGAATAATAGCTTTCAATAAGTCTGCATAAATTTAAAGTACTCATTATAAACTTACAACGACTTTTCAAAGTAATAAACTTACTTATCGGTCTGCCACTCGGTCAAATCTGGTAATTTAGCACGAGCTGCCAGCCTTCGTTCTTGAAGCTCGTGTTCCTTCTTGTTCGTCTTGTGGCGCACAACGACCACCGGATATCCAGTCAACTTGGTCTTGTTTGTGGCTTTGTCACTTGGTGCTACTAGCAAACTACGTTGAGGATTGCCAAGTGGTTTGCTGACAGGTTGTTTAATCGCAGGTAGCATAGTTGCCATTCTGACTGCACGACAAGCAGTAGAACAAGGATTGCAGCTCTTTCCTGTCTGCAAGAAAAAAATAAAAACTTGATTTTTCAGTTATTACTCGTGTTCTCTTACATTTTAAATTTAAACATAGCGTAAATTAAAATACTGAATTTTTGTAGCATGCACCAATATTACGCAGTGTCATCTATACAAGAAAGTGTCGCCCATCCTGACATGATAAGCAGCCCTCCCGCAAATGTGCTTTGCCAGTTATTACTGGTGTGTATAACCTCTCCTCTAAGTTTGAAAGTTGTATGGTGTTCTACTTTTGAGTTAACAGTTGACATAGGACAGGCAGACGGACAGATAAATGCACACATATGATGTAATGCATAATGTAGCCTCCTAAAGGAGAGCCTCATAATAATTGACTTGGAAAGCAGTTCAAATTTCACTGATGCATTATTTCACTTGGATAAATCTAATACCGTGGTATTTACAGCCACTTTAGTCTAGCCTAGGATATGTAAGCCAGGATATTCTGAGCCAGTCACCAAGCCCAGAAAGGGAGGGTTGCGGCAGCATGGGCATCCAGCATAGAAATACCATGGGATACATGGTTGGGCTTAGTCTCGCTATTGTCTGTGTGGCTGCTGCATGCCTACTGGTGGTCACACAGTGAGAAATGTGCGTGACAGTGGACAAGCGATTAACCAATGGTCTCAAGTCATCAAATCCAGAATTAGGCAAGTATAAAGGAAGTGTGGGTTCTTGATTTCGGATTCTTTGTGTTTCTTTCAGCTGTTTTCTCTGGGTCTTAGTGTTAGAGCCTAGAGCTAGACTGGGAGACCTGATGGCGGTATATTGGGTTAATGTTTCTGAGAGTTCTGGTCCTAGCTCAACTTGGGTGTCCCAGGGCCATAAAAAGGTTGTTGTTGTTACAGCCACTTTAGCAATTTTTGGCACTTTCATGCAGCAGTGTTTACGGCCACAATAGAATTGTGCTATAAAATGGCTTAAGAATTATGATTTGGGTTATGGTTAGTATTAGTTTTGGTACAGTTACAGTTAGGATCACGATTATGGTTTACATCATGGCCATGTCCTATCGGTGTGCACTCCCGATTTTTGATCTCATTTTCGACAGCACTCCTCAACTGGACACACCAGTAACTGCACCCGTGGCAGCGCTCCCGTTTCTTAGATCAGTTTTATGTGTCGCACTCACCATTGTTGGTCACATGATATAGTGGCAGACATTGTTTACATTGGGTTATAGGATGTAAACTATACAAAGTGTGGTATCGTTGTTGGTTTATATTATTCTAAAGAACAGCAATAGTTACCAATAGCTGTGATGTGTAAGTTAATGTACTTCAGAATTCTCATACTGTTAGAGTGCTCCTGAGTGTCCAATGGAGGTACACTCTCATGGGATCAAACTTCGGCACAGAGATCCCGTGGGAACGGAACGCTCACTAACTGGACAAGCCCAAGGAGCAGATTTAGTTAAAGAACGCTCTTGGCAGCGCTCATAGTTTCTGCAGCAGTCCTTTGCACCAGCAAAGGCCTTGCGCCACACGGTAGTGGAGGACATTGCCACTTACTGAACCAGAACCAGAACCTATTACACTCAGTTGCTGTCCTGAACTAAATCAGCCCCACGGTTTACTAGTACAATTGCAATGCATCGTGCATTTCATTCAACAATTTTAACATGCTGCAGCCATAATTTAAACTTACTGCTTAACAACAGAACAACGTATGCCACCAATACTAATTACTAGAACAGTTAAACCATTATAAACGCAATCAACTATCGACGTGTTAAGTTACCTCGCTCTATAAAGCTTACCTTCCGAAGGAGCACCTGGTTGCTACAGACGCCGATGCAACTTCCTTAGTAACGAAATAGGGTAGGTTAAAATTACAATGCATAAGATTGTTTAAAGACTTTCATAATATGAAATGTACAAAAACTAGTAGTAATTAATTACACGTTAATAGTCGGTTGTTTCGATTGATTCATTTTATTCTGATTAGTTTTCTGATGTTTGCAGGTTAACTAAGTTCGTTCTCAGTTCTCAGTTGGCAGAGAACTGCCAACTGACTTGTTGTTCTGGGAAGACCCAAACGGAAGTGATGTTTGTTTTGTTTTGATTTTTATATTTGTTTAGTCATCTAGTCATAAACGTAAGATTATTGTTAAAGCTACGAGTAACAGCTCAGACATGTAACTGCTTATGACAGTTCCCGAGAGTATGATTTTGTTTACAGCTGTGACATGTTCATTTATCTCACATATTTTAACTTTGGTCTCTTGTTAAGTTGTTATTGCTGTCGTTGTGAGGCGGTCGCTCCGAAACGTACAGGCACCAAGCGTTAAGCGTACTGGGCTGAGAGTGGGCAGAGCAATCACGCGGCGTACCTGGCAACAGGCACCGTAGGAGTACAGGCAGCCACCAACTACCAAGTACAATACAATACAATACAATCTATTGGAACAAGCAACAAACGTGCATGCCAGAAATACTTTTGCAATTGTCACTGTTGTTTGTGGTAAGTAAGTAAGTAATAGTAAATCACAAACGTAAAACGTGAATGTTAAATGTGATAAAAGAAATTACTGAACAATCAGTTGAAAACATCAAATTACACATGAGAAACAACATACAAAAAAAACAAGAACACACTCATGTTAAAAACATAAAAAGACGACTGATGACAAGTAATTAAGAGTAATTAACTCGCTCGCCAGTTTTTGTGGGTCGGTCAGAGACAAGTCCTGTCTGACCGATCCGCGATAACTGGCACTAATCCGTCCTCTTGGCAGATCTGCCTTGGCGGGCCATCTTTATCACTGTCATCGTCATCATCACTGTCAGTATCATTATTCTTCAGCTCAGTGTACACTGAGCACCAGAAAGAAATTAGTGTGACATTCTGTTGAAAGGAAGCTGAAAAACAACACGTCATGTCATTACAATGTAATGCTGTTTTTGATTGCAGCAATTAACTAGGTAATATGGCAAGTTATTATGATGAACACAACTGCAATCCATTGGCAGATGGTGAACAGCCAAACCATTTATTGCATCTAGCTAGGTGAGTTGCCATTTCAAGTACTGTGATGAGTTGAACAAACTGCTGATGGCTGATAGGATTGATGTCATTTGCATATGTATATTGCACTGTGAAGTTAAATGTGCTGACTGCAGTTATTGTATTGTTTATTAGTTTTACATTTTGTAAATTGTGTAATTATAAGTATGGCTTGGGTCCAGTAGCTTTTCTAATTTATGTTAATAATGTAGTCAAAATTGAACTACACTAGCACAGGTAGTGCTGTCATTGCTGTTGCTTAATACACAGCATTCGTTCAGTGCCATGAAAATTATCATATACGTAACACTGTATTAAATGTTGAATGCAGTAACTTATTAGCAGATTAGTGATGCGGGTGAATATTGTTACTGTTATTGAATTGTTTGGTATGCAATGCTGGCATCAGTGCTAAAATTTGTTTATCATTGCTTGAATAGTCGATAGTTAATGCCATTTTGTAGTTTATGTTTACAGACTGCTAATAGATGGTGGTTATGCAGCTGATATTGATCTGGAGTTTGGCAAGTAAGACGTTTTCTGTTTAATTTGTAGTAGCCACTTTATGTGGCAGAGTCACAGACAACTGAACTTTTGAAACAAAAATTATTTATCAGTTTGCAATCTACTTTGGCAGTTTGGTTTAGTGGTAATGCAATGGTCTTGATCAACATAGTTGCTCTATGCTGAGCACAGTCAGTACCAGGATGGGTGAGTTGGGTCTTCTGGTGTGTAAACCATCTTGGTGTATAACCAGCCACTCACATTAACTCAGCCAGACCATCTTTCTGTGGGTAGGTGCAGTGAGTACCAGAGAAAGTTTGGGAGCAAAGAAGGCTAAGAAGCACACCACACAATGCACTTGCTCTGTGTCTGTGGTCTTGCAGCATAAGCTGTGTTTGGCTGAGGACTAATGAAATGGAGATCAGCCCAGCCCTATACACTGTGTGGCTTGGGAAAGACTGCTGCAGAAAAAACCATTCCCATATGCATCTCTTCAATTATGGTACATTAGTGCATGGTGCGGCTGCCATTCCCAAAACCCAGCTTGCCTAACCCGTAACTCTAACTTGTTTCCATTTTATGTCACATTTTGTAAAACAGTAAATGTAATTAAGTGAAGATGAAACACTTATTCTTTGTAAGATGTTTTGGAGTTATTTGATAATGTGATGGGTCCAGTTTTTAGAAACAATGCATTTATAGGCCTATATACACTGTGAGTCAAAAAAACATGCAACTCTAGTCTTAGGCATAACTTTCGCAGATGTCGATTGATTTTAAAAATTCTTTCACTGTTGGATTTTGCAATAAATCTTTAATCTGCAGCAGGACCCGTGTTGTATTCTCCACTGCACCTTAAGTATGTAACTACACTACCTTGCAAAACTTCTGCTGCAGCCACGTTCGACTTTCAGCAAGTTACTCATGGTGTTTTTGGGCGTGTCCAAGTTTGGGAACACGAACCTGATATTCGTTGATACTGAGGTTAAACTTAATGGCACATATGGTCATGATGTGCTGCTGATCGAGTACTCGGTATATCATTTAGAAGCATACGACTGCTTTGTCGCGCCCTTGTAATGGTTTTGGAAATGTGTTACGGCGTGTTAGAAATTGTCGGATCTACTACTACTTGTCATGGATCACCAACTGTTTTGACTAGCTTTGCAGTTCAGATATTGTGCTACATTTTCCCACATTGCATTCAGAATGACAGCAGTGCACACAGTCTTTCTTCCACTTTGTTCAAAATCTGCTACAATTGAAAGATCTGTTTCCGTGTTAACAGCATATTTTCTGGTGAACGAAAGCCTCCTCCAGCCTCAAAGCAAGCTGTGAAAGATTTACCAACTCTTAAGACTACTGCTGAGCAAGAAGGTCATTTATTGATACGATTTATGCATTATTCTAATGCTGACTTTCTGTATAGTGCATTCTGATGTTATGGTTATTAGATATAATCGTGAGACAAGTCGTGGTTGTCTGTCTAATGTGCTGATGATAATGCACTGTGTCCAAGAAAAAAACACCTAATTTTGTTTTCTTGCACAACTCTTAGAAGTACCAACCAACTGAAGTGAAAACTTCAGACAATATAACTGACGGAATGCATCTGACAATAATTTGTTCAGCGATATAATCAGGACATTAGCAAAACTGCCATTACAGCAATAAGAATTACCATTGGAGATCAATATTTTTTAAATGCTCATGAATAAATGAAAAGTATTTAGCAAACCACTTTCTGAAGATGTTTCCTGACAGAGGATAGAGTTTTAGTGGGTTAAAACATTTAATGGAGAAAGTGACAGCAGTGGCATCATTGACTCATATCCGGTTTGTGGTCGACCACACAATGCCCACCCCACTGCAAAGATCAACAACGTTAAATATCTTGCAGTGATATTGTGACGTTCGGACGACTCGCCGTCAGTGATTCCGAACTGGGAGTGGACGTCATTGACTTTGATGAATGTTATTGTTACTTATTTACTGTACTGTACTGTAGTTTGGTTTTGCATGCTGGTCCATTT
>Ga0209149_1000631_pt1 | contig 15308 bp, 12 predicted proteins | sample WorMetTyACAVOLI2_FD_187423 | JGI IMG/M metagenome (GOLD analysis project Ga0209149, IMG submission 187423) | Marine gutless worms symbiont microbial communities from Max Planck institute for Marine Microbiology, Germany - Olavius algarvensis... ... | reverse complement strand
AGGCTGTGTCGTGACGTCGTTGGTCGTTGGTTGGTTGGTTGGTTGGTTGTCACGCGCGTGCACTGTGGCCAAACGGTGCATCCTAGGCCTATAGTTACTATGGAACACTAATAGGAAACCCTACCCAAGGAATTCAATGGTACAAATTTCGACCCCCTAGGGTGACCCCTAACTGGGGAATGGGCCTCCCGTGAGGCGCTTTTGGTCAAATTACTTTGACCTCTTGTTATTATTATTATTAGTATCCGCAACGTAGCAGCGAGGTAGTTTTATTTTCGGCTCAGTGTGTCTGAAGCAGCTCTAATTTTTAAGCGCCTCACTTTACTTTAGTAAAAGAGGCGCTTATTGAGATAGGCTGTGTCGTGACGTCGTTGGTTGGTTGTCACACGCGTGCACTGTGGCCAAACGGTGCATCCTAGGCCTATAGTTACTATGGAACACTAATAGGAAACCCTACCCTAGAAATTCAATGGTGCAAATTTCGACCCCCTGGGATGACCCCTAACCGGGGAATGGGCCCCCCGTGAGGCGCTTTTTGTCAAATTACTTTGACCTCTTGTTTTCAGACGTGACGTGACACTTATCATGAACACATGCATATGACTCATTTGGTAGAGTTGTGTGCATGTGTGTGAGTGTCCGTCCGCACGATAACTTGAAAACTATAGCATATATCTGCTTTCTGATGGCAGTTACGTAGACTGCAGAGAAAGCTCGGACATGATCACAAGTTAACGTCAAGTTTATTTTTAGACGGTTCAATGTAACTATCCTGTCGCGAGTACTGAGATTCCATTTCCGACATATGTTCATCTTCATTCATCATGTAATAGAAAAAGAAACAAAACAACAAGTGCGTCAGCAAGACACGAACCCGCCATACGGGGGTGGGCAGTTAAAACTCTGTGCAACACCCGCGCCCCCCTTTTTCAAGGGATGGCAACATCTCCGTCGCTGATTGTATGCCCCGATTTAGCGTACTCAAAACTGTTGAAATTAACGGCGGCGTCATATGCATGTAGTGCATGAATAAGAACTTAGCTATCGCAAACAGATCGCACGTCAGCTGCGCATACAATATGTCGAGGGCATCTATGATAACCCCGTGACCTTGAGATCTAGGTTAACGGTCACTCAAGGTCACTGGAAATGGTACCATTGAGTAGATCATACACGATTTACTATTAGTCGAGTTATTGGACGTTAAATATTATCGTGACCTTAAAATGTTGGTCAGAGGTCACTCAAGGTCATTGAAATTAGTGCCATTCGAAAGATTGGGCGCGGTTTCCTATTCGCCTTCTATAGTAACTGTGGCCGTATCTGTAGCCGTTTGTGAGATATTCAGTGTCAAAAAATGGCGTGACCTTAAAAACCAGCTTAAGGGTCGTTCAAGGTCTTTGAAAATGGCGCCGTTCGATAGACCATATGCAACTTTCTATTAGTCGGCCATTGTAAACATAGCTCTATCTTGTACCATTTTCGAGTTATTTGACGTTGAATAATATCGTGACCTTGAAATATGGGTTAGAGGTCACTAAAGGTCATTGAAATTGATGCCATTCAAAAGCTTAAGTACGGTTTCCTATTCGCCTTCTATAGTACCCACCTGAATTTAGTGCCCCCGTAGGGGGACCCCGTCGGAATTTCGTGAATATGTTTGATGCTGGTAAAACTAAAATGATTGGGCTACCGTATGGTGAAAAAATTGTGACGATTTAAGCCGTTTTCATCTGATACCGGAACGTAACGGACGGACAGACGGACGGACATATTTGTTATAGGCCTATCAATATCGAGCGTCAGTATGCTGACGCGCGATAAAAACTCGCGATTGTCGACGAGTATCTGGATCATCACTGCTGGAAGTAACGGTGCCGTCAACATTCGGACGGTATGCGTCCTATTGTGTTGACCATCGACGCGCTATACACAAATGCCGCTCTGCCACACAGTAGTGCGTTTATCACGTTTATCACAGACGATGATGCAAAAATGTTCAAAACTGCAACATATTTTCCTTATAATGGACTCTCTGGGGGGCTACCCCTCTGTGACTTACATTTTTATCGCCCCGTCAGCATACTGACGCGCGATATTGATATAGCAAATCTGTCCGTCCGTTACGTTCCGGTATCAGATGAAAACGGCTTAACGTTTTATCATACTTTTTTCACCATACGGTAGCACAATCATTTTAGTTTTACCAGCATCACACATCTTCACGAAATTCCGACGGGGTTACCCCCTGCGGGGCGCTAAATACAGGTCGGGTATAAAAATTTCGCGATTTTGGACCAATAAGTCGCTATATCTCGCAAACGATACAAGATATCGCCATATTTACTATAGAAGGCGAATAGGAAACCATACCCAAGCTTTCAAATGGTACCACTTTCAATGACCTTGAGTGACCTCTAACCCACATTTCAAGGTTACAATAATATTCAGCGTCAAATAACTCGACTAATACGTGTATTATTTGTCCAATGGTTTCGTTTCCAGTGACCTTGAGTGACCCTTAACCTAGATTTCAAAGTGATGGTGTAATATTTAGGCCTATGAATGCCCTCGACGCACTGTGTGCGCAGGTGACGCGCGATCTGTTTGCGGTAGCTAAGTTCTTGTTAGGAAGCCCTCGTCGAGCTGATGTTAAGCTCTATAATTGATATGTAACGCTGCGACTTATCATTTTCGAAATATTCGCGGTCAAATGGCCCAAATTTAAGCCCAAAATTTCGGATTTGGGGTTCCCTTGGGGGCACAGCCCCCACTGGGGGCACAGCGTCCAAAAGGGAGGAAACCTGTCCGAGACCAATATATCATGCAAAAATTCACGCCGATCGGTGCCACCGTCGCCGTGATATGTTACCGGACAGAGAAAAAACAGCAAAATGTATATACCAATATATTAATGTCCAAAACGTCAGTGCACCGACCAAAGGGATATCGATCATGTATTTCTACTATAATGTAATGATGTAGAGAGAACGAAAGGAGAACCGGTAACACAGTCGTAGGTAAGCTGGAGGTAGGATGTGAGATCGCCGTGGCACGGTCGCGTCGCGTGTAGCACGCTGTCAGGCACCGACATGGCACAGTCTCGACGCCCGGAACAGATCATATCTAGGTAGCCGCGGACGTCGACGGCGCAGCCGAGGTAGCCGAAGCTGGAGCGGACGCATCGACCGAGACTCATTCGACCGTATCGCGCCTTCTGAACGACGACCACCTGGTCCTCCGACGGACACGTCAGATTCAGCGTCTCCATTGTACAGTACTCGACTGTCGTCGTCGTCGGCGATAACGGCCGTTTACTATCTGCGCTCATAAAAATAGTCACGTTGGAAAAACTTAACCCTTTAATAGGCACTAGCAATTATAGTGCCATATCGAATAATATGAAGTTGGTACACTGGCCGTTGATAGGTGGGCTGTTACATTTGGTACAGCGAGGAGGGGACTGGGCGGGGCCACAGCCCGCCCAGGCCAGTCTTCGCTGTACCATATGTAACAGCCCACCCATCAGCGGCCAGTAGGCTATATACCAATCACCGTATTGCTGGATGGTCCGTAGCTCGGCGGTTTAAATGTATCCATTAAAGGGTTAAACCGCTCTTTAGCAAGTCAAGTTGGATTGGAAGAAGGGAATTATTCTCCTTATTTACAAGGAAAAGAGCAATCCTAAAGACTGTAAAAACTACAGGGGCATATCACTTCTATCAACACCAGGTAAGATATTTGCTGAATAAGGTTCGTGACCACTGACCAGCTTCTGACACACCGCAGAGTGGAGCAAAGTCAACGATCGATCGAATCTTCACTTTGAACATTATCATCCAAAGTAGGAAAGAGTTCCAGAAGCCTCTTTGGATTGTTTTCGTTGACCTGAAGACTGCATTTGATTCAGTAGACCGTATGGCTCTATGGAAACTGCTACGCAGCCTCGGCCTGCACAGCAAAGTTGTGGATCTCATGGAAGGCCTGTACACGGACACATGCAGCTGTGTCAACGTTGACGGTGTGATGTCGGACTGGCTTGCAGTAGGAAGTGGTGTCCGGCAAGGTTGCAGAATTGCACCTGACCTGTTCGTAGGACCAATGGATCATATGATGGAACTCACGGTACACCGAGGGATGACCGGTGTAACCCTGGGAAAGGAGGTGTTCATTGATTTGGACATTGCGGATGATGTTTCTTTGCTAACAGAAATGTTGGAAGTCCTTGTTCTCGCACTGAAAGTTATGCAGGAAGACTCTTCTACTTTTGGTCTCCAGATAAATTGATCAAAAACCAAAATCCTACAGGTTCTCTTTTCCACCACTAGCTCAACAGTCCAGGTGGCAGATGGACATGTTGAAGTGGTCGATGCATTTGTCTATCTGGGATGCATAATTGACTCCTCTGGTGGCAGCAGAGGGAAGGTCCTGCGTCGGATTGCCTTAGCACGGTCCTGCATGAATATGTTGGAGAGGAGGATCTGGAAGTCAAGCATCAGGCTGGAAACCAAGTTACGCCTCTATCACCGAGTACCTGCTCTCTCGCCTTGATGTATGTGACACGTGGGAACAGGCAAGATCTTGAGGATACCGTATACTCGCCATGTGTCAAATGCGGAAGTCAGAGGAACCACTCATTGTTCACCGCTTTCTCACCTGGTGAGTAATAGACGTCTGCGGCTTTTCGGCCATATTGCTCGCAGTTCATTACGCGAGGATCACCTTGCAGCGGCTATTCGACAAATACTGGAAGCGACCAATAGGAAGACTAGCCACACTTGACTGCATGAACTTTGTCCTCGCGACTGCATGGAGAAAGGCCACTACTCGAGACAAATGGCGACATATTGTGGACACAGCAATGCTCCTGTGGAGTACGCTTTGAAAGAAGAAGAAGAAGATATTCGCAGGTTGGGGCGGGTCATGGTAAATTTTTGCTACTAACCATCTGATTATGCGAGTATCAGTGTAAATAAGTTATGCAACTAGCTTGACGAACGTGTTTTGCTTTAGTCCAGCCCATTCTAACACATCTGAAGCTGCAAGTTTGTCTTGTCTTTCTGTTATGGTTCAAGGTAAAACAAAACGCTGCGTACTGGTACACATCCTGCGATGGCGTACATCATTCTGTATTTTTCGTCGTCTGTTGTCAATCTTTTGTAGCAGTATGATGCGAAGACGATAGGGCATCATTGACAAAGTGTAATAAGGTTTATTTCCAAATCACTAGTCGCTCCTTCCACTCCAGGCTCTTAACTCATTCAACAAATCCCTTCCACCATAGACTGCTGGAACCCATCGGACTGCCGTCAGGGTAGACTTTTTGCTTTTATATGCTCACTGGGTTTTCTGTTATGCTTATTTTTGTTAATAATCTGGTTTAGTCTCGTATGATAGACTAAGCCGTCAGTTCTGGAGCGCATGAGATATTTGCTTATCGTAACATAAACAATGTGTGGACCTTAACGACGGCCGAGAGACGATATGCCCCGCCCTTGTACGTGAATTGTGGTTAATAAGACTACATTCTATGTTTTTTACTTTTTAGATGCGGACGAGACAGTTTCTAACTTCGCTGAAGACATCGACGTTTAATGTCTCCAACTTGACTCGTACGAGTTCGTGTCGTCGTCTAGCATTGTATTTGTGATTACGGCTTAACACTCATGCCCGTAATGGCTGCTTTGGATGAAAAGGCAAAAGCAGCTTTCATGTGCTATGTGCGAATTTTGCAGATAACCTCATGGGTTTATGCTCAAAATAAATGTGACATACGTTGAGATCCCTTGACAACGTATGTCATAAGCTAATAATCATAATCTGAGCGATTCTAATGTCATGTCACCGACGCTAAGTATATGTGCTTTTATCTGTTTTATTGCCGCCTATTAACAATTTATAACATGAACACCATTTGCTATTAAATCATACAGGGACTATTCGCATCACATCGTCAGTTACTGTTAATTGTTAACCCTTTAACAGTAACCGGGGGAGCAAATTACCCCAAACTGCTTTGGTGACTTTCCTGAATATAGCTTGGCAGGCTACAAATCGCCGTATTTAGAGTAATTAAATCTTCCACCACAGATCCAAGACCGTCACTGTCCGATATTGCAGACATCAGAATTTGACGCCACTGAACAGTCCGTCTTTGAAAACGTGAAAAGAGAGAGGCGCTTAAATTATCCGATACCTGTCCCGCAACTCAACATATGATTACTGTCGGTTTGGTGGCCACTACAGTTCTACTTCCGGTATAAGGCAATAATAATAATAATAATAATAATCAGTACATTTATAAACAGCGCCAGAGTCACGCAATGTCACAACGGCGCTGGCTGGCGACAGCGGTTATCTTCCGCCCATCAGATGTGTCTTTAGGTTTCGCCGGAACGTGAACAGTGATAGCTCCGGCGAAAACGACAAAAACTTGTAAGTTGACGCCATATGTAGAACGGAAGATAGCCTGGCACGCATATGAATTCAAAGATCTGTTGTTCATATCGACGTGCGATTGACGAAATATCAATTATTGTCTGTCCAGTGCTGTGCATTGACAGAATATAAATACCCGTGTGTGTGTGTGTGTGTGTGTGTGTGTCCGTCACACTTTCTGTCAACTCGCCTACAGGTCGGACCCCTCAACGGATTTTTACAGTTGATAGCTTAAAAGACGCGGATTTACGCAAGGATGTGCCTTTTGGGGGTCTTGATGATGAATAATCACATTTATGGATCCAAAGTCCCCCAAAACCCCCATTTTGGAGACCTGGATATGCATTTCAAGCCAAATATGCAAAAAATTCAAATAGCTATATCGTCAGATCTGTGTATCACATTGACATGAAATTTGACAGGCAGCTGCGGCCAGCAGCAGAGACTTCGTGGGTGTCTCGTATGGTGGTAAAACAATTCCAAGATGGCGGACGGCTGCCATTTTTAAAATCGATATATCGCCATATCTCAGTGAAAAATCATCCGATTTTCATAAAATTTTGTACACAGCAGCAGATTTGAACTGGATGAACGTCACGTAATCAAAAATGAAAAAGTTGCATTGGACAGACTCCGAGTTCGACAGAACGTATTTATTGTTGATATAGAAAACAAAAAAAAAACGGATAACCATAACCGTCTCGTGTCCTACATGAATCATTTTCAATAACCTTGAATGACCCCTAATCCAGATTTCCAGGGCACGCCAGTATTCGACGTTGAATATCTCAGAAACGGTAAAAGATAGTAATATTAATAGTAACTTAGCACACGCCCCACTTAAAGCTGTAATTTCGCACGACCTTGCCTACATCGATCATCACGACAGCCGACGTTTCTTTTCCTATCAAAGAAAACATCTGTCTTCGTGCGCTAGTTCCTCACGTCAGTAAAAACGCCGCTGGTTGATGAACTATAATTGCCGTGTTGCGATCAATGGTTGCGATGCTGAGCGGCTGATGCTGCGTGGTTTTATATACAGCAACATCGGGCAATTACGCAGGACAAGTCAAGAGACCCTCGACGATGGCTAGTTGGTGTCTGTCGGCAGCTAATCATACCTAATTTACCAGCATCGACGACGTCAACCGACGCCGCTGATATTGGCACAACAGCAATAGCAGTTGCAGCCCAAACTCTCGTCTGTCGGTGGACAGACGTCTGTCTCAGTTTGGCGTAACGCCTCGTCTCCACCATAACGCAAGGTTTCCGTAACGTAAAGTAAACGTGTAACGCAACGCAACACAGCGCAACCGTTTGCTGTTCGACAAAACCGTCGCGAAAAAATTCGGCAACGTAAGAGCTTGCGACAGCGGAATAATTGCGGAGTTGCAAGTCCGCAAGTGCCGGTGGCGTTCCGGCGGAATTCTGGTGCAGTGCGGTGCATTACGTTGCTTTACAGAATCCTTGCGTAATGATGGAAACTACGCGCAACGTGCCGGTCGTGCGGTCTCGGAGCTTTGTCGGCATCCGCGGCACTCAGTAAATTGGGTGGCAATTTGCTGCTGGACCGATCGCAAACAAACAGGCGGTCTACGCGACGGCTGCCGCTTGTGGTGGTAGTGCGTTACTATCGCCGTTTCCTCCGACCAACATCCGTCCAACGATTACCAATCTATCGGCGCATGCCCGATCGACCGGCGAAGATGAAAGGTGCTGCTGATCGTGGCTACGTTGTCGTACGTGCAGTAAGTAATATGCTGCCGGGTAACAGGCATGGCAGCACTACGTTCCGTTAGGTCCAGTTGGCTATCTACCGCCAGCCGATTGCTTCCTGATACGACTGAAACACGTAGGCCTATATTGACGTTATAGTTCCTTGGCACGTTAACCCTTTAATGGACACATTGAAACCGCAGCGGAACGGACCATTATACAGCAATACAGTGATTAGTACACTTGCCGTTGATGGGTGGCTGTTATATTTGTTTCATTTATTACAATATCACCGTTTTAGCGACGAGGGGTCTGGGCGGGCTGTGGCCCCCAGTCTCCTGCTCGCTGTACCAAATGTAACAGCCCACCCATCAACGGCCAGTGTACCAACTTCATATTACCTGTATTCGATATGGCATTGTAATTACATTTGCATTCTAAAGGGTTAATAACTGTATTTCAATATCCATCTAAATAAGAAATGTTGACAAGACCGTCACTTATAAGACATCTTAGCATGAACTGAAAACTGATAATCAGAATGCACGTATATCTCTGTCAATTGTTATTCCATCCTAAATATAACGATCACTGCGCAGTTGGTCAAGCAGTACAATATTTTTTTAAACAAGAAGCTCAGCTATCGCGGACAGGCCGCGCGATGCCTCGTGTTGTTGGGTATCTTGGTTAGTCGCTGAAGGCTGCTCTAAGTAGAAGGATTAACATGGTGACTTTCGCAAATCTAGGCTCCGTCCGTCTACCAAGTTTGACGTTCGTAGGCCTTCGCGTTCGGAAGATACGGCGCATTTAGTGTGTCAGCTGTCTATCTACAACAGTTTCCCAGTTATTCGAACCACTATTGCAAAAAAATCGTCATTTTTACGTACCCCGGCCTTCATTTTTTGTTTACCCTGGGGATGCCTCTGTGGCAATCACGCAAAAAGTTGCATAAATGAAAAGACAATTCAGTGCTTGCCAAACCCCTCGCAGCATGTACCTATCTATCTTCAATAGTTTCCGAGTTATACGATGTTTAAGTCAATGCGTAAGTCCAAAAATCGCTATTTTTACTACATTTTTGTTTCCCTGGGGACGCCCCTGGGGCAATCACGCTAAATGTTGTATGGATAGAAGGAGAATTCGATGCTTACAAATTGTCTCGCTACATGTGCCCATCTAACTATAACCGTTTCTGAGATAGGCCTACAGCGAGATATTGGTCGAAAATCGTCATTTTTTCATACCCCCTTGCATTCGACGCCCCCATTAGGGGGTTTCCCGTTGGAATAGCGCCACCCCGTTTGGTAAGAAGAAACTAGAATGGCTTGGTTACCAGATGTTGAAATAATTTCGAAGATATCTTTATTCGTTTTGGCTCAACTCACGAACGTGACAGACAGACGGACAGACACCGCGCATGCCGGCAATAGCCGCGCTTATGCATAGCATCGCGCGGCAATAAAGTATAGTACGAGTAGACTATCGGACTCGTAACCGAGAGGTTCAGGTTCGACTGTCACCCGGTCCACTGTAAGCATATAGCCCTGAGCAAGTTGCTAACCTACTGTGTGCTCAAGTCAACTCAGCCTCCTACTCTTAGCGAGACGTGAAATGAACAGTTTTTGGCGATGGTGTGTCTGCTGGCTGAACCAATGTTTCAGTTGCAGTACCACTAACTTATGTCAAGTAACCGTCACTTTCGAGACGGTAAAGAGCTGCTGGTGGCGAGTCTGCAGACTAATTCAAGCAGCGATATAGCAAGTGTCACTCCAAAGCTTTACGTTTCTTTAACCCTTATAAGTGAGCTGTAAACAGCTTATTTCACGACCTGATAACTGCAAAATTTAATTGGCGCAAACTTTCATCAAAATCTAGGCATGTTTTTGGACTAGCGTTTTAACAGAGGAAAAGAAAGACAACTTTTAAAACTCAACATCCCGCAATAAAGTTTGTCGCAATAATTACAGTACACGTCATAATTTTGTCAAAATAATCTGTTGCAATTAATTGAACCATTTCGTTTGCTACGTGGCATCCAAAATGTTAATGCACAAATTTATTGACAATACGAAACTAGTAGACTTTTGCAACTATTTGAGCAGTGGGTACTGGTTCAAGTCAGCGCTATACGCACGTATTGCCGTGTACCAGGTGCAAACATGGACGCGCACTAACGACGACATCGGCAAACATTGCAAGAACGTTTGTATTGCAGTGCTAACAAATATTTCACTGCCAGTATCATCAATTAAAGATCTTTAAATTCTTAATTTAAATTCCACTTAAATCTTCTTCTTTCCATGTTAGACAAGTCCATACTTATAGTCTTGCATCATATACTGTGATACGGTTCCTATCCATGCAGTGAGAGAAAGAATCATAACATTGCCATGAGGAATTTCCGTTAGGTTTATTGTAACATGCTCATTCTACAAATTTCTAAAGATCTCGAGACGTTGACTACAGAGAAGACTATCCTAAACTGAGCTAAGCTACTTCAGCGACGACGCTACAGACCAGCTAATGCTAATGCTATCCAATCAGCTTCAGTCACACACATATATCTACCAATCTCTAAAGGCCACATTCCATTATTCTAGCAAGCTGCAAACCTGGTTTTCGACCAGGTTTGCAGCCAAGTTTTCGACAAGTTCGTGCGGGTTTGCGACACGCTTTCGACATGCTTTCGACTTTTTTTGTCGAAAACCTAGTCGCGAACCTGCTGCATCAATCTCGACATGTCGAGATTGATGCAGCAGGTTCGTTGGTTCGTGCGCGTGCTAGACAAATGGAATGTAGAAAAAAACCATTTCGAGCCAGCCAACGAACCTGTTGAAGCTGGATTTTCGTTACGTATTTTATTATTCGTGCTTATCATGACGTAATTAAGTGAAAAACGCTGTGAAAAATCTTGATTTTACACCGAAAAACGTTATAAATTGCGTCGATAATGAACCCGCGTTATGGGACACAGAATTATCACCGACGTCCATCCTGAAATTACTGCACGTATCAACTCATATCATTTGCTTTCATTTCTGGAAGCATAGTGCTATACGCATCATAATATGTGTCTGTCTCTGATATACTGTTTAACCCATGTGGAGTGTTTCCGTTTCTTCGACTTGGCCGCTATCATTGCAGCACCTAAACTGCACACCACGACTGCAGCACATGCAACGACTATTTCGTCTTCGTCATCCATTTTGCGAAAAATAGGTCGGATATATAAGTTACACACGTGCGGTCGTCACTAGGTTTTAAGAAACTTTGCAGCTGGCTTTCGACATGCTTTCGACCTGCTTGCAACGTGCTTTCGACACGCTCACGCAAGTCGAAAGCCAAGTTTGCAGCTTGCTAGAATAATGGAATGCGGCCTTAAGACTGCAACGAACAGCCAGCGTAAGCGAACTGTAAACAAACGTCAGAGAATCAGCTAGCCTACACCATTTTCCTACCCCCCTAATACAATAAAATAATTATCATACGACTAACCTACTAACTGATACCACAATACTTTAGTTTTGGGAATATGGAATCATTTTGACAGCTGTGTATCTAGGACGTTTATGATAAAGTTTATTCGCCATATAAAAACAGCATGTTCACAAAAGTTACACAAAAAGTGAAGATTACATACACTAACATAAAAGTTACATAAAACTAACGTTTCTGTGTAGCTGTGTAAAATATATTACAAACAGTATTTTTTAAATCACACATTATGTGACATTGTACACTATTATACATTATTATATACAGTTCATTATGTAGCTTTGCAACTGCTTGTATCTTCTCTTGGACATGTTTGAAGAAGGAATAGCTGAATGCTGCAGATACACAAAACAAGTTAATGGATCGACTGTAACTGAAAACCGACGGCGCCTGTCCTCACAGTCGTAATGGTCGTTCATCTATACAGTTTCCTGCCGTGTGCAGCGGCAATGCTGGTCTACCTGCCGAGAAGCAGTAGTCCTAGGCTACCTACCTGGCCACACAAACAGCCGGACTAGCACCGTGTGCATTCACCATATAATCTCGCCAGCAAGCTTAATGATAAGCTGCTGGCGCGATTACACGGTGAATGCGTTAGCCGTCCTATTTATTGTAACGCCGCGAAGGATAAAACTCACGCGCAATTTTTTTCTACAGGGCAGACCGAATAACGTAAACTAAAAACAAGAAGCTCAGCTATCGCAGAGAGGCCACGAGATGCCTCGCGTTGTTGAGTACTTTGGTTAGTCGCTGAAGGCTGCTCTAAGTAGAAAGATTAATGTGACTTTCGCAAATCTAGGCTCCGTCCGTCTACCAAGTTTGAAGTTCGTAGGCCTTCGCGTTCGGAAGATACGGCGCATTTAGTGCGTCAGCTGTCTATCTACAACAGTTTCCAAGTTATTCGAACCAACATTGCAAAAAATCGTCATTTTTACGTACCCCGGCCTTCATTTTTTGTTTACCCTGGGGACGCCCCTGCGGCAATCATGCAAAACGTTGCATGAATGAAAAGACAATTCAGTGCTTGCCAAACCCCTCGCAGCATGTACCCATCTATATTGAACAGTTTCCCAGTTATTCGAACCGCAAGTGCAAAAAATCGCAGTTTTCACATACCGCAGCCCACATTTTTTTCTCCTGGAGACGCCCCTGCGATTATCACGCAATATGTTTCATGGATGGAAAGACAATTCAATGCTTGTCAAACACCTCGCAGCATGTACCTATCTATATTCAATAGTTTCCGAGTTATACGATGCTTAAGTCAATGAGTAAGTCCAAAAATCGCTATTTTTACCACATTTTTGTTTCCCCTGGGGACGCCCCTGGGGCAATCATGCTAAATGTTGTATGGATGGAAAGAGAATTCGATGCTTACAAATGGTCTTGCTGCATATGCCCATCTAACTATAACCGTTTCTGAGATAGAGCGAGATATTGGTCGAAAATCGTCATTTTTTCATACCCCCCTTGCATTCGACGCCGCCGTTAGGGGGGTTCCCGTCGGAATAGCGCCACCCCGTTTGGTACGGAAAAACTAGAATGGTGAAAAACTTTCGAAGATACGATCTTTAGTAATTTTGGCGCAACTCACGAACGTGACGGACGGACAGACAGACGGACACCGGGTGACGGCAAATACCGCGCTTATGCATAGCATGTTCGGGCGGTAATAAATTATAAAAATATAGAAAAATCGGTACGAAGTAACTTTGCGAGGGGCGGTTCTGGACACATTTTTGGGCCCTCGTTTATATTTCTCAGTACGTCTGTGTTTCTCAGCATACGGGAATACGGTATGGCCCTTCATCATCGACTCGGTTAACCCTTTACGGCCACATTAAAACCGCGGAGCAACGGACCACTATACAGGAATACGGTGAATGGTACACTGGCCGTTGATGGGTAGGCTGTTACATTTGGTGCAGCGAAGAGGGGACTGGGCGGGCTAAGGCCCCGCCCAGTCCCCTCATCATTGTACCAAATGTAACAGCCCGCCTATCGTGAGTGAGTGTGTAGTTTCTTAACGGCACATCAGCACAAGAAGGCTATTTAGTGCCATTCAAGGTTTATATGATGGATAGGATATGAAAATAACTTATAAGATGGTAAAACCTATGAATTTGAAAACATTAAAGTTGCTTATAAAAACGAGTTTCTTTAATAAAATCAATGATTTTCCCGCCTATCAACGGCCAATGTATACCAACTTCACATTATTCGATGTGGCATTATAATTGCCTCTGCACACTAAAGGGTTAAGTCTCACAAATTCGGGGGCGTGACCGTTGATGGGTGGGCTGTTACATTTGGTACAGCGAGGAGGGGACTGGGTGGGGCCGTAGTGGCCCGCCCAGGCCCATTGGCCCAACGGCCAATGTACCAACTTCACATTATTCGATGTGCCTCTGCACACTAAAGGGTTAAGTCTCACAAATTCGGGGGTCTGGTCAATCTTTAACAGCCCCCCTCCGACCACGCCCTAGAACTGCCGCAGTTTTTTTGCTATGATGTATGCACACAAAGTAACGAGTCGCGTGTTTCTTAAACCGACGACGTTAATGTTTGGCGCAAAGCTGCTAATCGTGCCGTCACGTTGTGTCGCTATCGCGATGCGTAAAAGAATATCAATAACCGGTAACGTCATATGCGGGGACGTAATGAGCGTGTGTGGCATTACAGTAGTGGTAGATTCCTAGGCGTCTGGCGGGATCCGGTTGCTGCGGCTGAGCGAAAGCGATATATCTACGTGAATTACGCGCAGCTTCAGTCGAGAACGACAGCAATAACTCGTCCATCGCTCGAACGAGCCGAGCAGAACCGAGAGAGGTAGCTAGCCTGACAAGCCGGATGATCGGAGGAGGATAGGAGAGCTGGCGATGCGAGACGGCGGGCGGGCCGGCGCCGACGACGTCGTCTACGTTTCATTGACCGTTTCCCGGCGTTTCCGTCCGACAATTAGTCAGCGAGTGCGTCGTTCGTTCGTCGCCGACGCAAAAAGTCTCCAATCACATCGGATCAGCGACAGATTAACAACGGACCGGTCTTGGCTACGGGCATTTGGCGTATTAGACACAGTCCGATAGATTTGTCGAGTGTCCCGCTCAGACGCTCGTAGCCGCCGGCAAACGACTTATCAATAATTTACGGCCGAGACGTTGGAGTTGGCGCAGTCATTGCAATATGAACGACGACAAATTAGCGCCTTCTGATGAACTCATCCTCCGTATTATCTGCGAGATGAAAAGAACTGAGTTTCTACAGCAGCAGCAGCAGCAGCAGCAGCGACTTGCGCTCAGTCGTAACATGTTGCTGTTAAGCCGTGACAAGAGTCCGACACCACTAGGAGGAAAGGACGATTTGTGGTATCATCATCATCATCATCATCATCATGAGTTTTATTGCACAAAATAATAACAAGACAATAACAATTGGCGGTTTGGCTTAGTGGTGACGCGTTGGCCTCGATCAACGTAGTTGCGCTACGTCAGACCCGGTTAAAAAGGGGCATATAGTTCTTCGTGAAATTCACCTCAGAACTACGGAACGCCACTTGTCAATGGGATCACACAGTGTTATCTGCCACCCGACAGAGGTGACCGCCCCGCCTTCACCCCAACCGGACAGGTTGGTACTCGATTTATCGACCCCGTAAGGAT
>Ga0209149_1000630_pt1 | contig 15311 bp, 13 predicted proteins | sample WorMetTyACAVOLI2_FD_187423 | JGI IMG/M metagenome (GOLD analysis project Ga0209149, IMG submission 187423) | Marine gutless worms symbiont microbial communities from Max Planck institute for Marine Microbiology, Germany - Olavius algarvensis... ... | reverse complement strand
AGCTGTGACGTTGAGTATGTCCGTTGAGTTCAGGTTCAGTTCGTTTCTTACGCACGGTTTATGCTGATGCGCGGAAATTGTGTGAGCCAAAAGCCAGCGTCAACTACGTGGGAGGTCCTGCACTGTTCCCCGAACGAGAGAGTTGCGTAGTCTCATTGGCAAATAAACGTTGAGTTGAGTTTTCACATTTTTATTGAAAGCCGTGCGAAACCGAGTAGTTGGTGTCACCATGTGCATTTGGCGGTCAGTATTGATCAGCTTTATTCACCAAAGGTAAACATAATAACAAAATAAAGAAGAATAGAAAATATATAAAATAACGAACTTAACTAGATATTACACAACATACAACAAAGCGCAGCTTGTACTAATTAGATCAACTTTCTACACGGAAGTAATGTGACACTATTCATGATTAATACAGTCACTAATCATGGATTATAATACACTGACTCGAATTTTGCTATTGTTATGGCGTAGCTGTACGCTTTTTCACGTAGTTATTGACACACAGACAGACAGACAGACAGACATCGCTCACAGTATGACGGTGATGCCACACCTACTACAGGACTATGTAGTAGTCACCTACTACAGGACTATGCTATACCCATTATCAACTACAGAACAAACTAGAACGTCAGACGTAAACATGTTTATGTATGACGTCATGAATGACGTCACAAAGAATATTTAACATGAACACTGTTGCACAGAATATTAATTTTTTATCGTCTCCGGATCCTATCAGTGGCATTTATTTTCTACAGAAATGAAACCATTGTTAAGCAACAATTTACGTAAATTATGTTCACAGACTGCATGGCAGTCCACTTTTTTCTGCGCCACTCTGTAGTACCGTGAGTGTAAGAAAAAAACACGTGTTCAAGGGTTAATGACAGTTTATAGTCAATTGTTGTTTTTTGTTGTTAAGAGTGCACAAAGGTATATGCGTTAAATATTTACATCAGTGTTACATCACATTTATAGATTGCTGGTTGTAGGAATACGCTTCTTGACTAGCGCCGTGCCGAGTCGTCTCTACCACGTGTCAGTGATGGGTGCTGGTCTGATGGACCCTGCAGCGATCATCTACTCTCCGGCGATTCGCATCGACTACAACGTGCACACGCTGGAGCGCGTCACGGTCGCCGACAATCTCGCTGACGGAGTGCTCATCATGCGCAACGACGTCTACGCCGGCGCCCGGCTGGCGTCGAGCGACGTCCACGACAACGGCGGCACGGGCGTCACGGTCCACGGCTCGTTCTTCGAACTCTACGACTGCCGGCTGACCGGCAACCGGCGCGCCGGATTCGAGTACAACCCGTCCTACACGGCCGACGAGGCGCTGCAGATACGCGCCGGCATCCGCGACCCGATTGTCTTCAACCGGTCCATGTCGGTTCACCTTGGGAACGAGAACCGTCGATGGGTGACGACGCCGCGCCGCTTTGTCAACGAAACGTGGACTTACGATCTCGAGGTGAGCGTCAACAGGCAGTACAAGGTGGTCGTTGACGTGATCGACTACAACCCGGAGACGAACGTCGAACTGGTGACGGTCTACGACAGCCGGCGTCACTTCATACGTCCAGATACACTGCACTGGACCATCGACGAGGACATGGTCGACTTTCCAGTCGTATCGCAGCTCACCTATCTCACCATACGTTGGAAAATGTCCGGCATATCGTCCGGACGTCTTGCCTTTGTACTGCGATCAAGTGAGTTCCGTCGATTTATTACCTCCGCCAATGAGGCGGAGGTTATGTGATCGTTCTGTCAGTCATTCTGTCGTTCTGTAAACAGGATAACTGACGAACGCGGAAACGGACGTCGACCAAACTTGGCAGACCCTCTAGAAGTGATTAACTTTTGATGGTCATCCGCATGTGGATTCCAGCTCACTTTTTCATATTCTGACCATTGTGGAATACAGGATTTTTGGACATTTGTTAGCATTTCTTATACAATCAACAGCCGTTTTGTACCATACTTGGCGAAATGACTGACGCCGTCGAGATAATGAATCCACAACATTTTGGGACAGATCCGACAGACATCGGGAATAATCCGAAAATCTGGAGTCGAATCCCGGATCACTTTTGGTTGAAATTTTGGTGTTGGTGGAGGTTTGCGCTCTCTGAGCGATCTTGTTTGTTTTCTTGTATCTGTTTACTTAAAATGATACTCAATATCTCGATAGTATAGCTACATTCTAATTGGCTTATTATGCCCCGACCGTAGGGAAGGGGCAATAAGCGTTGCTTTTGTCCGTCCGTCTGTCTGTCCGTCGTGTACATATCGAATAACTCCAGAACGCAAAGGCCTAGCGTTCCTAAATTTGGAAGGAAGGTTCCCCACCTTAGATGCGTCTCGCATACCAGTATCAAGGTCAAACGTCAAAGATCAGGATTGGCGGCGGTCGGGGGCATACCTTGTCGGCCAAACCTGGCGGCCACACTGTTTGTTTATCTACAGAGACATATGGGAGGTTGCCGTCTGACATTGCAGCGCATTACCATGCTTTAATTAGATTTGACAATAAACTTAGCTGTCGCCAACATGTCGCGCTCAGCGTCATATAACAGTCCCTGCGGTCGAATGCGGCAGTAGAATCTATATAATTAAAATAGGACTTCTGACCGTCTGACCGGTCTTACTTAGTACAGACTGCTCTGCTGATGAGACGGGTAAGCGGGGACGGGGGTGAACTGCAAGCTAAACTGATACAGAGGTATGCCGTCTTCCCACAATGCAGCTGCAGCTGCAGCACGCATTACAGCCATCTAGCTGTAGCAACCTATGACCCCACAATAATATCAATATCAATTACCCCAGCAGCAGGCAAGGTCGACTCGGTGCACGATTGTGGCTCGTATAATTTATTACATGACGTCTGACCGTTGTAATTGACTTCTTACACACATGCTGTATTGAGGTACAGACAATAAAACAGTTTGTAGTAGCTGAAATGACTTTCAACGATCACTCAAGGCCATTGGCAATGTTATCCTTTGCTAGATTGCCTGGACTTTGTGTCCGGGAGCGGAAGAGTAAGCGGAAAGAGTGTTACGTGATGCTGAGCGCGACCTGTTTGCGATAGCTAAGTTTCTTGTATTTAACGCAGCAATATGTTTGTCGTATAGGACCTACCTGTAACATGCTTCTTACAATAAAATTTCACATCCCTTGCGTGTTGCGAAGTGAACCTAGAATGGGTGCTGCCTTGTTCGGTTTGTATATACGCGCTGGATAAGTTTATAGTGATGGTGATGATGGATGATGTAACAGAGCCGTGGAACTGGCGCTGGCCGTTTGCATCGCTCGTCCTACGCAACAGCACGATTCGCGACAACGGCCACGGCGTCGTGACGCGCCACTACAACCAGCCGACCAACGAGTGGCTCGACATCTTCCAGCGCTTCCGCTGGGAGACGATCCGGATGTTCGGACTGACTCTGGTCGACAACCACTACGAGGCGATCCACGCGCTGAGCATCACGCGCTACCACGCTCTGTACGTGCCGACGTTCGAGGAACTTCAGCGCGCCCTGCGCATCGCCGAGATCTCGTACATCGTCGAGGCGTGCGCGTTCGAGCGTAACGGCGGCGGCGTGCTGGCCGAGCACAACCACGTCGAGTTCTCCAACAACGTCTGGATCTGGCAGCTCTACGGCAATCGGTTTGAGCGCAACGTGGGAGGCGGCTTCGTTATCGAGCTGCCAAAGGTAAGACGCGAACCTCTAATATATCAGTTTACGCGCTGACGCTTCACTTTACGCTGCTTTCCTGATGGTGCTGTTGATTTTGTTGTTCGTTGTTTTTATTGATGATGATCTTTATTTTTGATAATAATCTTTATTCACGAATACATTGTAGATAATAAACACTGAGATTGAGTACAAAAAGAAACTAAGAGAGATGAAGTGAACATACATAAAACAAGCATACAAAACGCACGTTAAAAACTTATAACAGTACCTTGTGACACCAGTTTCTAAAGCTTGGCAAGTTCTTCTGACGCGACTTTTTCCACAACTTATTAGTAGCCAAAATATAATACTCATTGTCTCGCAAGGATTTGTTTTTGGTCGCCTTTTGTTACACTGGTTGTTGCTATAGCAATAAAACAGTCACAGTTATAGTCACGAAGCGTCACAGAAAAGAAGGCAATGGGTCTGGAATCATGCCGTTAAATTTACCAGTTGGCAGCACTCTGCAATGGGCGCCAGCGAGGTTTGATGTGCCAGTTGTTACTTCGTTATTGATTTGGCCGCTGAGAGTGGAGGACGCTACGGTTCTTGGTTGACTAAGCGCGAAGAGAGAAAGAGAATCATCGAATGTCTTCCTGGAGAAACCTTAGGACAACTGGCCTAACGGGTAAATGCGTGTGGTTGGCGCAGAAAATATGCAGGTTAAAGAGAAGTCAAGTAGCGCAGTAGGCCCAGTAGCAATCTGATGTGGCTTTCAGGTGAACCTGATGTACACGGAGTTGTACAACCACAGCGTCAACATCAGTGAAACGACGTTCACCGACAACGACAATTTCGAGTTCCGCGTCGACGGATTCTACTGCAATTCGACGATCACGTTCAATCGTTTCGCGCGCAACCGCTGCCGCGTCGGCTGCGTGACAATCGCCGGCACCGCCAAGGACATGGAGCTGATTGACAACGAGTTTGTAGAAAACGCCGGCCGCTACATCGTCGAGTTCAACATGAACAGTCACACGCCGTTCACGCAGTGGGTCGAGTCGCGCGTCGAACATAACATCGTGAAGCGGAACGCACGTCCCGCTGACGCCCCGCGTCGCACGGCCACCAGCCAGCCGACGACGTATGCGTTCGGAATACGTGGAGTCCAGAACGTCACCATCAACAGGAATCTGTTCGTCAATCCGGACATGGACTTCGAACTGCTCGGCGGCCAGGCGTCGTCGCTGCTGGAAAACTACCTGGACGCGACGGAGAACTGGTGGGGCAGCGTCGACCAGGCGACGATCGTCCAGCGCATCTTCGACTTCGACGACTGGAACAGTTTCGCGATGGTCGAGTACTGTCCGTTCCTGACGGCCGACTCGTTCCACGCACCGGCGCCGTTCTGCCGCCGACAGACACCGATCCTTGACCTCAGCCAGCCGTTCGGCGGTCGCCTGACGGAAAACCTACGGCTGCCTCGTCGCGCCGAGCCGTACGTGATACGCAGCGATCTGACGGTCATGAACCACGTGTCGCTGACGATCGACGCCGGCGCTGAGCTGCAGTTCTACCCGAGCGTCGGCATCCTCGTCCTCGGCTCGCTCGTCGTCGCCGGCACCCCCGACGACCGCGTCCGCTTCAGCCCGATCGACTCCTCCGATTACCTGACGAACCGCGGCCGCCGATCAGCCGTACCTGTCCAGTCCATCGACCGCATCCACCATCCGGACGTGGACGCGCAGCGCGGATACGAGATCCGGTTTGTCGGCGGCCCGAACGACGACGAAGGATTCATAGAAATCTATAACAAGACGGAGAGACGTTGGGCGATCATCTGTGACCGGAGTTTCAATGAGCGGACTGCTGAGGTGGCGTGTCGTACCGCAGGCCGCGAGTCCAGCAACGCTATTGTTCGCCGGAGTCCGTACTACGACCACTTTGTGCTTGGATATCCGCTGATGCATGAACAGGTACGGTTGTTACCTCCGCCAATGCTTGTCTCTCATTCGTTACTGTCATTCTGTCTGTGTGCAGAATTACTGCGTAAGTAACTCAGCCAAACTTCACTGAAACTTGGTATTATGATTATTGGGGCTACCAGTCAGAATAATTGATTAACCCTTTATTCGCCACATTAAAACCGCAGAGCAACGGACCATCATATAGCAGTACGGTGAAGTTGGTACACTGGCCGTTGATGGGTGGGCTGTTACATTTGGTACAGCGAGAAGGGGACTAGGCGGGGCTGCAGCCAGCCCGCTCAGGCCCCTTCTCGCTGTACCAAATGTAACAGCCCACCCATCAACGGCAAGTGTACCAACTTCGTATTATTCGATGTGGCACTATAATTGCTTTTGGAGTCTAAAAGGTTAACTTTACGTGGTGTCCGGATACGGATTCCGAATCACTTTTCCACTTCCCTTACCATTGCGGAATAGGGGATTTTAGGCGATTTATTAGCATTTCGCACACAGTCACGGCGGATTTTTACGATACGCTATTTGTCCTTTCATATGGTTTGCCGTTATGCAGATCGTGTATAGTTGGGACCAAAACGCAGGTCGAGTGCTAAGATGGATGTGGTACGAGCGTGGCGTCGTGGTTGATGTAGCAGCAGTAGTAGTATATAGCTTTTCACGTTATCTAATGTCTATTACTTGTCACTCTTTCTTAATGATGACTTGACTATGATCACGACTCGATTGAATCGCTGACGCAGGTGATCGAATGGTTCTGGCGGGAGACGCTCATCTGCGACGGCATGGAGTCAGCGCTCGACCGGTGCCGCTACAAGATCAACTACGCGCTGCCGGACTGCATGATCGAGCGAGGATACGTCTACGTGCGTTGTGGGCCTCGCAACCTGCCTCCACAGTACGAGTACTGGGGCAACATCCGCATCACCTTCCCCGATTACGAGCTTGGCCACTTCACTGGTGGATACTCGTCGCTTAGCAACCTGGACGTCTACGGAGCCGGTATCCTGCACGAAGAGAAGGCACGTTTGCCCACCTTCTAGCTTGAACTCTTTGTGGCACACGATGCCTTGCTCAAAGTCATTTGACCGTAGGTAGTCTCGCCTAACGTCAGCAGTTAAACTCACTACACTGGTGACACTTCATCTAGTCTTTTTGACAAACGATCAAACTCAAAGTCAGAACGGAATGCAATACAGGTAACACTATTAGTCATATCCAGGGGAGGTACTATGTTGGGGTTGGGGGCAGGCCCCAAATTTTGGTCAGGCCCCCCTCCCAATTTTTGAAACTTATTTGTTGATGAGCAGATATTGGCAGTCACACTGTATTCATATATCATTGATTATAAATGTTGATGATCAGGCGCCAAAAAATTTTCGACTAGAACTGCTCCGGGTCATATCTGTTAGTTGAGGACAAGAGTTAAACGTGTTCAAAGAAAATCAAGTTTACTACTCCACATAAACTACAGACGAGAGATGTTTTTTATCTGTCATTTTCGTTTAATTTATTGTAACATCGCTAGGCACTAAGACTTGATCACCGTTGGCATTTATGTAGTGCTGTGCAGTTAGCGAATTTTAACGAATTTTAAAGAAATACAAAGCTCCACCTATCGTTTTTAAGAATTTTTAAAATCGTAATTCACGAATTTTCGATTATACTGCAAATGATGTGGACGTTGATGGCGATTTTATTATATTCATCTTCATTCGTCAAGTGACAACAAAAAATAGTTAAGATGAAAACATTGCAAAACGAAACACAACAATACAAAATTACAAATAACACAAGCAAACGATGTCGACTACTGACAACCAAAAGCAACTTTTCGACTACTGTTTTTAGTTCAGATATCGAGTTTACATTACCATAAACTGAAAAAAAGTTTAAGTTTATTTTAGTTTCAGCCTTGACGTGTGCCATTGTTGAACTGTTTTTCTGTTAGGCACAGTTAGAAAGTTGTGATTAACTCTTGCTAGTATCTCGAGGTTGTGTAGTTGGTGAACTTGTTGTTCATCTGTCATCTGCGTTTGTTTTGTTTTTACTTATATTTATTGTTGCTGTCTTCTTTTGGCGAAAAATATATTTCAGCTTGTTTACTGAATGGTCTGCAAATACTGTTATCGAGACAGTGACACTATTAGCAGCCTGCAAAATCCGAAACCCTTTCACACAATTCGAGCACGTACTAATAAATTTCGTAAATCGTTTATACCATACTGACTCGACAAGTACACATAGTTATTCCATGTTACCCACTCAGTAATTAAACTCTAACATTACTACGTTATACAGTAATGTAGTTTATTTAGTCTACTGGCTGAACATTTTGACAGTTGCAGTGTTAAGTAGATATCTTTTGTATGTGTTTTATATCATCTTGTTCTGTGTTTTATCGTTTTACTCTCCTCGTGTAATCCAGCAACTAATGCTGCAATACTCAATACTCACAGACGCTGCCAGTCTGAAATGTAAAATGTTGGCTATATGATTGATGACATTTCTACATAATTATTTTGTTTCTACGTTTCTTTTTGTTTGTTTGCTTGTTTTTCTTTTATTATTTGCTGCATATTATTCGTGAATAAAGTGGCTTAATAAACCATTGATTGATTTGATTTGATTGGTTTGCAATAGATGTCTGTTTGTCTGCTGATGGGCAGGCGGCGGCGGTGCAGTACGTCTACCGAGTGTCCAACTCGGAGTCAGTGCGAGTTCACCACTGCGCCAGTCACGGCTACGACTACGTGGCGCCTCGAAACCCGTTCACGCTGCAGCACGGCTCCATCGACAACAACAACGGCTACGCGGTCGGCGCCTTGGTGCTCAACGGCGAGTCGTCGAACCAGCCGGAGTCGCAGTTCGTGCCGCTGAGGGTCAACACGGCGCCGTACAATGTCTACGGGCTGCTGCGGATGTGTACCGTCCAGACGCTGGTCTACGTGCGCGACCGAGCGCTGCTCTATCACAAGTACACGTTCGACACGGTCGACTGCATCAAGGTGGTGCGTAGTCGCGAGCCGCACAAGCAGATCGCGCTCAGGTTTCTGCAGGTGCACGTCTACAACGACACGTTCTACAAGTCAGTCGCTCGCGTCACATCACGTCAATCAATCCTAATTTAATGTTTATTGGACTATGTTCATTATAACTTATATGTGGTCGGCCTATGTTAATGTTTTCTTTCCTTAGTTGTCAGTATTGCTGTATTGGTTCCTTCTAACCATGGCCCGTTTGTGACAAAATAGGCCTAAACTTCATATTAGGCAAACTTGAAGAGATAACCCACTTACAATAGCAAAGTCTTAGCAAAATACAAACACTCAGATGTTTGCGCTTCTATACGCGTGTATAGGCCTACTAGGCTTCTCTAAGAAAATCTTTTGGGTTTGATAGAACGCATTTAGCAAAGTGTGGCAGGTAAGATTATTTGGAGAAATAGTAAGAAGCGTTTGTAAACAGAAACGTATGTCGTGATGTGAAATTGTGAATATGTGAATATGTCCGATGTGAATATGCGGAATGTTAGGAATGCAATCGAGATGTACAACGGCGAATACTTTGACGCGCGTCAGTTGATCGGCGAGATAACAGTGAACAGCACTCTACGTCAGCGACGACTGCGTTACGCGACGTCAGCTCACTACGACACGATGGGCATCCGCGTCACCGGCTCGCCGGCCTTCGGCGACTACGGCTTCATCGCTGAGATCGTGACACTGCCGCAGTCGCCAAGTGGCCGACCTGACTTCGGTAACACGGCGCTGTGACGAACTGCATAACCTACCTTTTCAGATGCAGTGGTTCACGCATGCATTGCGCTGCGCTCTACTGTGCGGCCTATATGTGAACGGACCCTAATTATAGAAGTTTTTATCGTAAATTCTTTGTAAAAGAGCAATAGTAACAACAGTAGCGGTAAAAGTACACTGTCGTCTTCAGTTAGTAGTTGGACCTGTCATGCTAGTGATTTGTGCTCGGTTTCCAGCATTATGCATTAACGTCTGTAATGTTTTTAACCTGCGTACGACGTATGATGTCAATGTTATTGTCAATGTCAATAATAGATTTATCTATTATATAGCGCAGAGTCATAAAGCATCTCTACTGCGCTGTGTGTGCTGAGAGGTATGACACCATTCTAATACAGGGAACCGGTATATTCTACAGAATCGAAAACTGTTTACTCTGGGCAGGATAACGGCGCCGAGTGCTTTTTTGTTGATGATGACACAGGACCCGGCAAAGAACAGCGGATTACGCACACGTCGATGACACGCAACGAGGGTGGCGGATTCATGTTCCGCAACGTCGGCGACAACAACCCACGCGTCGTCTTCGAGTCGAACAACATCGAGTACTGCGGCGTCGGAACGCTCAACATCACCTCTCCGACGATGATTGACGTCTTCATCCAGAACTCGCGCATGCTGACGATCGCCAACAACTTCGTGGCGCACAACGCCGGCGGCGGCATCAGAGTCAACACGACGACGAAGGACAACGAGGTGGCACTGTACGCCAACATCACAAACAACGTCGTCATCTACAATACGCATGGCGAATCGCTTCAACTCGAAGGCAAATCCTTCTTATCTTATTCACGGACACACACATCAGTTTAACTGTCCATCTTCCAGATGAACCCAGGTTAGCCGGATTCCCCCTTAATTTTCTTCTCCATTTCCTCCGAGGCTGTTTATACTCCCAGGACAGACTAAATCTTTTCATACCCTCCTTGACACCATCCCACCATGTCTTTCTCTGACGTTCCCTTGGTCTACTTCCTTCCACTTCTAGCACTGTGCATCGCTTAATCAGTCAGTATCATCCTTACATTCCACATGTCCAAACCATCTCAGTCTACCTTTCTTACCTTTCTTAACCATTAGAACTTATCTGCACTTTTACCTTTTCCACTACTCCACCGTGGACTCTATCTTGTCGCATTATCAAATTGGATTTATGCTGTTACGATAAATCAAGTAATGACTCAGAACTTTATCGAAGTTAATATTGTGAAGGAAATGAACAGTTTTGTGGCTTCAATACACTATTTACAGATAGCTTCTGCATTGGGAAAAAAGAACTGTGAGGCTCCCAGTCGGGTTAGCATTTACACTGCTGAACTGTACGCACTCACTCTAGCACTTGGACTAGTCAGAAAGTTAAGAAACAGTCAGTCAGTCATCTACTCTGACTCTCTCTTCGCTCTGCAAGCTATTAGCAATCTAACAGTGCACAATGAACTTGTTTACAAAATTCTGAAAGAATATAGTGACTTGATGAAAACCAGCAAAATATTGTTGTCTGCTGGATCTCCAGACATGTTCTGGAAACGAAATAGATAACAAAGCTGCGAAGGTGGGGCTCAGTCAAGCCACTAGTTTATTCATTCATTCATCCATTCATAATTTTAAAAACAAGAGCAAATACATACAAAATAAAATGATACAAATACATGCTGAAGTGCTGTCAGAATACCTCCAACTGATCTGCTTTCTAATATCAAACAGCTTCTTGCCCATAAGTGGCAACAGTCATGGGACAGCTGTTTGAACAACATATTTCAAATTTTCAAGCCATCCAACAGACACTGGGTCATAGACGTAGTACGACTCTACTCTGTGGGCAAGACTCCATCATTGTTAACCGACTCAAGCTTGGGCACACTCGCCTCACCCAAACTTACCTACTGTCACGTGAAACACAACTCGAATGCATCCCACGTCAGTGCCCTTTAATGGTTAAACACATTCTGCTTGAAAACACATTCTGCTTGAATGTATCGTTCTTTCTGATGTTCGTCAGAAATATTTCTCACTCTCATCAACGAAAGACTTCAATATTTTTGCAACATCGTTGCTTTTATTAAAGAAACTCATTTTTACCATCGATTACAATGAACTTGCTTTCTAATTTTTTCACATTTTTATATTAGCTTAATAGCCTTGATCTTGTCCTTGTTTTGCTACAACCTATTGTTAACTATGCTTTTACGATTTGTATCTTCTCTTCACTACATTAATGGTATGGTATAGTAGAGTTTAACGTCCCACTCGACACATTATGGGTCATTTCGGAGACGATTTTACGGGTCAGAAGACCCAACCAACAGTGTCACAGCACTGAAGGATGATGGTTAGTCAACCAGGTCAAGGGCCAATCCCACCACGCTCAGCTCACTAAAAGGTAAAGAAAAGGATGTAAGCAAAACAAAAATTTAATACATATATAGCACCATGAAGACGTGCTCGGAAGAGAGCTAAACTTAGCAAGATCAAAGCCCGATACAGTTGACCGACCTGTAAGAACTGCTCGTATCTTTGTGCACCATTATAATAGTACACAATACTGCAAGACAGAGACAGTTTTCTCTATGTTCCCCTTCCTCCAGACCAACATCACATCTCAGATGTGGCCATGTGGAGGTAAGGGGGGAACACTACATTAATGACACTAAATAACCTTATCTGTGCTTTTGTGCCGTTAAGAAACTACTCACTGACTCAATAATCAAACTGACTTGTTCCAATCCCAACAGTGCTTTCAATTCTGCGTCCTGCTTTCTTTCACACACCCATCTCTTATTCACACTAAACAATAAGCAGCTGGTAGTTTAGATGTTGTTGGATGTATGGCATCTTTGGATATTTACTTCTTTGCTGTGAACGTTTCGTATAGTTCCTGATGATAATTTCAATAAACAACACGTTTTTAATACACGCCGTTAATTAAGCTGAATGAACGTATAGTAGTGATATAATGATGCTGCATGTCTGTTTGAAGTGCAGTACATTGCAAGTTTCTGATGATTTTCTCTGAGCTAAGGACAACAACGACATCTTGTGTAGCTTATGTATTGCTTGGTTTATTCTTATTTACATTTATTTATTTATTTTTTATTTTTAAAATTTATGTGTACTTCTTGTACGACTTAAATCTGTGGGAAACATTTTGTCAGTGCGCAGTGTAATGTGTTTTATAGTTTCAAGTAATTATCATTTTTTGTGTTTGATTATTGTAACAGTCACTGAATCGAATACGATACAATAATGCTAAAACAATATTCTTTAACACAACCTGAAAATTGTACCTAAATTAGTTGCGACATTTCGCTCGCCAACGGCGAGCTTCATCAGGCTTACGTGATGTTAAGCACGTGACCAAAAGACAGTCTTTTGGCAGCACGTGACCACAAGCCTGATGAAGTTCGCCGTCGGCGAGCGAAACGTCGCAACTAATTTAGGTACAATTTTCAGGTTGTGTTATAGAATATTGTTTTAGTATTTGATTTACCAGCCTAATGAACGTTTTCAAGTAAGTCGATACAATAATGGTTACATCCATTACAGTCCGTTACAGTCTTTTTTATTACAGACCTACTCTAATAGCTATAGCCTATTTTTAGTTTTGACTGTACTGACAGGCTAAGTCACGACACGACAGTAATCTGTATGTGATGCATGGATTAGGTCACCAGTATCAAGGCTTCGATGTCCGCTACAACTACATTGCATACAATGATGCCGAATATCGCAACATCATCTCTGCCTTCGGTGTACAGCTCAATTTCACGACAAACATTGTTTTTGGCAACCGGGCACAGTGCATCGTCAATGCGTCTGTTCTAGAGAAGGTTGTAGCCTATTACTAGTGATGAACATATTTTTATAACCAGTAATTTGATGTTATATGACTTTGTTATGTCTATTTCTAGTCTGCACACTCGTCTCTTATACAGTTACATTTGTTAACTTATCAACTGAATTCTGACCATCTGTCACGATTTTGTCATATCAAAGCTTTCACTGTTTGTCTGTGAGAAAGAAAACAAACGCGATGTATTACTGAACTGCTGCATAGCAAGTGAATTGGAGACTAAGTTAGAGGGCCGTTCTCGACAAAAATTTTAGGATGCCTATTTCCATCGTTAATGTTTTTCAGTACGGGCATACAGCACGTATGTCGATATCCCTTCAGCGTCAAATTTAGTCTAAAAAATTTGGGGAATCTGGCCAATATTTGGGAGCATGCCCCTCTCAGTCATAGACTAGAACCAACCTTGCAGAGGTATCAGGGGCGAATCCAAGGGGGTGGGGCAGGGGGCCCTCCAAAGCCTCAAGTATTTTTTACACATCCTCCAGTGGATGAGATGATGATAATTATGATATTGCCATACAATGTCAGTCTGTATGGACTTGTTTTTTCTCTCCGTAAGTGGTTTTCTCAGCCTCACGACATAACATTCTTTGGGCTTCTTGGGGCTTTGCCGTCCCCCAGACCCATTGCCAGTGCCCCTCCCAAACCAAAATCCTGGATCCGCCCCTTAAAGGTACTCGTGTTTTACAGGGAACCAAATGATGTGTTTGTTGTTGCTGTTTATGTGGCATTTGTTGTTTTGCCACACAGTATTCACTACATGTGTCATGACCTTCTACATCTGTCATTCACATTTAGTGAAGTACCATTTGCATCTTGAAAACTATTAACGAAACCTGTGGAGTGCCGTCACATGGTCGCACTGGACAAGGTTGACTTGTTGATAATCTGCAGAAGTTGCAGAACACAGCCTCAACGAAGTGCTAGTGTGAACACGTGCACAGAATTGTGCCGCTGATGACGATTTGATCCGGCTTAACCATGCTGATTGGGATGTGGTGAAATGGCTGATATGGTGACAGCGGCATTCGTGAAATGAAGTGCAATTAAGCGCCGTCGATGTGGGCTAATGCCAGTTCACCGTGTGACATTGTGAACGTTTGTTTTTGGTCGTTTTTAAGGCCTATATTTTTGCTCTGTTACAGTTCGTCTGAGGATGCAGCAGATATTACATAGTTTGCTGCTGGAATTATTTGTGAATGTTTTATGGTACTGTCAGATATCTGTCAACCATCGATACGTGTACAATGCAATCTATGACAATCTGGCATTTGCTGAAAATCGCAGCACCATTTTTCTCAAGTCGGCCAAGTTTGATTTCCACGACAATTTCCTTGTCAATCCATACAATCTCTACGAAGTGGTTACATTTAATCGCACCAAGTAAGTTGTCGGCATTTGATTGTAAATTACACAAGTCCCACTTTCTTGTTTCATTGCTTTACGTAGATCGGCACGATGCTTTGTTGCTCACGAATTCATAAGGGTTAAATGTCTTTGTTGCTGTAATTAACAAATGTATAAGTTGGATTTTTTAAGTGTTGCCATAATATACATAAATGTGAGGAAACAAAAAATTATGAATGTATGCCACATGTAAAAGCAGAAAGGGAAAATATGCTGAGAGATTGCATGCTATCACTCTGAGAAATCAGTAAACATTCATGAGCTAATTGTCATGGTTGCTAGAAGTGTTTGAACGTTGCCTTAAGACTCATATCTTCACTGTTTCGTATCCAACACTCCACTTGTGTACAGAGCCTGTGCAGTGACGCTCGACATTTTGGACATTTAAATCGTTTTTTATTACTTACTTGTGATGCACCAACTGCTGTCTCGCAGATGGTGGTGAAAATGTTCACGTTGTCATGTGTTGTTTTGTGTGTCGCCAGATATCCCGATGGATCGTATCCGTCAGTGCAGGCGAGAAACAACTGGTGGGGCAGAAATCATTTGTCGTTTG
>Ga0209149_1000629_pt1 | contig 15314 bp, 11 predicted proteins | sample WorMetTyACAVOLI2_FD_187423 | JGI IMG/M metagenome (GOLD analysis project Ga0209149, IMG submission 187423) | Marine gutless worms symbiont microbial communities from Max Planck institute for Marine Microbiology, Germany - Olavius algarvensis... ... | reverse complement strand
TCCAGTCACTGAAGAGTGTCATAATGTCTGACTTTCATTCGTTTTTATGACAGCTTGTCTCACTAGTAATCACTGCGGTTTTATGCCTACTCATAATCTCTTACATAAGCCCTAATACATAATAAATTAATAAATATATAAATAAATAAATATCTCAAAAGTTCTGAGTGGCTCTGGCAATAATCGCTACAAGAGAAAATCCAGTGTCATTCCCCTTTACCATCTCCATTTTTGTTCTACATTACTAAGTGGAATATACGAGGTTTTTGCCCGACAGACTTGGACGACCGACCGCCTCGCATCGTCAGGCAAGAAACTCGTATCAGCTGCTCAGTTGAGATACGAGGTTTTGTCTGACAGACTCAGACGTCCAAATACTCGTAAGTCGCAAAACAAATATTTAGTGCAAATAAATTCACGAACTGAATATATGGCATTAATTCATATTGGTATTACAATATTATATCTGAATATCGTTACGTAATCATTAACATCTCGTGCGCAAGGACGTTTTTTGCTTCTCCTGTAAAATTTGGTTGATGCTACTTACGAGGTTTTGTCCCGACAGCGACGATATATCACTTCTTATTTGTGATTATCTCGGTTAGTTTATGAAATATGGGACAGTCAGACCACAAAGCGACAGAAAGCCCGATAACCACCCCTGACGTGTAATGCCTAAGTGGGTGTACTCACTGTACTGTACAAAAAGAAATGATAGTCTTCAGACATTCAGCAACAATAGCAATGCTGGTCCACCAGTTTGTATTATCATTATTATGAATAAAGTATCAGTAAAGTTACACCTATACTAGAACATAACCTAACCCATTACATGTAATTTTTATTAGCAGTTGACTTTTCACAGACTCTACCATTTACATTTAAGGACTTTTCCATGACTTTTATGTTTTCAATTACTTTTAATACCCCTGAATGTTAAAAACTACATTCAAGCACTTTCAAGCTATTCATATTCCAGGTGCACAGCACGATGCTTGTCAAAGTTGTCAAAATCCTCACAAGAAATTTTCACATCAGATGTAGACACTGTACCTGTTTTAAGTGCTCTCATTACTGAGACATCATGATTAATATTGATCAATATTTACAGTATTTACAATGCCACAATTTACAAATAGAATAAAATGAATTAATATGGTTTTCAGTCTTTACTGGGAGAAGTATCTATGGAATACGAATATTCACGGACTATCTAAACCATGACCACGAGAGTTGAAAATAGTACCAGAAAACATACCAATATATGTGTCAATAAATCTGCGTTCAAACCATCTTGGATCAACCTGAGCTTTAATAGCCTCTATGGCAGCATCAACTGGCTTCTTTCTTGTTTTACGATACATGTCTGCAACCAGAAAACTATACAACTCACACCGAACACATACTGTATGACACAGACACATATAACAATGACTACTACACCATTCTACTGACATAAGCTATTATGTAATCTGTAAGTTCAGGGACAGGGCTATATATAGGTAAAGATAAAGGTCTGAACACTTGCTATAGCGCCACTTACATGAGTCAGACTCGCGACCAGCAGCGCTTTACAATCTCGAGGAAGTGGCAGCTGATTGGCATGAGCCAATGGTGCTGCAGCGCATTATGTGGCCATCCATTGCCCGCGTTAACGGACAATTGGACCCACGGTGCAGATGCACTATCGCCCCAATCAGCCACGCTAGGCCTTCAGCCCGTAGCCGTAGCTACTACTCATTTCCCGTCCTGCTGAAGGTAGGAGGCTGAGTTGGCCTGAGCACACAGTAGGTTAGCAACTTGCACAAAGTTGCTTGCTGTGGACCAGGTGTGAGTCAAACCCGCAACGTCTCGGTTACGAGTCCGATACTCTACCACTAGACAACTGCACCCATATATACAACAAGACTATATAACATACTAATGGTGTAATAAGTCCCTACTAGACTAACTAACACATGTACATGATATCCAAATCCACGACACACCAGTATGAGACATACACTACAGTGCAAGAATAAATGAAGCACCAACCAAATGACAGATATGTGTTTATGTTCACATCTACAGACTAATCACACACACAAACTGTATATACAGAGACCTACAGTACACACTAATGACACACTCAGATCCATGACATTCATTGGTGCGAAAGATCGCTAAAGTCATGTTGTTCTTATACACACTGCATACACACATACACGTATACAACATCGAAAGCAGGTGATAATCAGAAAATCTGACACCCGTAGTGAAACATAATAGACATTGATTTCAATAAAATTAATGCTAATTGGCAAGTACAGTAAGTTTTATTTTTCTAACAGTTTTGTCACTTTTGTGTGGAATGACCCCTAATAAAGTTTTAACTTTTGAAATGTAGTTGAAATGTGCTTCAAATTTTACAACATAAACAAACTGGAAGAAATATGCAATAGAGTCTGTAAGCAGGTCATGAGATTAGGGTTAACCCTAACCCTAACCCTAGGGAACAGGCAAAGTAGGTATTGTGACGCTCGTGTGTGTAACCTTCTGGAAATGAACGAATTTTGATGTTGATCATATTCCGAATGTGGATACAGGATTGCTTTTCCACTTTCCTGAACACGTGGAGATAGGGATTTTTACGCTTGCCTGCAGTCACGAACACGTCGAAGGACATAAGTCAAACTTGGTATGCATGGCCATGGAGTTATTTATAGTTCCATGTGCATGGGCAAGGTGTCACCCTCTCAGAGTGGTTAAATTTTGGTGTTGATCCATTTCTGGATGTGGATCCCGGATCACTTTTCCACTTAACTTAACACTGCCAGATAAGGCATTTTATAATGGCACACCAGGGGGAACTACTCTCGTACAGTTATTATGCAGCTGCAGCGAGCGTGTTTGTGTTCCTCTCAGACACGGTTCAATTCAAATTTCTAAAGTTAATCTTCCTCGGATTCAGAATCGTTAACAGCCCATTTGTAATCAGGATGACCAAAGTCGATGACACCAGAGACAGCAGCCAAGTGAAGTGGGTGTATAACAGATTGAATGTTCATGGTGCAAAGAGTGAAGCTGGAAGGGCCAGGATTAAGTTCAACATCACCAGAGAGAAGAAAAAGGACAAAGAAAAATGCACTTGCAGGGGAGTTCGTTCAGTTTCGATGAACCCGTCTCGCTTCCCCCGGGGCCGTGGGGGTCGCTCAGACTGTTCTCCAGTATAACTGCTTTTATCAACCGGATTTCATATTAGTTCACTAATCACTAACCTTACGAACCTACTGAGTACTGAAATGTGATAATCGGCAGGGTAAGGCTAGTTCAGTTGGTTTAGTTGGTTCCATAGATGTAAATAAAAACTTTTTGCTGCGCCAGTTGTCCGTTGCGCCTCGCACATTCCAGCCTCACAGATTACCCGTCGCCTCGCATTGATACCTCGCACCGGTACCTCGCATTTTACCACCTCGCACCTCGCACTTTACCCCCGCCCCACCGATGCTATGCATACGGCCGATTGTATTTTGACTTAGGCCTATTGAAACATTATTGAACCAATTCACAAGCACTACACATTACATAATATACGGACTACTAGAATTTGTCTAGACGACATTGCAGAAGGGAAGGGATTGCGAAGAGATCAGGATGACCATCACGCCGTAACATGACGCCGATAATATTGATATTATTACCTGTTATTTCATGTCGATATTACAATTATTACAATTTTGTTCATGTTCCATAATATTCATAAATTACACACAACTCACAACTACACACATAACAATATATACACATAACATTTACAACACTATTTACAAAACTACAATGGCAGAATATCTAAAGTCTTTGGTCGTGGCACGACCTAGTTTTACTCTATGGACCTTGCTGTAAACAATCAATTTTTAGCATGCAGCTCATTTTTGGCCGACCGTTAGGTCAGGCCTATGCTACAGGAAATCCGTTGTTGATATCTTCAAGACCTCCATCCGTCCGTCTGTCTGTCCGTCTGTAACGTTGGTGTATTGTGGCCAAACGGCTTAAGCGATCGGGATGATTTTTGGCACACACCTTGCCCTGGACAACAGTGACCATGTGTTAGACGGAGGTCCGAATCCCCCCACTGAGGGGGGAACTAGCCCCCGTTAAAGTGGTGGGGGGTCGGGAAAATGACGCCGTCTGCTCTCGTACGGTCGGCCACCTCAGCACTAGCTGAGTTCTTGTGGTGGTTGGCATGGTAGATACCGGTATAATCAATCAGATTTGCCAGATGTTATCATTTTGTTGAAAGTTATTGTCAGCTTCTTTTGCTGAAAAAAATGATTACTAAGTACATTACAAAGCACAGTAGTAACTGCAAAGTGTGCATGTACCGTATTAGGAATACCAACGTTTGTTTTTTCGAATGTATGCATGCAGATCAAGTTGGTCAACATTTTAACCTACGTCCAAATTTTGAGTTATAAAATCGGCGTCACTATCCCATAATTCCAACCGGCATGCGGTACAATATAAAAGGCCGGTGGCAACTTGGCCACCATGTGTGTGTCGCTAATCATCACAGTTATGAAACAGCGACGTTAATACCAGTACCAGGCCACCATGTCATCGACTGGGACAAGGCAAAAGTGGTTGACAGAGAGGCACAGCGACATACCAGATGGATAACAGAGACACTTTGGATCAGACACATATCGACAAACGCGGGGGTGCAGTTAAAACTATGCGCAACATCACGCCCCATTTTCAACATTTTCATCGCTCACTGTCTACTCAAGAGATCGCGAATGATGTCTTCGTCAGACTACGAAACATATAACTTCGGCCTCCTGTGACCTTGACCTTTGACCTCCTGACCCCGAGGTCAATCGTTCACGTCTTTGGCCCGGGGGGAAGATTTATGCCAATTTGCATTAAAATCGGTTCATTCGGTTTCGAAGTACAGCGTTCACAAGTTGGTAACAGACAAACGAACGAACGAACAAACGGACAGACGAACGGACGAAGGGATAGGTCGAGAATTGCGTTCGGCCAGTGTACATTGACGTACGTACAAGTACAGTATATGTTCGCTGTCGTTATTGCGTTCGTGTGTTTTTATCACGCTGAGCGCATTCTGTCCGCCATAGCTAAGTTTCTTGTTTACCTCTTTGGGGGATGGGAGGGCGGAAATGGTAGAGGGTAGCGAGGCTGGGGGAGAGAACGGGGAGAACCGGGAGGAAAGGAGAAGGGGCGGGAAATTGAAATGCACGAAAAAAATAACCCCAAAACGCAACAGATTTGGCATTTGGGGACGCCAATTGGGGGACACCGCCCGTGTCATACATTTTAGAAAACTTTTTCAGGGACGACATTTTCATCGTAGATAGTATGCCTCTATCTAATAGAACTTCAAAAGTAGACAATACTTAAAAGTTGCTACAGAAATTCAACGTACCGTAGGCCTATTTGGAATTATTGCGGATACACAGGGGTGCTACCGCCCCACGCCATATATTTTTTAGAAATATGTTTTCACGCGCAACATTTGCCTCAGACATACTATGCCATCTTGCATCGTTTGTAAGTTATAATGCTTCAAAGATGACTATATTTAAAATATCACAAGAGCAATGTAACATATTTGGAATTATGGCACTAATAGTCCATGGTACGAACGGTCTATTGTACGAATGGTGTACATACGTATGATACGGTTCGAAAAGTCCTGTAACCTGTGAATCAACGGTTTGTTACGTATTCAATGACTGTTATTTTCCGTAAATGATATTTTCCGTCCACGCGGATGGACAATTATATTCTCCCAGCACTATTTTCCGTCCACAGCAGGAGTAAGAGCTAGTGGCAGTTATACCGCCAAAAACCACACTTTGGGGGAGGGGCCTGGGGATGGGGCTCTGCCCCCTCCTCAGAATAAAAATAATTCTAATTATAACAATATTTAAATTATAATTTTGTAATTTTTGCAGACGGAAAGTTCACATCTTTTTCGGGTGTTTTGTAATGTGCGTATTGTTTGCGCCCTCTGGTAAATGTCACATAACAGGAGCATAGGAAGAGGGGGCTGGGGGGCGCCCCCCACTTTGAAGTCAGGGGGGCACATACACTGTTTGCTCCCTCACTTTTTGACACCATAAAAATGATAGCATGTGTTCCATATCTCCAGTTTGATTCTTAGCCATTCTGTGGCCGTTTTGAGACTTTTTTTTGTTATGTTGCCATATTTGATTTCATATACCGGTAAGAATGAGTGCATTCATTCATTCTAATCATTCTGAATGACTGCGCCGACCAGTCCATATGCGCCCGAAATTACGTTACGTTAATAGTCGCGTCGGCGGAAGTTGTTCCGGGCTGTATTTTACCGAAGGCCACGCTTAATGCCATAAAGATAAAGCCCACTCTCTAAAATATCAACATTTCATGTTGTTTCCAGTTCCAGTTTACGGTACTTGAAATATGAGATTTGTCATTTGAAGCAGTTTATTGAACTACATGTAATACAACATTGAGACAATGAATTCCATCTGTCTACTATTCTGTTAATAAATGCAAATTTTCTGATATCCAGCCAAGATTTTTTAAACAATTTCTTCGAATGGCCTCGTCTGCCACTTTGATCATAATCAAAAAATAACTCTGTTAACATTGTACATAAGCTTACCGTTCATAATTTTACATGTATCAATTAAATCACTCCTGATGCTTCTTGTATGAAGACACATCAGTCTCAAATGTTCCAATCTATCATTGTAATGCAAGTGCTCCACATCTTTTACCAATTTAGTTGCTCGTCTCTGAACCCCCTCGATCAACTCAATATATTTTCTAAAATGTGGGTTCTGTATGGTTAATAATGTAAAGAATAATAACAACCGGTGTGGGCCTTAGTATATTTCACGTTTTATTTGTTCCGATGAAGGTTAACGACAAGGGCTTTGTGTATTCGGCGGACTCTGTGTAGATATGTGACGATTGGTACACCAATGGTCATTTTTGCGGTTTGACTGTTTTTGACTGTTTTTGACGATTGGTACACTGTTGGTACAGTCTTGACGTCAAAAACAGTCAAAAGACAGTCAAAACAGCAAAAATGACCAGTGGTGTAGCAATCGTCACATGTCTACACAGAGTCCGCCAAATACACAAAGTCCGCGTCCGCCGAATACTAAAAGCCACGACAAGGTAAATGTAATTTTATTTAGGTCAGCAGGTGGCTTGTGTAGTTTGTTGCGTGTTCAATTCCTCGTCGGTTTTGTTTACTGGTGACGAAAATCAGCGCTGTTAATTGCGCATTCCGACCCGTACCCTGAGATGTTACTAATTATGTTTTTAACTTGGCCAGCTGAATATCTCGAATCGATGATTCCGGTCCGCCATAGCGAAGGTCCGCCATAGCGAAAGTCCGCCATAGGATGCCTAACCCTAACCGTAACCGTAACCGTAACCCTAACCCTAACCATAACCCTAGCTATGCCGGACCTTCGCTATGGCAGGCCGGTACCGAATCGATGCTCTTGCGAAATTGTTCCGTAGGCGTGTAAACTACCTATAAGATGATCACCCTCGTGATACTTTTGTGAATGTCTTCGGCAAATCTGTGCCCACCCCGGCATGTGCTGAAGCAGTTTATTGAACTACATGTAGTTTCTGCTGCCCCCCAAACTGGGGGGGGGGGCAGCAGAAAAGTGGGGGGCCTAAAAAAATTTTTTCCGGCGCTTCTCGCCGGAATCTGTGCCCCCCCCCACTTTAAATTTGCTTCCTACGTCCCTGCATAACGTATGGACGGAAAATAGCGTAGGACGATGTTTACGGTCCGTTCTTCGTGGACGGAAAATAGCGTCCGTCCACGTCCACACCCAGCACTATTTCCGTCCATGTGGACGGAAAATATCACCGAGCGTTATTTTCGGTTGAGTTGTTGATATTTGCAAATTAAAATATTGCATAATATACGTCAGTAGCGGGAAAACCGGTTCATATTGCGTTTTTTTCGTGAATAAATACAACAATCGTGTGTGAAAAAAACGGCATAGCGTCGGGTTGTGAACTTTTCCCGGAACGCCTGAAACAACATCAAGTGACAGCAATAAAAGATCTATCAAATTCCGAAATTCGTTTTAATATATTCCCAATTATTAATGCAACAACCTGCGACGACGATAATCAAACAACAAACATTTGCAAATGGCGCCAACGACAAATTGAGGCCAGGAGTCAGGTCACGTGACAGGTCAGGTCAGGTCAGTTTATATAGGTCAGGTCAAGCGCCTGCTGGTGTCTTGAATCTTCGCGTACGGTGCTGTATATCGGCATGTAGGGACTATCACGGTTTTTCTAAGTCGGGTCTACCCAGGTCAAAAAAATTAAGTAAGCAAGCGTTTTCTATACCGCTCATGAGGCGTGGAACAAAACGGGTTAGCCCGACACGAGCATGTCTGGCGAACCCAAACGTGTCTGGCTTATGCGAGTTTTTTACCATAAGAAAGCGGGCTAACCACGCAAACTTATAACTATATATATATATATATATATATATCAACACACTTTCTAACTAGCCAGCCAACGTTAATTAAATTAGACAACGAAAATATTGGTGGGCATCTAACACCTTTACAATCAGTTGTGCACGAAATCACAGGCCCGTGCAGTGCTGCGACTTTACTGTACAGAGTCAATTAAGTCCGGCTTCCATGATCGTTTTAGCGACGTTTATAAACACGAAACATTAGAAGGCGTCCTGACTGTTCACGTAGTTCGGCGCCGACTATAAATACCTCCAGACATAGGTTTACTTACTTCTTATATATTATATGTCACTGTGTAATGCTTATATATATCACTGACCACAAGCCAGTTTTAGGTTGCATCAGGAATGTCCGGCAGGACGAACTTGCGGAGCAATGTGACATGACGGACTGTCAAACGCCTTGCTAAGATCCGACGCTAAGACGACAACGAATGGGTTACTAGAGAGTATATAGGTCAGCCAACCAGGCCGACTCAGCCTTTCATAGTTCCGGGGTCGATAATGAGTAGCAAGCTGCAATTAAATGTCTGCCAACACAATCAGTGGTAGCGCCGTCTGGTGAACGCATAAACGAGGGTAAAGGCAGGCATGGTGTAATTTGTAGGTAAAACTGTGATCCATGCTTGAGCGCAATAAGGGCACTGTATAAATCCGCTTACCTTACCAGACTACAAGACGTGTGTAAAGAACCACTTTTTGGTTTGCTGACAGACACAGACAGACAGACAGACAGACACGTTGAAAACAATACGACGGCGGCTGGTAGGCTAGTGTATACGTACAAGCTGGAGTACGAAGATTGAGCCGTGGCCGACGTCGAACAGCGTCTGGTTGACAATGACGCCATCGGTCTGGAGTTCCGACGACCCAGTCTTCTCGATCTCTATACGCACGTGACTCGCTGCCTCGTCGCCATCTTTGATTTCCACCTCACCCTGCCGACCACAACATCGTCGCAGCTGCCATCTTCCTCATTTACAATTGCCTTGGAGACGGCGTAGAAAGACACCCGTAGGCCTAATGGAACAGCGACAATATTTTGTGGACTGAAGGGATATCGGGCATACTAAAAAAGGACGCAAACATTTTTGGGGTCTGGCTTGCGGAAAATAGGGTATAGCCTAGCTACTTTTTTGGGAGGGAGGGTAAAATTACTAGTGCGTGAATAAATCGTCTCTTCTCCTTCTGGCGTTCTCGTCAAGTCACCTCCTGCAATCTCGTTCACACACACACAGACTACCCACAACGCAGTCGACAACGCAACGATCGAACGAACGCAGCCCGACGACGACCGGCGATCGAGATTGAACCCGAGACCGCAGACATAGAAGTAGACGTTTTTACCAACATTACATGCATAGACGTGGACGGCGTTCGATGTTGCATTTATAGCTGCGTGTAACGGGCGAAGATCAACAAGAATACTGTAAATACTGTAAATCTTCATTAATGATAAGCAATTCATATGCAAAGTAAAACATGATAATTTTTTTGAAATAAGAAAAAAGTGAAATATTTCATGAATATGCATTATGTCAATGACAACGCAAGTTAAAAATATTAAAATAACAGGGCAAGTTGTGAAAACACAGGACATGACAAGACAGGGCTTGTCATGGCATACGAAGAATGATGAAGTGGACGCCAGTATGAAAACGTGACTAAAATAATAATATTCACCAGTTTATTAATTCAAATCAATAATAACACCACTCCGACTCGGCCATTCGCGCCTCAGTCCTCGGCCGTCCGGGCGTCGATCGTCGGTATGCGCGATGCCGTCGGTACGATGGTCCGCATGTGATACGGTGAACCGTTTTATCCAATAATAATCCAGCTCCACTAACAAAAAAACATGACTTGGGCGGTTACTTTATCGAAACTAACTCTGCCGTAGGTCAGACTCCACCTCATCGGCTTCTGCGGCTTCTCCATTCTCGTGCTTCGGCACTCACCTCGTTCAGCGCCTCGATAACTTGTTTGCCGTATACCAACTTTATGAGCGTGGAGCCGCCGCTGATCGTCGAGGAGGAGGACGAACGCGTGAACCAATTTGGTACACAACAGCAAGTTAGGAACGTAATGACAGTTACGTGACCAAATATCAAAATTTTTAAAATCCAAGATGGCGGACGGCCGCCATGTTGAAAAATATTGGAAATGCAATAATTCGACTATCAGTGGACTGATATGGACGAAACTTGGGTGGTCGCATCCCCCATCACGTCCCCGACATGTCCGCCATGATGCGGTTGCCATGGTAACGGCCGTTGCCTAGTAACCGCGCATTGAGCATTTAGCAGTCGTGGGCGTCTGGAGGCAGAACGCGTGAGCCAATTTTGATGAAATTTGGCACACAAAAGCAATGAATGTCACGTGACCAAATATTAAAATGTTAAAAATTCAAGATGGCGGACCGCTGTCATATTGAAAAATGTTGGAAATGCTATAACTCGCCTACCAATGGACCGATTTGTACGAAACTTGAGTGGCCGCATCGCATCATGTTCCTGACAAGGCTGACATGTTCGCCGTCATACGGTTGCCATGGTAACGGCCGTTGCGTAGAAACCGCGCATTGAACGCTTAGCAGTTATGGTCGTACGACGTCCGGAGGCCGAACGCGTGAACCAATTTTGATGAAATTTGGACGTCTGTATGGCTGGATGTGTGAGTCGATTTCGTTGAAATTTGTACGGTCAAATTTCACTACACCGCCGATCTGTTCGCGTGGTCGGTTTGCCATGGCAACGCCCGTTGCGTAGCAACAGCGTAATTGAAGTTCCAGCCTTTTAGTTTGCCGGGATGACAAAATTATAGTAGACTGCCCCCGAACACGTTGCAAACCGTTGACCACGATATAACGGCCGTTGCCTATCAACCGCGCATTGAAGATACAGAGTTATTGGCGTCTGGAGGTCGAACGCGTGAACCATACATGACGGCAGACAGATAATGCAAATACAAAAAAAACTACAAAATAAAAGTAAGAAAGAAATATATGTCATTAACGGTACGCCTACAAGATACACACACGCCCTACTAATAGATGTAATTGCGAATAATCTTGATCGACGTATGGTTGAGTGACTTAAAATTTTTTTAGTTCAGTGCTGCCTACGTCCATAAGTCAATTGCACTATTTAAAAAAATACTATTTATAGTACTTTCACAAATAGCGAACTTAAAGTAAGGACGTAGGCAGCACTGTCGATTGCTTACTAACTAAAAATTTTGCAAGTCACTTCAGCTCGTTCAAGGACATTCAAAATTACACCGATAAGTAGGGCGGGTGTTCTTACTAGATATCCATTGTCGGCGTAAATATAGTGTCTATTTTGTACCGTTAATGCCATATTCAACGTCAAATATTTGCGTGACCTTTAAATTTTGGTTAGGGGTCGTTCAAGATCATTGAAAATGGCACCATTCGATAGACCATATGCGACTTTCTATTGGTCGGCCATTGTAACTATAGCTCTATCTTGTACCATTTTCGCGTTTTTTTCAATTGACGTCGAATAATATCGTGACCTTGAAATCGGGGTTAGAGGTCACTCAATGTCATTGAAATTGGTGCCATTCGAAAGCTTGGGTGCGGTTTCCTATTCGCCTCCTATAGTAACTATGGCCATATCTGTAGCCGCTTGTGAGATATTCAGTGTCAAAGAACGGCGTTACCTCGAAAACCACGTTAGGGGTCGTTCAAGGTCATTGAAAATGGCGCCGTTCAATACACCATATGCGACTTTCTATTGGTCCGCCATTGTAAATATAGCTCTATCTTGTAGGCTACCATTTTCGAGTTATTTGACGTTGAATAATATCGTGACCTTGAAATCTGGGTTAGAGGTCACTCAAGGTCATTAAAATTGGTGCCATTCAAAAGCTCAGGTACGGTTTTCTATTCGCCTTCTATAGTAACTGTGGCCGTATCTGTAACCGTTTGTGAGATATTTAGCGTCAAAGAGTGGTGTGACCTGGAAAACAGGGTTAGGGTTCGTTCAAGGTCATTGGAAATGGCACCATTTTACAGATCGCATACTAGTTCCTAGTCGCTTTCCATAGTAACTATGGCGCTATCTTGTATCGTTTGCGAGATATAGCGACTTATTGGTAGAAAATCGCGAAACTTTTATACCACACCTGTATTTAGCGCCTCCGTAGGGGTAACCCCGTCGAAATTTTGTGAAAATGTTTGATGCTGGTAAACCTAGAATGATTGGGCTACCGTATGGTGAAAAAATATTGCCGAAAAGTTTAACCGTCTGAGTAGGGTGCACGAACGTCACAGACGACAGACAGACAGACGACAGACACCATTGCCGTGCCATTATCCAAACATAACGTAGCAACGTTCGGCTAAAAACCTTAAAAGTTTTATCACTGTTAAGGCCCATTGTTCAATGACGCATCTAAAACAGCAAAAAATTATTTGGTTTCTTCTAGTCCTCCGTTGGGCAGTGGATGTAATACACTGTGGCCCGAAAAAAAGTGGCCGCCTAAGTAAAGTACAGTAACAGTCATAATACTGAACAGAAATCATTGAAAATTACAGAGAACACACAGACATTCATTTGAACATTGTGTGCTAAATTGCAAGTAAGTTCAGTTTCAGGATCGTGATATTATTATTTGCTTTCAGCAACACATTAAAAATGCAATTTTCCAAAGGAAACTATCAGTGTTAAATCCAATGAATCACAGTCTGCAAAGAAATCACGGTTACAAAATAATGGTGTTCAAAATGTCCACCGTCAGAGTTCACACACTCTCGCAGTCGAGTACGCTACTGAATACTGATAACCATGCTGTTTTGATAAAGTGAAAACTGCGTCAATGTTGACGTCAGAGTGAGCAATAGTGACGTAAGTAAGTAAACAATATTGGAAACTGCAATTTTCGAGTACCAGTTTATAATTGCTAATATTTTAATGACGGTAAGACGGATTATCATGAAAATTTGTCGTTTTATCTCAATTAGATGCTGCTTGTATATGCTGTTAAATTATAATTAAATAACGTTCTTTATTTTTGTAAAAATTTAAACATATTTAGGGGGGCAGTGGGGCACGTTTTTCGGAACACAGTGTATGACTTATATTACATCCACGGCCCAATGGAGGACTAGAAGAAACCAAATGATCTGATCTCACAAGCTATTATTTGAGTATATTTATAGCATTCTAGGCATTCTAATAAAAAATAGTTCGCATGCATTATTTATAGAAATGTCATAGATATTTATTAACAAGAACATTATAAATAAATAAGTAAGATTATTTATAGGATGCAATAATCAAAAGTCATGATGCGCCAAAAAAGTCACGATTCGCCGATGAGATAAACGAACGTCACAAGGATATCACGGCTTGTACGGTAGTACAAGCTGCTGTATAAGCCAATGGTCAAAGTAATGGGATAATGCGATTTTCGACCACCCACAGCGGCAAAACTACTGAACCGATTTTAATAAACCCTGATACAACTACACACTGGAGGCCACCCGGCATGCAAACTCTGACTTCGATACGGCGACGTGGGTGGTCTGGGCGAATAGCCAGTTTGCCACTGTCTCTTTTTCTTATTTCTTTTTTGTTTTCTTTGCCAAGGCCACAGGTCGCGCACTGTGCGTCAGATCTGGACCAATGAGGGCCCAAAACGCGTCGTTCCGCGCAAGGAAGTGCATTTTGGGGCTCTGAACGATGTCATCTAAATTTGAGGATAAAACCCCCCAAAACTAAAATTTTTGGGGCGTGAATAGGACTTTCAAGCCTGAAGGACGAAAAATTCAAATCCTTGTAACTTGGAAACTACTGAGGCGATGAAGAGATACAACGATGAGAATGACACTGGTCGACGGATCGACGTCGTCAAGCACTGCATGCCGGGCCGTTAAGACGTGTCAGCAGTAATTTGTTTAGCACCGCAGTGGAATATAGCATACGACAGTCTCACGACGTCACGTGACGTCGAACAGCATCAGCTCGTAGCGTGTAGTCGTGTCGCGACGTCGACGAAAACATCGACTCGACACAGTCATAGTGATAGGATACTGCTGCAAAGAACGCTATCTCAAGTTATACCATTTGCTACTTCACTTTCATACGGGCGGCAGCTTCCAGCTTGAAGACGAGAAGGCGTGGCGGACATTACCACCTGCAGTTAGTATTCGTGCAGCTAAGTACCGAGCAGTGCCAAGCCACAGACCAGAGAAGGATACCAACGTGTCGTGACATCGCGAGATACACTGCGACCAGAGCCATAGATTAGAAACCATAGATTCCTAATCTATGGCTCTGACTGCGACTATATATTGACTAGCTATTAACTAGCGGTCATTAGGCGTCGCTGTCCGGCTGTCAGTATCGATCAGTCCGACTCCGAGCACCTGCCCACTACCGACCAATCACGACCAATCTTCGCCGTCAAATGCCTTCGCTAACTCAATTACGACATCGCCACTACGACCGTCTACACGTGCGCCACGCTACGCTTGTTGGTCGTACGTAGTACGGTAGTAGCCTATCGTAACAGTTTCATTCAAGCTATCATTCACAGCCGTCGTCGTCGCACTGTGTCCAGCGTCAGCCGGACGACGAGGCAGATCAGCTGACCACTGAGCAGCGAGGCACATCAGTGACCAGCGTGACACATCACACTGCCACAGTGACAACGACCTTAGCAAGTATCGTATTGGTGAGCGTACTGAAACATCGGTAACATCCCCGTCATTTCATTACGTAATTACGGGGGTGGGTCGATAATCCTGCCCCCGGATAACGCTGTGTGG
>Ga0209149_1000627_pt1 | contig 15319 bp, 6 predicted proteins | sample WorMetTyACAVOLI2_FD_187423 | JGI IMG/M metagenome (GOLD analysis project Ga0209149, IMG submission 187423) | Marine gutless worms symbiont microbial communities from Max Planck institute for Marine Microbiology, Germany - Olavius algarvensis... ... | reverse complement strand
ATACCATCCTAAATGTTGTAACAAATTGCTGTACCATCGCGTAGTTCAGAATCCGTTGGAAAACGAAAAAACTTTTCCCGGCGAATTATGATACGTATTAGTGCACGCTGCACAGCCAACATATGCGACGCCAAAGTTGACAATGTAAATAGACGAAGTCGCCACCTAGCGGACGGTAGGACCTACCGGCAGAGTTCGGAATTTTCAGCGTCAGAATGAAACTTCAAATTTCTGGCCCCTTACGGTAAAAATTGAGAGTCCAAACTTTGTAGGTGAAAATGTGATATATTAAACTTTTTATTGAACGAGAAAAAATATAGGTCAATCTGCGCCGGAGTGTCCCTTTAATGCACAGACTGTTCAGGTGTCTATGTCGTATCGGTTTAATTTACGATGCAGCACTGACGAGCTGAGGCAGGCAGTTGATCGAGCAATCAGTCAGATCGTTAACCCCGCCAAAGTGAAAGAGAAGATCATCGACCAGTTGAAGACGCAGATTGTTGACCTTGAGAGATTTATTGATTTTTTGCAAGGTGAGTAACAGTCGTTTTCACCATTCTACATACTTACTAATAGAACACTAGACAGATTACAGCTGTGTGTGCTCTCTGTTTGCTGACAGTGAAGATGGAGAATCTGCAGAGACAGAACTGCAGTGTGCTATAAAATGTATTCGTAGTCTTCGTAAAAAGATAACATTTATTGTTTGATATCCGTGGAAGCTATTGCTCAAAGGTTAAGATGAAGCACTCTGTTGTTGAACGGGTTTCAATTCCTGCTTAATCAGCTGTGGTGTGAAGAAATGCGTCCAGCCAGCATTGGCACATTGCTTCAGAAGTAGTTGTTTGAGCCTTCAGATGCTAAATGTGTTGTCTATTTTGTATCCGTCCGTCGCAACTTGTTGCACCGTGTTAGCAACATTGAGTTGCAAACATATACGAAATAACTCAGTTCTCAGTTGTTGAGTGATGGATAAGTAGAAATGATATTTGATGTAAACAGATGAGAGTCACTGTGGACCGGGCACACATGAGGGATGTACTTGTCCACTGCATGGCAAGGTTTGCTGGTTTTATATCACAAAAAAACTGAATTTCTTTGCACATGCGAGTAATCACCAGCTTCTGTTCTTCTGTTACTACATGTACAGTGATGCATACAGTGTGTCTCAAAAAACCGGACCCCTATTACATTTTTGTCTCGCAGTGCTATGCATAAGTGCAGGCTATGCCGCCATGCGGCGTCTGTCTGTCTGTCCGTCTGTCACATTCATGTGTTATGTCAAAAGGAATAAACATATCTTCAAAATTTTTCATCGTCAGATAGCCGCACCATTCTGGTTTTTCTGTACCAAACGTTATGGAAATATTCCAACGGATACCCCCCTAACGAGGGTGTCGGGGTAAGCAAAAATCGCAGTTCTTGATCAATATCTGTCTTCATCGCATGCTGTTGATGGTTTGACTGCCAAGTGTAATACACACAGCTGCACCGGACCATGGCAATTTGGTGACACTCATCGCTGTAAGCAGTGGCGTTTGTTGTTCACGGGAGATGACGATGAAGTGTTTATGACAAGAAGCCTCAGCGTTATGCGAAGACAGCTGAACAGCATTGAATGGTAAATCTGAAGCCCACATAACTAATAATAAAAGACTGCAGTCAAGGTACTGTACTGTTGATACTGACAGACATGGAGCATTGCACGGCCTCTGTGACAGCAGAGCTACTTGTCAAATAACTCCAACAAATCTGGTCCAATATCAACAATTTGTTGTACACAGAAGTGGCATCTATCTTCACTTACTGGACTTGCTGTTTTGCAAAATGTTTAAAACAGAGAACCAGCTGAGTTTTTCCTATGCCACCCAGAACAGAGGCTAGTGAACAGTAATTGAATGGATGGTTTTATGTGCTTAGATGAAATAACACATCATCCATACAGAATTTGGTCAGGGGACATTTACAGTAAATACAGCTTCATAAGTCAGAGAAACTAAGGTTTATGTGGGAGGCATGAAAGCTGACGAATTTGTTGGGACTGTGCCATACACGTTCTGATGTTTTGACTGAATACTGAGGACTAGTCAGTCTGTTTGGCTGCAGTAAATACCTCACATTCTTGTGCATTTTTAATGTTTTGCTTGACTTTAAAGCCAACTGAAGAGGATTTTCTTATTTCAGATGATGTCTGCCGTGTGAAATATTAAGTATATTAACTGTGATTATTTACTTGCCATTATTATGAAATTCGTCACCTTGCAGCTCAGGTGTTCTACTCCTTCATGCGAATCATGTCTGATTAAAATGTCAGAGAAGCAGCCAGTGGTTTGGCTGGTGCTAGATGTAAAGTCAGTATTTGGTCCTGGCCAGTTAATCGTGACATTTGATGTATGTTTGCAGTCGTCATCATCAGCTCGTAATGCGTCGAGCCGGGTAGAAAGTGCAACCGATGTCGGCGAGAGCAGAGTACATATTAACATATTCTCTTGTATTTGTTGTTAAATACATAAAATACTTATACCTGAATTGGATGATTTTTGTTTGGACTAGACACACAGTTTATGTTGTAATGTGTATTGAATTGTCAAGCTGTGTACCCCTATAATTCTCCGTGTATGTTCGTGTAATGTAAGTTCTTTGGCACTCGTTGCTTTTACAAATATTTTAGTGCATGAATGTATGCATTTGTTGACAGAAATTCCGGTCACAGACGTTGTCTATAATGCGGCAAGCGCTGACGCTTCTCCAGATCTTTGCAATTTCACAGTTTGGCTGCGGTGGTCGAGAGTTTCAGAAGAATCTGCTGAAAAGGACGACAAAAGGAAACCACTGGGGGTAAGATTAGAAACTTTTGGTAGCTACATGATTTTGATCTTCAGTTAACTTACTAAAGGCAAGTCTGTATACACTAATGGCAGTTCGGCTGTCAGTATCTTTTTCCAGTTAATTCACTTCTTGACTAAGTCGTTTGTCATATACAGTTAAGTAGTTTATAATTGGCCGTCTGCTTGTTGTGTATTTGCTATGGTGAATAAACATCGTTGTTTTATGATCCTGTAGTGACCTGCGTGCTCGACTTGAAGTTGCGATTGAACGCGTTCTTGAACTAGTTCAGGAGGTGGAACGGCAGAAGGCTGCGTCTCCAAGTAGTGAAAGGCGGTCGAGTGTTGGTGATGAGGTACAGCAAGCTACAGTTACTAATACTGTTACTTAGCTTTTTAACTGACTTAACTTTTCCTAACTTTTTCCTGTATCCTTGTTGTCTTAAAGCTATCCCAATATGGAAGTCTTGGAGCCTATTTTTACGATGTGGGATACCCTCCCTGTCACCCAGCCATCAGCATCAAAGCAGAGATCACTTATACTACACTGCACTTGTGCTCGTCCAGTGCAGACTGTGAAATTGACAGTTAGCCAGCTTAGTCTACCACACAGAAAAGCTTATTGTATAGAGTTGGCCAAAATACTGCAGTGGTTTTAAGGGTTTGTAACTGATGTATACGATGACATAGAAAGGCTTTCCATAGTGATATGGATGGCACTTGGTAACATTATTTAGGCACCACTTACAAATGTTCTCAGTTACTTCGTTGGTTACTTGTTTACTACTCACATAATGAACTGAAAGCAAAGAAACAAGAACCTGTAGGCATGAGTAATGCTAGAATTGGACAGCAAGTCAATGATCGCAGTCGGAGTGCTAGTACAAGTTGTGGTGGGAAGGACTACTGGCATTCAGTCATAGTCAGCTAAAGTTGGTGTTTGAGCAGGCCAGATAGTTATTTTATGCTAAGTTAACTGCATTTTCCTTTCATCAGCTCAAAGCAGCACAAAATGGATGAGCTTTGATGCAGTCTAAAGTAAAGTGAAGTAAGCGTGGATTTGTGCAGGAGGAACCGTTGCCAGTAGAACACGAGCTGGTGATGTTAGTGAGAAAAGAGTTGGCCATGGCACTGCGAGACCTACTGCAGCATGGGCTGATGGAGGTTAGCAGCTTTCATTCATGTGGTTTCATACATTACTGATAAAACTACAAGTTAAATAGTTTAACAGTGAATGAAAGTATTTACATGTTAATTTGTAGAAATCCCTAAATTGACATAGAGTCTTTTCATAGAAATATTGATTTTTGTGATTTGACATTTCTGCTGAAATGTGTGCTGTGCTTGTATGTTTGTTGGCATAGCTGTGTCTGATATGCATTGGTAACTACTCTCTGCTGCTGCTTTCGGTTTTTCTTAACCAGCTTGTTTTCAACACTGTGCTCCAGCAGCTGCAGGGTTTATCAGATAATGACCATGTGGCAATGTGCAATGGCTTTTTCCATCACCTTCTTGATGCTATGAAGTGTCTGAAGTTGCCTCAGTTTGCTTCTCAGGACATCAGAAATACTGTAGCTTCTTGAGCCTAACCCTCTTTCCCTTCAGTTGGCCACATCTGAGATGTGATGTTGGTCTGGAGAAAGGGGAATATAAATGAAAACTGTCTCTGTGTTACAGTATTGTGTACTATTATAATGGTGCACAAAGATATGAGCAGTTCTTACAGGTCGGTTGACTGTATCGGGCTTTGATCTTGCTTGGTTTAGCTCTCTGTGTTCCAAGCGTCTCTCTGTCTTCGGTCTTAATTGTGCTATATAGATACTAAAAAAATTTTGCTTACATCCTTCTCTTTACCTTTTAGTGAGCTGAGGCTGGTGGGATTGGCCCTTGACATGGTTGACATCGTCCTTCAGTGCTGTTACACTGTTGGTTGGGTCATCTGACCTGTAAAACCATCTCCAAAATGACGTATAATGTGTTGAGTGGGACGTTAAACTCTACTATACCATTCTGAGCCTAAGTGGTTATCACAGCTGCGGCCTTGACCTCATACACATTTTGTTAGGTGACAGTCACTCTTGTAAATGATATTGCCAGTTCTATTCATCATGCACCTGCATTTTTCAAAGCGCTGTATTTGCATGCTTTTTGAAATAGCTGTGTACAGTTAATAGTTGAGCGTGGTTTGATGCTGAAGATGAATCAGGGTCAGAGTCTTGTGCCATTCCTCGGCTGTCTTCCGTCACGGTCTTCACCGGACTCGACGCAGATGATGCATGCATGGGACTTGTTCCTAAAATACTACGAGACGAAAGTTTGTATTTGACGTGTCTTCTCCTCGCTTACTTACCTATCCAGTCCTATCAGTCCTAATTATATTGGGGAAGAAGTACTAAAAACTATAGGAACATGGTGAGGCATGCACACTCAGTCAACCATTTTAAGAACCATTTTGAAGGTTTACGTTTCATTAGTGCAAGGAAGATGGAATGCAGTTTTGAATGACAAAGTCAAACAGCATTGCAAGATCCATATTGCACAGTCTGCTGGCGAGATATGGATCACGCGGCTTTGCCACTTCCAGCCTTTCGCTTTGGAACTCGTTGCTGTTGACTATCCGTGACTTCACCCTGACATTTGCTGGTTTCTGTAGCAGACTAAAAACTGAACTGTATAACCGAGTGTATGGTGGACACACAGCACCCTCGTGATAGGTTTCTATAAGAGGGACAGACATAAATCCCCTCATTCATTCATCCATTCATTCATCCATTCATTCATTCATTCATCCATTCATTCATTCATTCATTAAACAACACTGAAGTTATGCTAGCAAAATGCCCAAAGCTCTAGATTTTGACAAATCATCTGCCATTAAATTATACCCTAAACTTGTGATATATACTGATACCAGTAGATGACCATTTTGTTAGATATTTTAGCCACATGATTGTAGTGGGTTTAGTTGCCTGCTTGCTTGCATTTGAGTATAGGTTACTTTAACACATTTGTGTGGCTGATATCAAAATGTGTAACTACTAGTTTATGAGTCGTTTTTTGTGAATGTCTGTGGCAGCATGGCAAAGAATACAATGATGCCCCAGCGAGGAAGTTGTCCCAGTCATTTTGCCTCGACATCGTTGGTGGCAAAGCTATCACACCGAAACAGGTATAGCAGTGGTATCTGTAATAAGTAAAAACTTTAAGAAATCTGCATTTATAAAGTGCTTAATAGTAGAGAGTGTTGGTAAATAGCAACCAGACTACAGTGACCGAGCATGATTGGTTTTTAATTTTTTGATGAATCTAGTAGCACCAGCCCAACTAGGTGTCTTTGCACCATCTCAGCTGGCATATCCTAGTTCACTGTTGCTGTTGAGCATGGCAAAGTTGAGTTAAAATGAAAGTTTTTATGTCGGAGATTGTTTGTCATATGTGTAGACTCTGCTGACAGCCATTGAGGAAATAACGAGTTCTCATCGGCCGCTGAAGCGCAATGAAGATTCACAGTTTAAAGCGTTTGTCTGCCTCGGCCTTAAGTGAGTATCGACTTTGTGACAGTTTGTGTGTTCCTTTTCCACAATAATGATAGTGATGATGATTATGATGCTGTGTGTTATGAACATTGCCTTCAGCGTATATTCGGCATCACTGTGTGATCTGGCTTATAACAAAGTCTACAATATGATACGATACCAATATTGTGTATTTAACATGCAGTAAAAAGCTGATGTGAAGCCAGCTTAGTCCACCACGCGGGACAAACAGAAAAATTAAAGAAAAAGCTAACGAAAAATAAATCGAGAAGCATGATGAAGTCTGCTGTAACCACCATAAGGGGCACCAGTTAACTCAAAAATGGCCATTAAAACAGTTGTGTGTGTGCATAATTGTGTGTATTTTAATGTTTTTTTAAGTCTAAGCCTTTTACTGTAATTCCACGTTTTTGCTATGATGGGCCGTAGAAGTGCAAAAAGACTTGACAGTTGCAATCAACACTGAATGTCACGCGGTCTATCTATCACCTTGTAGGTGAGCACCAGCTTCAGGTTCCCACCTGTTTGATCTATGATAGTACTGTTGATGATCTTGCTTAGAACAATGTTGAATGACTAGATGAATGCATCTTGGAAATTGAAGGATAAATGAAATGATGTTATATGGTCATGTTTTAAGAGAGAATGAAAAATGACTGGGTGAAAAATATTATGAACTAACTATAAAATAGAGGAACGTGTTAAAACATTGACGTAAACCAAAGATAACGTGGAAGGAGATAGTTGATAAAGGTCTGAAAAGTGTGCAGTAAATGAGGATTAATGGTTCACAACCAGTGGTGAAGATTGATATTAGGTAACGAGGATGATAGTAGCAACAGGAAACTTGCACCAGTTTATCTCGGTTGCCCTGGTATGCAGGCCGTAAAAAGACTTTCTTGTGTTGTTTTAGTCCAGCCTGTCATCTGTTGTTGTGTTGTTTAAGTCCAGCTTGTCATCTGTTGTTGTGTTGTTGAACAGTCAGAAGAAACTCGTGACATGGCTACGTATACTGCTGCGCAACACGTGGCTTATAGAGTTCTACTACCAGCCATGGAGCTACGTCGTCAAAACTGGTATGCTTCGATTGTGCTTGTTCATCTCTCTTATGCTCGGTTTTATGAACTCGGGTTAACTCGCGAATTAACTAATCCGAGAGTAGGAGTTATCCCGAGTTTATACTTGGATTAACTTTTTTTGTGTTTTAGCAACATTTTCTACTCCGGTATTAACTAATTCTAGTTTAACCTGCACCTCACTTGTAAGCTAATCTCTTATTGGTTGATGGCGTCCACATGACTTGTGTTTACGTTTGGTGTGTCATTTACCATGGATACCATACTGTTTACATTAGAGACGGCCTCATTATTAGAAATGAGTCACTCATTTATATTTATCACGTTAAAAACACACGAAAGTGTGTGCCGCCACTTACAAAAAAACGATGCTGATGCATAAAATCACAACGCCACAACCAGCTGTTGAATTGGGAAAACTCCACAGTGCGATTCTGTTGCATGACGCAGCCCCAGTTCGATCCTGTCGAGCAGATTGCAGAAACATCGCTTGTTCATGCGGAATCTTGAGTGGAAATCGATGCCATCCAACTCCATTAGAGGATTTATCCGATCTCGAAATAACCTGGGTTGTCTTGGTTTAAAAACACTGGCATACGATGCCGCTATCCAAAATTCGTCTTCACTGTCGTCCTCGTATCATCAACAAAATTAGTCGCCCCCGTAGTTCATCCGCATTTAATCCGAGTTTAACCCCGGATCGACGAAGGTGTAACTTCTTAACTTAATCCCAGTTTAACCCGAGATTAGATGTTGATAAAACGCTTACGACAGTTAATCCAGGAATAACTCGAGAATCACGAGTTAACCCGAGTTCATAAAACCGGGCATTAGTTTATCTTTTCAACACCAAAGATTGATATTGTGGATTGGTTGTCGTGAGCAAGGGCGGAGCATGATGACTGACTCTTGATGGTTGGTACGGTGAGGAGTGACTTTGCCCACCCACCCAGTCCCCTCCTTGCTGTTGGTAACAACCCGCCAACTAAGGGCCACCCATGATGATGGCCAGCCATGAGGAAGTTTGGCCATACAGGAGCAGGCATATGGAAAGCAGCTGACCGGTGCAACACAGCCTGCTTGCAGCACAGGCTGCCGATGGAAATCCTGGGAAACTTTGGTGTATACGTAGGCAACCATAAAATTGTTGTGCATGTGGTTGATATACCTATTGTGTATTTGCAAAAACTTCTGCCTATTTGTTGTGTTATTTGCTGTGCTAACTGCTGGTAATGTGTTTGTCCAGGCTTCGACGATGCACTTTTGTCACTGGAGAAATTGATGACGGCAAATTTCCAGCTTCCTATTGATCTGGCAGTTAGACCATTCTACAACATAAAAGATGCATTCTGAGCCATATGCATACCATATATCATAGTCCCATTGTACTTCCATGGTAACACTACATTATGTTATGTAGTTATTCTGTGCAGTCCTTCTCATGCTGTGTGAAGAGAGTACACGGTTGACCATATAATTTGATGCAATATGCATCGGAGTTTTTGATGCAACTTATGCTGCTATTTGTAGAAATAAAAGATTGGAAGATTAAGTGACAGATATAAAAACAGCTGATATTATAATTTCCATCGTGGTGCCTGTATATGGTCCAGTCAGTCTAATATCAAATATCTTAGACGTCCATCTGTAGTGGCAATGGCCGTGTATGGCTCAGATCATCACTGTCATTGATGGTGATTGGTGAGCCGACTTACCATGGAGATCAGCTATAGCCTTTGTGAGAGGCTCAGGCCTATACATAATGGTTATCGAACAGCCAACCACATCATCTAAGGAAAAAAGCTGGCCGATGTTGTGTATGTACATGCACTATCTTTTTTTGCTTTGTTTTAGTTAAACGTCGTATGCTTAAATTTGTTGCCGTTGTCGTGCTTTGTTGCTTTGTCCAGATATCAGGTGTAGGATTGTGATGTCTAAGTCACAACGAGAATGACCAGAGGCAGCTTTTCTTAAGTTAAAAATCAGCTGCCGATGTGGTACATACTAGAAGCTGTCTTCAGTCTGTGCTCAAACGGCTATACACAATGTACAGATGTATGTGTGGTTTGCCGCTGTCTTTTCTTTGTCCTAATTACCTCGTCTCGGCAACAGCTGGCAAGGTGTGATGTTTTTGGTCAGCTGTGTTTATTAGTTAAGTTTGTTTGGGCCAAAATTCACACTACTAGGCAAAAAACATAATTACACAGGATGAGTCTAAACTCGCTTGCACTTGTTAGTTAAGTTTGTTTGGGCCAAAATTTACGTCACTAGGCAAAAACATAATTACACAGGATGAGTCAAAACTGACATGCACTGAGTTGACACACTGATGTTACCGTTATGCTGCATATGGAAAGCTGCCAAAGCAGCATCGTGCTAAGCCCAGTCAGCACACCACTGCACCAGTGTTGACCTTCAAGCAGCAAACATTGTTTTGGGCCGTAACAGTGTATGAATGGACAGGTATGCTACTTGTCATTGGAACTGCTGAAGCATTACAATTCATTTTGATAATTGTAATTAGCTAAATACCATGTAGAACACATCGTTATTGAATTGCAGTAAGTTGGTTAAGTGTGTTGTTAAAGACTTAATTGCATTTTTGTGTCGTAATTGTGTATGTGGAGGATAATTATCTACTGTTGTCTGTATATTGTGGTTGGTTGCAGATGTTTTTGTGTCTTTCTACAGTTGTAGTTTTATGCTGGATGCACTTGTTATGAGCTGGTCAGCTTTAAACTCTAACATGCTGTGTTTTTAAGCTGTGCTATGACTGAAGGTCAGCTGAACTGATGGGTTGACTGGGTGAGCTATTGTCACGTGTTTGTCAAATTGACACACATGTTTCTTCTCTCCCGGGTTAAGGCTGATTTTGATTAAACTTGGTGTGAATGATATGAGGGCTAGGGGCTACAGTGTTAGAGAGCAGATTTTGAATATTCACACAAATTATCCTAACTTGGCCAAAGGGACCCACAAAACACAGCGGCGCTATTTCATTCGAGAGGCTCTTGTTTTCATATATTTGTATAAAGTATCAAGTTTGTTCGAGGCAATTAAAATTAAGCTGATTCTGCTGTGAAAGTGATGGACAAGTAAGTGAGTGAACAGTTTCTTAATGGCACATGAAATATTCCATTTAATATGATTACAAACTTTTTATCTCATGAATCTTATGGGGAAGAGATAACAAAAACATGTTTTAAAGTGTAAAACAAAGTCTGTTACGAGATTCAGCAAATTATGCTAATTAGGTCTGTTTTTAGAATTTGACCAAATTCTTTTTTCTTCCTCGGTTTTTGTCGGTTTTCTGACAGATCCTTTCAGACTTGTGATGTCACTGTAGTATTTCTACCAGATGCTGTTGCGCCATTGTATGTTTATAGCTTGTTGAATATAGTGTTCTGACTGTTTTAAAGTTTTGGTTAATAATGTATGTGACATTTTAACATGCCATTATTGTACAGTATGTTAGACTTCACTAGTGTGTACGGCCACTGCTGGGGAACAAACAGCAACGTTCACGTAACACTTGTCCCTATTACCAAGATGCCAATGAAACTATTGACAGCTGGTTACACCACCTAATGTTGGACAGCTACAAGTGTTGCCTGCTAACGAAGTCAGCAGTGTGGCCGACGGCGTTGTGCACCATCTTAATTGGGTTTAACCGTTGCCGACTCAAAGTTCCACAGTGGACATCAGTGTTCTGTGAAACCATCAGTGCTCATTCCATGAATCTCACATCTGTCTGTCATTTAGCCATTGTTGCAACGAGTTCTAGTCATTTTTGGCATTCCGTTTAGGTCTAATTTAAATAGCAGTGTTTTATTGCAAATGTTATATTTATTAATTTCAGATTGACTGCATATTGGTCATTTATTGACATGCAGTTGTCTGTTATGTGCACACGCAGCAGGGTATTATTACGCAGTGGCGAATGTTAACGTGAAACCGCCTACCTTTCGAGTGTTTCGAGGACTGAAAAATTTTGTTGCATTTTGTAGTTAGTAAGAGTTTGTGTTGGAGTTGCACTGCGTTGCAGTTGCTCTTCACGCTGTCATTTTACAATGATTGGTTGAGGGCACATGAAGACATACATGGTGTTAATATTGTTGCCACTTTGTCAATGCTGTACTAATACATGCACGACGGCATATCATTATACATGTGATTGGCTGCTCATGGTGACGGTGAGAAATATTTTGACCGAGGTTGGAATATTGCCCTCTCAATTTCAAGCTGATTTTACTTTATTGTCTTAGTTATTTATTTTAATCCATTACTGCCACTCTGCCTGAAACTTGTGCCCATAATATCGTAACCAGGTTATATTGCACTGTTGCACTATGTAGTATGATGTAGTAATGGCATTTTCTGCTGTTACCAATATGTGCATAGTTATCAGTTTTTATTAGACACCACATGACGCAATCTCGACCAATCACGTTGATGCATTTTTGTTCATTGTGTAATAATTTATGACTAGTAGTGGTGTGTGTTATGTATTCTGTGCATGCAGTACTTGAGTAGTAAACAATTAGCTTTGCTGTCGCAGAGAGGCCGAGCGATGCTTCGTGTATGTCAGTAGTTGGTTTCAGTAGTACAGTAGGTCGAGCGCAATCTTCTGTTATTAGTTACTTCTGCTTCAGATTTACTGCTGCATACAAATAAATTCTGTTCTCTTCTCTTCGGCATATTCACTGATGAGTGATGGTCTGTGCAATAAACAGACATGCACCATAACTGTTATACACTACTGCATGAAAGACAATCAATTGTTGATCGCGCACTGTTGCAGTCAGCCAGCTATTCGGCCAGAATCGCAATTTGTGCCTATCCCACCTTCATTTGACGGAGACCCCCATTCGGAATATTGCCATGATGTTTGGTACGGAAAAAGTAGAATGGTTCGGCTACCAGATTTTGAAAAAAATTTTGAAGATATTTTATTCATTTTGACAGTCATGAACGTGACAGACGGACACTGCATGATGACATAGGCCACGCTTGCATAGCATCGTGCGGCAACAATTACTCAACTCCTTTCTGGAGTACTGGACACAGGTGTGATAATGCTTCATTATATAATTGCTGTACAGTTTGTGCATTGTGGGTCTGTTTTGTTTGGTAAATGTGTTGTTTTCCATGACATAGATTTTTGTGTAATGCTTATTTGCTGGACTGTCCCTATGATGCGTTCACTTGAAATGTATGTAAGATGTATTTGCAGTGCACACGAACTGAAGTGTAGCCGTGTCACTTGTGGCAGTGTTGTGCATGCAGCGGTGTTTCCTCTGTTTTTAATGATGCACGGAACAAAACACTTAACCAGGCTGGCTAGCAACACAATGTCTGCCATCTTCTGAGAAAACACACTCTCCTTGCACGCTATATTTTGGCATTTTTTGTAACAAATGCATCGTAATAATGCAGAGCAATTTTCAGATTATATTGAGATGCGAATCCCACAGATTTGAGTGTTTGCATAAATTATCCTAATTAGGCCAAACGGGGCCAACGAACACAGCACAACTATTTCATCCGAGAGGCTCTAGTTTTCATATATTTGTATAAAATATTAAGTTTGTTTGAGGCAGATAAAATTAAGATGATTCTGCTGTGAAAGTGATGGGCGAGTGAGTGAATGAACAGTTTCTTAGTGGCACATAAAATACTCCATTTAATATGATTACAAACTGTTACTGACACATCCTATAGGGGATTTAAAAAAAATTTACTTATCGTTACTTCACTTTTCTCTAAAATATAAGGCGGAAGTTACAGACTGCACCATTTTGTATAGAATTTTAAAATTTTCCAGTAGGCCCATGCAACGACATGTCGTATTTTCATTATGCCTGTCCCAAAGAATGATACTGCATCTACCCCTGAAACTTCTGGGTCTGCATATTTAGTATGAGGTAAACATGCTACCTGCTTATGTGTGAGGGCAGCGGAAAGCCTGTTGTACTAACAACGTACGCATTGATTGCAAGATGTGATATTTAAATCTGTGTCCAAGTGTTTTGCATACCAGAGGGTCTTTGTTGCTATTTGCCCAAGTCACTTTTGACAGTGTAAACTAAACTCAAGAACCGTGATTTTTATCTCGTTTTGTTCACTGTCACGTCACGTCACGAAGTTACCTTCCGTCACTGTTTGGCACACTAACTGACTGCATGACGCATCAAGGCAGTTTAACATTGCTGTACATCGCTGAATCTTGCACGAGGTTTGATGCGAACTGCTGTACTGGTTTATTGAGTGATTGACAGTTTGGCAGTTTCTGTCATACGAGTTGTTCATTTTCAGTTCCGCTACTGGCTTATAGTATGGGCGACTGGTGACTGATGTCTGGATGGATGTCAGTCTGTCATCAAACTTTTATACAAATCGCTGCTCCTACAGTTTTTGTCCGATTGTTAACAAAGTTGGAACACGTGATCTATGTGCCAGTACGAAAAAATCACTGGCGAATTTTTAAAATTTTACGTCAGCAGCAGGCCTCTTCTAGCCTCTAGTTTGGACTGATAAAATTCAGTGTGTGACATCTGAACCAACCAGAGATGTCACCGTCGGTTGGACGTGTCTTAGCAGATATTACTTTGCTGGGGATGTTGTTTATCCCAACCTACGGTAGTTATGTTCATTGCTTGCATTCTTTGTATGCTGAAAATGCACTACATTCAAATTTGGTATGGGCTGCCCAACCCTATTTAACCCCCTGGCTTTAGGGGAGCCGCTTTGGAGCAGGGGAGGGATGTTGAAGGGGAATAAAGGAAGGGGATTCAGGGAAGAGGGAGGATGAAAGGTGGGTAAGCGTCTCCTTCAGATTTTGGATCGGGTTTACGGCCTTGGAACCAACTTTAAATACAAGGATGATGAGGATGGTGATAATGATAATAATAATATAATAATAACACGACAGTTTGTAAGGTGTCACAACATGGCCAGTCACTATAAGGGCGCCGTACAACGTCCGCTGCCAGGTGCTCGTACAAAGCTAAACAAGAAGCTCCACTGTCGCAAAGAGGCCGCACGATGCTTCGTGTTTGTCAGTAGTTAGCTTCAATAGTACAAAACTTGGCAATCTTCTATTATTAGTTATAATCTCGCGTTAGATTTACCGCTGTGTAAATAAATTATGTTCTTTTCTCTTGGGCGTATTCACTGGTGCGTGGCTTTCTGTGCCGTAAACAGACTTGCACCGTGACTGTGATACACCACTGACTGTGATGGACCACCGTCAGTTGATAGCACTAGCCAATAGCCTTGATCGTGCATTCATGGGTTTTACTTTCATATTAATTATTTTCGTATCTTCTCAATCGTATAAACCTTGAATGGCACTGTGTGCCGTTAAGAAACTACTCACTATGATAGCACTAGCTCCAGCAGGCAGCATCAAAGCAGAGATGCACTGCACTTGTGCTCGTCCAGTGCAGACTGTGAAACTGATTAGCCAGCTTAGTCTACCACACGGCCGACAATCGTGTTGATAGCAGCTGGCCGTCGCAGCGTTCACAGCATGCGGTGAAGCCAGATATTGGCTGAGAATCCCGATTTCTGCCTACCCGACCTGCATTCAACGCCCCAGTCAGAGGGTTTCCCGTCGGAATATTGCCATGCCGTTTGGTATAGAACAATTAAGAGGTCAAAGTAATTTGACAAAAAGCGCCTCACGGGGGGCCCATTCCCCGGTTAGGGGTCACCCCAGGGGGTCGAAATTTGTACCATTGAATTCCTGGGGTAGGGGGTTCCTATTAGTGTTCCATAGTAACTATAGGCCTAGGATGCACCGTTTGGCCACAGTGCACGCGCGTGACAACCAACCAACGACGTCACGACACAGCCTATCTCAATAAGCGCCTCTTTTACT
>Ga0209149_1000626_pt1 | contig 15333 bp, 9 predicted proteins | sample WorMetTyACAVOLI2_FD_187423 | JGI IMG/M metagenome (GOLD analysis project Ga0209149, IMG submission 187423) | Marine gutless worms symbiont microbial communities from Max Planck institute for Marine Microbiology, Germany - Olavius algarvensis... ... | reverse complement strand
TCGCCATAAGTGGGCGTGGCCAAAACAGCTAGCAAAGAAATTTTCTGCTACGCTAGGAATTTTTTCCTAACTGTTAGAAGTGCGTTCAAGAGGTTTTTGCTAGGCTAGGAAAAAAGTTCTACGCTATAAGTGTGCATCTTGAACCCGCCCCAGAATGGGACCGTGGCATTTTTGTTCACAACCCAGGTGCCACTGCGGAACTCTTCATAGAGGAGAGGATCATCATTTTTCAGAGATTCCATTTCTGCCAGGTACAGGGGAATCATTCGTGCATAATTGAGCATATCCAGTGCGAAGAAATGCTTGCAGAATGCCCAAAGGGCTGACAGGTGAAGTTCCCAATTCCCTGTGCGCATTGCTTTTATGAATAGATTCATGGTCATGAACATGCTCATGTAGTTGCACATTGCAACAAAGAGTGGCGAGCTGTTTCTGTCATGTTCAAAGATGTCCATCTTTCTTTCAACATCATGAGTCACCAGGGCCTGGAGCATGGCACTGTGCGCTTTTAGGATTTCTTCGGTGTCACCACTAGTACATGCACGATCAATGTTCTCTGCTTTGCCAGACAGAACAGCTCGCAAGCTCTGGTGCTTCTCAAAGAAGGCTTCCTGGTACATTGTAGAGAGTGCTTGCAGTGTAAGCAAATGTGCTTCAACACCTCGTTTCACGTGTTTGCCATCAGAAAAATCTTCTTTACAATGACTGGGCCATATATTCCTGATTCAACCAACTGGTATCAATACCACTGCCTTCCACATAAGCACCGATGCAGCGAAGCTGAGCCATGACAATGTGAAGCTCACCTGGTCGCAGTAGCAAATGATCCAGGTGTGAACGTGACATCTGCAGCTGCTTGGCTGGTTTGTACAATCCCATGTCAAGGGATACCACTGTCTTGTGACCCACACCAACCACCTTTGTAGTGATGTGTTGCGCCTGCATCAGGATGGTTAAAAGTGTTTGCTACTCATGTGCAGGGGCAGCAATAAGTGGTGCAGAATCAATGCGTGGGGAAGTAGGGAAGCAATTAAGCAAAGAAACACCTTCACCACAAGCAAGGGCATACAGATTAGTATCGTATCGTATCGTAAACTTCCACCAGGTCACCACACCTCTATGTACATACAGTGTCTGCAACACACAGAAACAGGGAGAAATTTATCATTCTGGGTAGAAGGCACTGCCTTCTACCCAGAAGGCACCTCAATGCTGTCTGACCTTTCATACCTATACTTCTTCAAGCACATGTAAAACGGGCCCTCAAAACAGTTTACATTTACTACCTGGCTACGGGAAGTTACAGAACACTAATAAGCAGCAGCTTCCAATTTTAGCCTATTTCCCATTTGCAGAAATAAAAAAGTCACCAACACTGTAACTAGCTATATCTGCTACATTTTAATTATTTTTTTGTAATTTTTGACCAGTTCTGTGTGAAAGTAGGCTTTAATTGCTAGACAAACTATAATTTTGCATTGACGCATTGTAGTTTGACTTTCAAATTGGCACTGTAGCTGTCCCGCACATTTCCCAGAGCGCCAACAATCATTTTTGGAAACCTTAAGGTCCCCTTAACATAACTACATAGGTGGCTGGCTTTCATCACAAAATGCACACGGGACTCTAGTACATGCCCCCCCCCAGACTAAAAGTGCCTTCTCAAATTTTAACAAGTGTATCGGAGACGATACGAAAGCTGCCGTTCGTCAAAGCCCAAACTGCATTTTTTAAAAACACACACAAAAAGCGAAAAACGATTTTCAATATGGCGGATGGAATTATTACATCCTGCAATGTGGCATGTGGCTCTAAAATCATGACAGTGAATTCACCAAGTGGCAGCACCATGCAATGTGATACGTGGAATTCTACATCTGGTTTCGATTTTGACCGTATCACCGCAGTCGACATGTCATGCTGCACCAGTCTGCGAAATTTTATCCAAATCGTCTAGCCTCAGCAGAAAAATGACGTCTTGACGATTTTCAAGATGGCGAATCTCAGCCATCTTGGATTTTAGGGGTCCCGTAATGGGTTCTTTGAAAAGCTCATGTACGACTTTCTATAGGTCGTCAATTTCCCATAGTTCTAAATATTTTTTGAGTTTTTGAGAAAATCTCGTTTTTTGCATTTTGGCGACAGGTCGGACAGACAGACAGCCTAACTAACAAACAAACAGATGGACAGCATCGATGCACTAAGCCGCTCTCGATGTCGCGAGCGGCGGCTTAATAATAGTTTATGATAGTGAAATGGTCCGTTAGGGGCAGAATCTTTTTTGTCGTTCAGTACAGTAATAATTGCTAACACGCGACGTTGATATAGCAATTCTGTCCGTCCGTCCGTCCGTCCGTCTGTCTGTCACGTTCCAGTATTGTATCATAATTGCTAACACATCATCATACTTTCTTCAGCATAGGCCCCCTATGGTAGCCCAATCATTCTAGTTTCCCCAGTATACTAAACGTTTTTTTGTGAAATTCCGACGGGGTCCCCTACTTTTTTTTCCAAAAGTCACAATGGCGGCCGCTGCCATCTTGGATTTGTTGGGAGCCATGGGACCACCCACGAAGGCTTGTTCGTGGTGCGTACTTTCTGTAAAAATTTCGTCATGATCGGCTAAGTGATTTTCAAGTCATAAGGATTTGATTTTTTTGTCATTCAGCCTTGAAAGTCCTATCCCCCAAAATTTCAGTTTTTTGGGAGGCTTGACCCCCAAACTTTACGGGCACATGATTCAGAACCCCCAAAAGGCACTTCTTTGAGCGGAACGACACGTTTTGAGCCCTCATTGGTCCAGATCTGACGCTCATTGCGACCTGTGGCCTTGGCAAAGAAAACACAATAGAAAAAAAGACAGTGGAAAACTGGCTATTCGCCCAGACCACCCACGTCGTCGTATCAAAGTCAAAGTTTGCATGCCGGGTGGCCTCCAGTGTGTATAGTTCTGTTTGTCACGTTTTATTAAAATCGGTACAGTGGTTATGCCACTGTGGATGGTCGAAAATCGCCCTTTCCCATTACTTTGGCCATTGGCTTATACAACAGCTTGTACTACCGTACAAGCCGTGATTAGTTTGCCAGCCATCAGTAAAATCTGAGTGACCTACGAACTTGTGTCTTTCATGGTACCGGGTTGTGACGGACAGACGGGCAGACAGACTGACACGACGCCTCTAGCATGGCTGCAGAGAGCGACAATAACTCGTCGACTGTCACCGTGTGAAGTACATGTAATAAGCCTAAATAGTAGACAGCAGACTGACTATACAGGGTGTTTCAAAAAAATAGCCCCTAAACGTTTTGGAATATTTTCACTATTAAGTCTTTTTTGCGTGAAATTTTGCACATTTGTTGGCAATTCTTACCAAATATGTCTATCAATTTTTATAGATTTATTTTAATATTTCATCAAATGGCGTTAATAGTAACAACAACTTAGCTATCGCAAGCAGATCGCGCGTCAGCTGCGCACACACACAATATGTCGAGGGCATCTATGATAACCCCGTGACCTTGAAATCTAGGTTAATGGTAACTCAAGGTCACTGGAAACGGAACCATTGAGTAGATCATACACCACTTTTTATTAGATGACTTATTGGACGTTGAATATTATCGTGACCTTGAAACGTAGGTCAGAGGTCACTCAAGGTCATTGAAATTAGTGCCATTCGAAAGCTTGGGAGCGGTTTCCTATTCGCCTTCTATAGTAACTATGGCCATATCTGTAGCCGTTTGTGAGATATTTAGTGTCAAAGAATGGCATGACCTTAAAAACCAGGTTAGGGGTTGTTCAATGTCATTGAAAATGGCGCCGTTCGATAGACCATATGCGACTTTCTATTGGTCGGCCATTGGAAATATAGCTCTATCTTGTGCCATATTCGCGTTATTTGACGTTGAATAATATCGTGACCTTGAAATTGGGGTTAGAGGTCACTCAATGTCATTGAAGCTGGTGCCATTCGAAAGCTTGGATGCGGTTTCCTATTCGCCTTCCATAGTAACTATGGCGATACCTTGCATCGTACGCGAGATATAGCGACTTATTGGTAGAAAATCGCGACTTTTTATACCCCACCTGTATGTAACGCCACCACAGGGGGTGACCCCGTCGGAATTTCGTAAAGATGTTTGATGCCGGTAAAACTAGAATGATTGGGCTACCGTATGGTGAAAAAAACTATGACGATATGTTAAGCCGTTTTCATCTGGTACCGGAAAGTAGCGGACGGACAGACAGACAGATTTGCTATCGCGCGCGTCAGTATGCTGACGCGCGATAAAAATTAACGCCATTTGATCATGAAATATTAAGATAAATCTACAAAAATTGGTAGATATATCTGAATATGAATGGCCAGCAAATTTGCAAAATTTAACGCAAAAAAAATTCCGAAGTGAAAATATTCCAAAAAGTACTGTTTTGAAACACCCTGTAGACAGTAGGCCTATATAGTTATTAGGCCTGTATAAATAGCCTATACGAGTGACTCATGTTGACGTGGCGCGTGTGTAGCAATTACGTCATCATACTCCACGTATACACGTACGTGACGTCCAACATGTCGTCAGCGCGATTCTCTGAGACTCCGTCCTACGATCTGACCGTCGTCGTAGTCGTACTCCTGCTCTCTGTCGTACCCGGTGAGTCGCAAACTTTGCATAAACTTGCTGTGGGCGACGGATCGAAGTCCGGATTCTACCAATTTTGCACATGCGCAATGAAAACTGGGATACATGGACGTAACACGATTAAGATTCGTTATATTTTGTTACTCGAAGTAGAAAAATTTTTGTTTTCTTTGTGCAGCACACTGAAACTTGTCAAAAACACGCTGAAGTTTTAAAATCGCTTTTCACAGTATAGCACGGTAGTGCTAACTGTTAAGGGTCATGATCGCTATGTATGGGAAATAGGGAATTTGGGGTTACCGTAGCTCCCTAATCCCTGAACCGATTGAGCTAAAATATTGCACGAGTGATTACGTTGCCCATAGGACCCAACATGCACTACGGGGTAACTAGGGGTTTAGGGGGGTAAGCACTGCACATGGGTGAAATGTAACCCTTACGGCGTAGACATTCCGTTTTTTAATGTTTTTTTTGTAATTTCTTTGCCGAGCGTATACAGACTACGGTATTTGGAGCATATCCACAATTTTTTACCAAACGACGTAGATCGTCGGCCATTGCATTCTTAGGGGGTGTTCCCACCAAATATTTTAGCCATTACCCCCCAAAAAACCATTTTCGGGGACCTTACAATGCAAAACCTATATTATAGAGAGAGCGCTCCGTTAGTCTCGCGTTAATGCAGCTACGAAGCTGAAAATTTACAGTTATATAGATATAGGCAAGTACTTGTGCGTGTGTCAACATTTTTCCGCTAGGGGGCCTCAAGGGGCGCAGGGCCCCTGATGTAAATTTGGGACCCCCTAATATCTCGTAAAGTACTGAAGATAGAAAGCTGAAATTAAAAACAAAATTAGATATTGTGAAGTACTCGCTTAGCGTAGAAAAATTTCTCCGCTAAAGGGCGTCGAGGGTGTGTAGGCCATCCTAGTGTAAATTTGGGACCCTCTAATATCTCGGAAACTACCAGAGCTTGAAAGTTGGAATTAAAAATGGTATTAGATATGGTAAAGTACTCGCCTTGGGCACAAAAAATGTTTCCACTAGGGGCGTACAGGGGCACAAGGTCGGAGGTCCCCTAGCGTAATATTGGGACCCATAATATCTCGGAAAGTAGTAGAGCTAGAAATTAAAAATTGAAATTAGATATTGTGAAATACTCGATTTAGGTATATTTTTTTCTGTTAAGGGCGTCCAGGTGGCGCAGGGCCCCCTAATGTAATTTTTGGACCCCCGGAAACTACTACAGCTACTCACGTTAAGTATAAATGTTTTTTTTTTCCGCTAGGGGGCGTCTAGGGGTACAGGACCCTCTAAGTGTAACTTTAATACCACCTGCTGTTGTCTCAGTACTATCAGAGGTGGGCAGTTGAACTTTATATCGGAGATAGCTATTGTCAAATAGGCCTATTCGGGTCTCATATAAAAATTTGCCCCTACTAATAAAATCGCAAATATTAATGTTAAAAAAACTTCCACAGAAGTTTAACGGTTTTGTAAGGGTAGAGATGACACGTCTAAAACGGCAAAAGTTATAGAAATATCACAAACACGACCTTACAATATGCAGCGCTTGACATTTCGGCATAGCGCTCATATGTAAGGTCGTATTTATGCTTTTTCTATCTTAACAAAGTAATTTTTGCCGTTTTAGATGTGTCATCTCTACCCTTAGAAAAATGTTAAATTTCTATGGAAGTTATTTTTAGATTAATTCAACTTATATTTTATCAAAAAAGCACCGCGGACATCGAGTAAACGACAGTGATAGGCCTATTACGATTTATCCCCTCTGCAACCTATCAGGAACGTGTACCTTGGCAAATAGCATGCATCCCCATAATCCACATTATTATAGTATTACGTATGCCACTGCCCGTAGGGAAGGGGCAGTAAGCGTTGCTTTTGTCCGTCCGTCCGTCTCTCTGTCTTATGTACGTCCGTCGCGTTCATAGCGAATAATTCGAGAACCGAAAGCCCTAGCGTGCCCAAATTCGGAAGGAAGGTTCCCCACCTTAGATGCGACTCGTATACCGGTTTCAAGGTCAAAAGGTCAAAGATCAGGGTCACCAGGCCATCAGGCCTATTAATGGGACACACATCGTGCAGGATCTTCCGAACGGTAAGTCCTACGAATATCACACTTGGTGTACGGATGGAGGACGAGGATCCGCATCAGCCATAGGCGCCATGACCTCCAAGGTCAAAGGTCAAGATCCCAAGGTCACGTGATCTGCCTGAGCCGTCTTGGCCCAATGCTGTACCTGTGTCATTAGAAGCCGGCGGGGCATACCGTGTCGGTCGAACCAGGCCGCCACACTTCTTGTTATTATTATTAGGCCTTACAACAGTGCAGCGCTACTGCGCTGCCTGTGATTATTATATTAATTTCTTGCCTAGCGTACACAGCATGCACGTCGGCTATTGTCATCAGAGTTGGAATTTCGTCTGTATGTCTGTCTGTCCGTCTGTCTGTAATGCAAGTCAGCTGCGGCATACTTTGCGATCTGTTTATACAAGATGATATATACACCAATGACTTTTGTCAAAAGATCGCGCAGCTATTCTTGTCCATTGTAGATATCGTTTTTTTCGCAATTTTAGGCGAACTTTACTAGGCTTACGTTACGTTACGTTCGCCTTATGGCATGAGCCGTCCCGCTCCCGCCCGTCTCTCTGTCTCTCTGTAACGTACGTCGTTGCGCCGTGCACACACGGTTGAACTATTCGGCAATATTTTTGCACCGTCTAATAGTCTAAGAACTTGGGCAGTTTGTATTAAAATTTGGGGAAAATTCAAAGGGGTTCGGGGTGATCGTGCAAGTTAAATGGAAGGGGTATGAAAAATTGGTGTCCTTTGACCAATATTTTCATTTCGAAAACGGCACAAGATAGCCATAGTTACAACGAAAGACGAACAGTAACTCCTGTGCGATCTATCGAATGGTTCCATTTTCAAGGACCTTAAACGATCTTGAGTGACTTGCAATTTTTAGTTCGTAAGCAAGGGCTGCCGGTGCTGCCTACGCCTATAAATTGAAAGTGCTGTATTTGTCAAAATACTATAAATAGCACTATCACGTCAGGTGAGGCGTGATCGGTAAGCAAGAAGTTTGCAAGTGGCGTGCAAGCACCTCGTTCCGCAGACAACTGTTCGGCGAGTTGTTTGTGTAATGTCGCAAGCTTTCATTTGAGTATCTTTACAGCGTTCTAGGCCACTCAATAAAAAAAATTAAAATTTCAGTTTGCACGTGTTGTTATTTATAAAACTGTCATAGATATTGTCAACAATAAACTCGACAGTAGACATGTAAGCAGAGCATTTATATGGCGCAAAATCAAAAAAGTCACGATGCACCGAAAAAGTCGCGATTTGCCGATGAGATTAGGCGAACGTTACGGGTAAATTGAGTCTAGGGACGATAAAGTTTTACAACGATAGCGTGGTTCAAGCGGTAACGTTCGTCTATCTCGTCTATCTACTGATAAGTTTCTTGTTAGTAAGTAACGTCGTCACGCAGAATTTAACATTAACAAGCGCAGTATCTCGAGTCTAACCGACGTAACCGTCTACAATCGAATCTTTCTCAGAAATCTGCTTAAGTATACGAAGACGCTAAAGTGGTTTCAAGTACGTCCTTCTTCGACACTAGTGTAGCATTGGTTAGAACGTGGATACACAGAGAGAGACAGAGCCAGAGGCAGATACGCGGAGAAATCTCGTGAGAAGTACGAAGACGGCCAGACGAGCATTATTGTGTACTGTGTGGCCTGAGTGTGTGGCCGGTAGACGATGACCGCGGTTAAACACTGGCGGGCGAGATCAACGATGATCTGATGACTTGGGATCGACGCATCACTTACACTGTGACAGCTTGAGACGGCGCTAACGTTACTGTCGTAGTTCTTCCGTACGTAAAGGTAAAGGTAAAGCAGGGCCGTATATAGGAGCGTAGGCGCATATCCCTTTCATAGGTCGTTGAGCCCGTAGGTGGATAAACCACTATTGTCTGTGACGCATGGCCAGTGCGACGCCAGACCTACGGTTACCTTCCCAGCCTATGCCGGTACTCATTCTGCCTACCCACGGAGGAAGGGCCAGGCTGAGTTGACCTGGGTGGCTGGTTATACATACCGAGATAGTTTACCCGCCCGAAGACGGTCACCCATCCAGGCACTAACCGGGCCCAGCGTAGAGTAACTGCGTTGATCGAGACCAACGCGTTACCATTAAGTCAAGCCGCCAACCGTCCATACGTACGTTCACGGAAAATACTCGTATTCATGGTCGTTACGTAGATACGATTAATATACGTATGGACCAACTATGATTAGCGTTATGACCGTGTGCCGAGTGGGTGGGCGGAGTTAAATATGCTAATCACGGTCAGCGATTGAAAGGCACTTAGAAAAAACCACTGTGACAAGTTTTTGTTCGTTTAAGTAATGATAGACTTTTAAGGCGGTGTTACCTGTGTAATAATGACAGCGTTGTCTGCCTGTCTGTCTGTCTGTGTGCATGTGTGTTCCGAACACTGCTGGGCAAGATATACCGACGATTATTGGTACTAAATGCGGCATGAGCAGCTTACTGCTTAGGCGTATACGATTTTCTTGAAAACTATAGTTTTCAAGAAAATCCTGTAGGGGCGACTTTAGAACTGTCCGTCCATGATGTGAAGGCGGTTATCTGCGGTTAGCGTTCGTGGGTCGTAGCCACGGATGTCTATTTAAAATAGACATCCGTGGTCGTAGCAGCGCTGAGATGAGGAAGGTCCCTCGTCGACGGCGTCAGCGACAGAAGAAGTTACACAACGAGTACTTTGTCATCGGACGAGCACAACTGACGTCTGTCGAGCGTCAGGCGGATGTCGGAGGCGAGGGGCGAGCTGTGCGGAGCAGCTGCGTGGCGACTGCGACCCGCCGTATTCCTAAACACACTCGCCAGATACTAATTGATTGTGACGTCCAACGCGCGCTCGTCCGCAGTGTCATTTTCGTCGTCCACGCGTCTAGTGCGCCTCAAATGTCCGTCCACAAATTGCGTCGCGGAGTAGTGTGGGGTCCCGTGTCGCTCATCTGTTTGTCAGCGACGTCGCGTTTCACAACGTGCTCCGCGATGACCGACCAAAAAGCCCCTCCCGGACAAACCCCCCACCCCCTAGGGCATACCCCCTCTTCTTTGCTGCCGTACTTGGGTCGGTTAGAGTCAGGACCCCGCCTCGTGGGTCGGATAGGGTCAGGAGTACGGGTTAGTGCCAGTCTTCAAAAAAATTTCCCGCAGGGTTCTGTCTTACGACAGCAAAATGGTGGAGGGGTTACGCCCTAAGGGGTTTGCCCGGGGGGGCGTTGACCTCGTACCGTCCTCGAGAAGGGCAGTTTCGTAACTTTTCGTAGTACGACTGTCAATGCCAGTCGTACGTTTGATTCATTCCCTCACCAAGCACAGTGGCGCATCCAGACATGTTTGTATTGGGGGAAGGGGCACTGACCAATGACGTCCCGTTCTCTCTCCCACAACCGCCTGCCCTAACCCCAACCCCCTAAAATACAGCTAGGGGTTTGAAGAGTAGGCCTACTGTAAGCTCCGAGGGGGGTCGGCTCCGTGGGAGATAATCCACCCCGGAGATTACGCACTATAAAGGTACTGACCCATACGCGTGACTCTAACCGACCCACGAGGCGGCGGATTTTTTGAAAACTAACACTAATCCATACTCGTGACCGTGTCCGACTAGCGGGTAATCTCCATGGCGGAATATATCCATGCATATCTCCAGATTTTTCCCACTTTTTGGTGCATTTTTGTAGCCCAATAAGTCGAGACCCCAAGAGAAGGGCGAGACCCGGTCGACCACTCGGTCAGCCGCTTTGAATACGCCACTGATCAAGCACATGTATAGTTGATTATAGTAGTCGGTAAACGACGTTGGACCGGAAGATGGCAGAGTGACGTTCTGAAGTTTCTGTGGCAGAAACTCGACACAGAACGAGCGATGTAAGTTCTTATTGAGAATGACACTGCAGCAGTCATGTATGACGTATGCCCGACGTGCTGCGATAAACTAACGCAAGAAAACAAAACAAAACACAAAGACGTCGAACAAGGATGATGATGGTAATGATGCAGAAGTGACCAACTTTCTCTAACCGAAGATAACTAATTTTCCTGTAGACATCTTTCCGCAGATTACGCCCATCCACCGGAGGTAATCCTCCGTGGGTCGGTTAGGGTCAGAAGTACGGGTTAGTACAATTTTTCAAATTTTCGATTTAACGGGTGACCATTTGCATGGGTAAACCGTCCACTATAGATCAGCCAACCATGGCAACTCAGCTTTTCCCCCTTTTTGGGTCGACAAATGAGTAGTAAGCTGCAATTATGTGTCTGTGACCACAATCAATGGTGGCACCATCTGGTGAACGCTTACGAGGTAGAGGGAGGCATGGTGTTGTTTGCAGGTAAAACTGTGTGATCCATGCCGGAGCGCCTTAGAGGTTTCACGACTAGGCGCTGTATAAACCCCCCTTTACCTCACCTTTACTCTAAGAATGTTGCTTAATACCGCTGGTGGTTACCTCTCGGGGGGATTTTCTCTTGGGGGATATGTCCAGGGGTTATGTCCTAGAATCCCAGCTTTCACGTTCGTTTTAAATTGCAATACCAAACAACTAGTTCCACGTCCCTTGCAGCTTATTATTCCACACATATAGGGTGGCGCGAAAAATAAGGCCACTTTCTTTGGTCACGTATATAAAAGCCCGGAGTGATTTGTATGATTTTTTTGTCACTAACCGAAGAAATAAATAAGCAAACAAATAAACAACTGTGTCGCTCTGGTCGATGATCGAGACGACAGAGGCCCTCCCCGACAACGTACAAACGCTAACACAGCAAGTCTGTTGTTGCGAGCCGGACGTTGCAGCGGCGGGCTGCTGCCAGTTAAACGGCACATCGGCACAGTGGTGTGTCGGCACGTTCAGTAGCTAAACGGCACAGGCACGGGACAGACGGACAGACGTAACGCGTAAGCGGACTCCTAACTGAGGACCACCCATAAGGAAGCCAGTTCTACATGCAAATCGGTTTAAGCGGTACGCAGAGATAACTCACTGGAAACGTCCCTCGTAGCATTTGCCACCTGAGAAACTCTTTCGGAGGTAACCTCGGTGGGTCGATTACGTCAGGACCCCGCCTCGTGGGTCGGATAGGGTCAGGAGTACGGGTTAGTGCCATTTTTCAAATTTTCGCTTCAATAATGTTGCTGCACTCCACGTGACCGGGGTTACCTCCCGGGAGAATGTTCTCTAGGGGTATGCCTATGCCTAATCTCCGGGAGGGAATGTATCCAGCGAATGTATCTCATGCGGTCGGTGAAGGCGTTCTAAAGAAGTGGACGATCAAAGAATGGATTCAGTTTTTGTAGCCTAACTACGGCTTAGTTATTTAGTTATTGTATTATTGTTATTGTATTGTATTGTTTTAGTGATTTATTTCTTCGGTTAGTGGCAAAAATCATACAAATCACTCCGGGCTTTTAAACACGTGGCCTTAACTCGATTCTTCGCGTTTTTTTCTGCACACGTGGTTCAGTAGTAATGGAATGTAAAAGCAGCGAGTGAGCAGTGCGTCCCACTGCCGCCATGTTGACTCACAGACCTACAGTACATAACGTGTGTATCGAGAGTGTATTCGGTGGAGATGTATCGACGACGAAATGATCGTAAATCAGCGAAGCTAAGTGCTCGCCTGTCATAACGATAGCAATCTGAGCGGCTCGACGGCCAGACGGCGCCGCGCGTCACAATACAATATACCTACAGTCAGCAGCGGTCTGCCGAACCGTCGAGATTCCGTTATTAGTCCGCAATTCCGCTACCAGAGCTCACAGTCCGCGGACCGTTGGTCAGTGTACGACGTAGCCTGGATATAATCCTGCGTATTATATCCATTGACACTTTTCTCTCCGGACCTTTCCGCTTTCTATACGTAGGGCAGTTCCCCTACATGAGCAACAATATCGCTCTATCGCTGTCGGTGACGGGGCAAACGTCCGCTGCTGTCGCAGTTTTATTTTACGGCGTCGAAGCATGTCCAACGAATTCGTCTGTTAGTTTTAGGCAATCAGTTGAGTTTACTATGAATTAAATACTCTTTAAAGTTTTCTGTGCCGTGTCCAAAGACTAATACAGTTATAATACGAATGTTTTGGTGTTGATAATGCGGACCAGTTTAGTCGTAAACATCAGGACAAGTTCATTAATAAATTCTGTGCATTAGATAATCTATTATGTCGTGTGATATATCGCAGGCAGTGACTGGCGTGAATTTTGAACTGACTTTTCTTTTCCTTACTATGTTCGTTTAGTTTGTGTAATTTGTTGTATTTTCTGCTACCACGTGTTTTTTTGTGAAATAAAGTTGTCTATATGGAGAAGGGAAATATTCGGAGAAATATATCTAGCGGAATGTCCGGATTCTCTTCCGCTGATCTTAGCGGCGGATCGGAGTGCTCGGTTGGATCGGTCCGCTACTGCACACCTCTGGTAGCCAGGTGCCCTCTGTTGTTCACCGATGTTGCTCACCTGCCGCCGGCAAGCGACCGCCCGCGTCGGACGGCTCGATCTAGACCACTGTTAGAAATGGCCGTTAATTTAGTCCATTATACTGCGATATCATGCGATCAGGGTATCAGAAGTACCGTATTGTGCGGCAGGCATTACTACCGTATAATTGTCGGACGCTTAACGCGTCGCCACCACCAAGGGTCAGACGGGTGCGACCTCTTCATCATCATGATTGGCAGCCATAGCTCGTCTCCATGTCAAATGCAGCGACTGTAGGAGGTGAACCACGGACAAGCCCCTCCAGGTCGTAACCGCTATTTCTGTTGCTGTGGAACAGAACTCGGAGGGAAAGTTTTGCACTAATCCGTACTCCTGACCCTATCCGATCCACGAGGCGGGGTCCTGGTAGGTGCAGTGGTGTAGTGGTAGAGTATCGGACTCGTAACCGAGAGGTTGCGGGTTCGACTCACACCCGGTCCAATGCAAGCAACCTTGAGCAAGTTGCTAACCTACTGTGTCTTCAGGCCAACTCAGCCTCCTACCCTCAGCTGGACAGGAAATGAGTAGTAGCTACGGCTACGGGGTGAAGGCCTAGTGTGGCTGACTGGGGGATGGTGTGTCTGCTAGCTGCACCGTTGGTCCAATTGTCCGTTAGTGCGGGCAATCGATGGCCACATAATGCGCTGCAGCACCATTGGCTCATGCCAGTCAGCTGCCACTTCCGAGATTGTAAAGCGCTGCTGGTCACCAGTCTGACTCATGTAAGTGGCGCTATAACAAGTGTCCAGACCTTTACCTTTAACCGACACGGCAGCAAAGAAGACGATTATAACCTGGGGGATTGTCCGGTGGGGGGGAGTTGGTCATCTCAGCGACACCGAAGGAACGCTAGTTAGCCGTTACTATAACCGGCGGGTGGGTACTCTTTACAGCTCGTCACGCCGTGTTTTTGTGGGTCTGTATGTCTGACCTACAGAATGCTCCGACTTACTTCAAGTACAGACCTAAATGTTCCAATTAGGGGGGCACTCTGCATGAACGTACGAAAAATCCAAGTTACTGGTATAGAAGTTAATTTCTACAAGTTGGGTAATACGAAACAGCTGGTTTGAGCCTTGAGAATTGCCGGTACAGAAATCTGTATGTGCTGTATCGCGCTATCGCCAGACCCCTTCATCTACAACGTCTGCATACAGCATTTTTCTAGTAGAGTTTCTTAATAGCAGTCGTGAATGTCTGATAATCTGATGTGATCACAGTATGAGTAAACAATAAACAATGGCGCTGCGTCCCCGGCAGCGCTGCGCCGACTGGCTGGCACGCCCATCGGCCTAATTGACTTAACCTTTGGCTCGGCGGCGGCGGCGTTCGTCGTGTTTGTCTTACAGTAAAAGGGCGGAGTTTGTAAACAAGACATACGTCGAGCTGATGTTTCGACGATCCTGCCGCCGTCACGTCATGCAGCTACCACTACCAGCGCCGCCGTCGACATCGTTTAGCTTAGTTCTACCCGATCTGCTGTCTTCATGTTGTATTCTTGGCACTCGAACTCGAAGCCGCCTCAGCAATAAGAACACGACGTGAACACTCGGCAATGACTATCGTGAATATTCGTGGAACTTCAGAACGTTCAATCCAAGAACTTGACTTCAGCAAAATTGCCCGGATTCACTACGTCAGTCCTAAACCAAGCCACTGCAGCCATTTCATCACCTGTTTAAGTGCTGTACCATGTGCAGCAGCGCTAGTGCTCAGTTTTCGAGATGGACACTTTCATTCATATACTGAGTCTCGACGACCATACGAAACCCCCTAGGTTAGGGTTAGGACCCCGCCTCGTGGGTCGGACAGGGACAAAATGAGCTCTGGTGTCAACAGTTTCATGGATTTTCACAGGAATAAATTTAGCAATATAGCCTATTATTGGCCATCCGTAGGGCGTCACGATTAGTACCTAGGAAAACTGGGGGGGGGGGGCTGCACAACAACTGGGTGGCCTGGGCCCCCCTGGTCCGGGCCTAGAACCGCCACTGGGGTCTGATATGGTCAGAGTACTGGTTAGAGTCAGTTTTCAAAAATAATTCTGCCCGGTTCTGTCCTACGGTAGCAAAAAAGGAGGTTTAC
>Ga0209149_1000625_pt1 | contig 15334 bp, 12 predicted proteins | sample WorMetTyACAVOLI2_FD_187423 | JGI IMG/M metagenome (GOLD analysis project Ga0209149, IMG submission 187423) | Marine gutless worms symbiont microbial communities from Max Planck institute for Marine Microbiology, Germany - Olavius algarvensis... ... | reverse complement strand
GACTAAATAACCAATACGATGTTGTACTTTCAACTGCATGCAACTTCTGTCCTATATATGCGCTGCATAGTTTCCATTACAGCGCTTTGCGATGCTTACTAATATTTTCCATCATCAGCAGTAATACACCGCTTTTGTCATCATAACACGCATGCTTTGTTCTAACGTAATATGCTTTTATTTGAGTAGATTATACTAAACGACAGAAGGAAATGGGACGCAGAATGTCTGCGAGACAAGTTGAGGGCTAAGAACCGTCTTTAGCAGCATGAAATTATGAGTAAATTATCTGTGCAAATGAGTCTCATTAGCAGACTTATTGTGTCGTGCTTATGAAAGCAACAGATGCTTGACGTGAGATTTGCTATTCAATTTACCGAAACCACTGCGCTGCTGTGTATAGTACAGCGCGATTCATGTGTAATGCTGCAGGTTAAGTGTCATAGCTCACAAGTCTCCTTTTGTTTTTGAAACAAACTGTTGCAAATTTGATAATTGGTAATATGCATGTACGTAGGTACTACACTGTGTTCAGAAAAAAACAGCCACTTTTGTTTTCTTGCATAACTCTTAGAAAAAAATAACCAATTTGAATGAAAATTTCAGACGAAATAGCTAACAAAATGCTGATTCTAATAGTGTAAAAATAATTTGTATTCTTAAATATTTTTTGCAAGCAGCTATGTAAACCGTACGTATGTAAAAGTGTCGTTACAGCAACAAGAGTTACCGTTGGAGATCACATTATTATTAATTGCTCGTGAATAAATAAAAAGTATGAAGCAAACTGAAGATGTTTCCTGGCAGACGATAGAGTTTTAATGGCTTAAAACGTTTTACGGAGAAAGTGACAGCAGTGGCATCACTGACTCGTGTTGGGGTTGTGGTCGACCACACAATGCCAAAACCACTTCAAAGATCAACAAAGTTAAAGATCTCGAACTGATATTTTGATCAATGTTTTTACCCCATCAAGTCTTTATCTTCTGTCAGAAACATCTTGAGCAAGCGTTTTTCTACGTAATTTTTTCACTCGCATCCATTTAATGAGATGTTTATCGTCAGTGTTAAATCTCATTGCTGTAACGACACTTTTACTGACGTCCGGTTTACATCGCTGCTAGCAAAGAATATTTAAGAAAAATACAAATTATTTTTATGCTGTTAGAATCATAATTTCATTAGCTATTTTGTCTGATATTTTTATTCAAATTGGTTACTTTTCCTCTAAGAGTTATGCACGAAAACAAAAGTGGATGTTTTTTTCTGAACACAGTGTACTATTAGACAGCATTATATACTCACACGTAACCAACGTACGCGTAGGAAAAAAAAACAGAAAGACATATTTGTTATGTGTCTGTGAGCGCAGGTGTCATCGATGCTCACCTGGTGCTGCATCAGCTGCAGTGTAATGGCGTGCTGGAAGGCATCCGTATCTGCCGCAAGGGCTTCCCGAATCGAATCGTGTACTCCGAGTTCAAACAGAGGTAAATCACAACCGCACCACGCTCATTAATATTTATGTAGAAGCTTGCAACTTTAAATCTTCACGGCCGTCATAACGTGCATTTATAATATCATGTAACTGCGATAAAAAGCTTATTTATCATTTAATTCAACGATATAACCTACGTTAACTAGAAATCAATATACAACACCTCGGCGGGGCAATGCAATACCGGCAGACCACATGTAATGTAAATGTAATGTAAAGAAGAACAGATAGGGTGTCTTACGGGTGTGCGCTAGTCATATCAAACATTGTTCGCCATAATTACAAACTTAATCACAATGCATTAAAACATACCAAATTAATAGTTATATTGTCAATATAACATTAACGCACAGACATAATCACTTTACGTCACGTTATTACGTTATGGAACAGCTCGGTGGCGCCCTCTGGCGAATGGATGTGTAACTGCGCCCGTAACAGTGAAAAAATGAAAATGCTTGGCTGCCATGAATGTTTCAGTAATTTTTGGTGTAAATTTGTTCCAAAGGGGTATATCCCCTTAACCGATTTTTACAAAATTTGGCATGGGAGAGGATGTCCCAGGTTCGCAACCTCACGCTAAATTTTACCGTTTTGGCTTAGTAGATGTGGGCTTACGGCCCAAAAAATTGCCAAAAATGGTAATTTTTCGTATAAATTTGCCCCAAGGCGATTTTTACAAAATTTTGCCTGGGGAGGGAGCCCCAGGAACGCACCCTCATGCCAAAATTTACTGCTGTAGCTTTGAAAAAATTATGGGGGTCGATAGGAAAACTTGAACATAGGTGCACAACTACAAACCTTTCTCTATGCAACGACACCATAATTGTTTTGAAAATTATGCTGCTTCATAGCGTTTCCGTTATCACAATCTTCGTCATTCCAAAGCGTGATCAAAAAACAGACAGACAGACAAAAAACATCACACTTTTTTTGTATACAGCCGGCGCGCGACCCAGGATCCTCATCATAGTTGGCGTGGTGATAGAGGAGGTCCGTCCCATTTTTGCACCCCTCTAACTTTTTTGATCCGATCAGTAGTTTCGCCGCTAGGGGCTATTGGAAATTTGTGGGAAAATGCCCCCACCACGGGAAAATGCTTATAACTTTGGTGTTTGTCCCTCGAAAGTGACCAAACTAAAAACTTAAAAGCTACCTATAGACGCGTACAAAAGCTGAGAATGTCGTAAAAATGTTGCAAACGAGTCGCCATTGGGGTACAATTTTCTGGCCAAAAATCGAAATTTTGACATTTGGGGGGGGGGGCTGTATTCCCACATTTTTTCCTATAAACGTGAAATTTGGCACGGGGGAGCGGACCTGCGGTCCGCTGCTTCGTGCCAAATTTCACGTTTATCGGGGCAACCGGCAACGTGTCGCCCCTGCTGGGCGAATAACCCGTTTTTGGACCACTGAGTAAAAACAATACCGCGGCATGGCTGCGCTACGCGCAGGCCTGCCGGTAATAATAATGTGTTGTGAACAAAGTCATAGATTGTATGTGTATAGGAAATTATTTTTATGTGTGTTAGTATTATATGCCACTAAAGAATAGATAAGTGAGTGAAATAATGTTAAGTGCAGCCCGCTTCGATAAGCAATTGCTATTTCTGGCAGCCTGCCTTTTATATTTTCTACTATTGTGTTACATTATTTACTGTTTATTTGACGTATTAAGTTTGTTATGTGCATGTAAATATATATCTAAATACACTTCCAAGTTTTAATATCATTGTATATAACAGTAAAGCTGTTACTCGTCTAACCTGGTACAATAGTCGTAACTTTGTTGTCATGCATCTCAAGTTTTTACTGTGTAATTGACTGATATGTCACGTTCTGTATCTGCTTTATTGTTTTTACTGTTTTGTTACGTTTTACTGCGTCTGCGTTTTTCTGTATAGCTTATGTTTTATGGGCCTTGCTACCTGATTCAACTAGAATGATTTCGCTACCGTATGGTAAAGAAACTATGACAATATGTTAAGCCGTTTTCATAGAATACCGGAACGTGACGGACTGACAGACAGACAGACGGACAGACAGAATTGCTGTATCAGTATCGCGCGTCAGGGTGCTGCTATTGGATTATACGTTGTATACCGCTATATCCGTGAATGTCGACTAGACATAAAACCGATTTGTAGATACTCGATCCTGGCTCCAAACGTGATCCCTGCCGGTTTCGTGGACGGCAAAGTGGCGTCGGAAAAGGTGTTGGCGGCGTTGAACCTCGGCGACCAGTACCGTTTGGGTCACACCAAGGTCTTCTTCAAGGCCGGCATCCTAGGTCAGCTTGAGGAGTGGCGAGACGACAGGCTGTCGGCAATCTTGTCCAACTTCCAGGCGCGCATCCGCGGCTACCTCATCCGCAAGAACTACAAGCAGCTGCAGGACCAGAGGTTACATAACCGCACACTATGTACCGTAGCATTGTGTCAGCTGCAGAGGTGGAAACATAGCAAATCTCATCTATACTACGCGCGTACGATGTAGTCTATAATAGAGACACTTCAACCAAACTGTCTTTCCTAGACAAAATATAGACAAAGGGCCGTATTGTAATAAATATGATTTTATCTAAAATTTGGAGTTACTATTTTTTCACAAAACGTTTATCCATTAAAGTTGAACATATCAAGAGTTAGGTCGTTTTGTGCTTAAAATGCTTGTAATTTCATTTTTTTTAATCTAGGCAGCATACAAATTAGGAGTCGTATCCAACGTATATAAGAGGTCTACAGCTGTTGTCAAAGTGTTGCTTTGTGGTGGGTGGAAAATAAACGGTAGAAAACGTGATGCAAAGAATGGAAAGTGAACGGGGACAAGTACAAGGCGGTGTTTGAGAGTCTATACTCAAACCCGGTGTTGCAGTGTCGCAGTGAAGAGTCCTACGTAATTTAGTTGTGCTATATGAAAATGTAACAGGGGGTCCGAGATTTTAAACGTTACATATCAATTGCAGGTAATTAACAAGAAGCTCAGCTGTCGCAGAGAGACCGCGCGACGCTTTTTGTCATTGCATATTTTGCTAAGTCACTCAAGATCACTTACGGTCATTCGAAATGACACTGTTGAGTATGGCATGTGTAACAGTGTACGTCCATATAAGTATTTCATTGAAACTATGTCTGTATGTCATACCGTTTCTGAGATATTCAGCGACAAAGAATGCCGTGACCTTGAAACAGGGGGTAGGGGTCGTTCAAGGTCATTGAAAAATGGCGCCGTTCGATAGATAATATACGACTTTCTGTTGGTCGGCCATTGTCAGTATAGCTGTAAGTTGTACCATTTTCAAGTTATTTGACGTTAAATAATCGTGACCTTGAAAAGGCCATTGAAGGTCATTGAAATGGTACCATTCGAAAGCTTGGGTGCGGTTTCCTATTCGCCTTCCATAGTAACTATGGCCATATCTTTAACCGTTTATGAGATATTCAGCGTCAAAGAATAGCCAGACCTTGAAAACGGGGTTAGGGGTTGTTCAAGGTCATTGAAAATGGCGCCGTTCGATAGACCACATACGACTTTCTATTGGTCCGCCATTGTAAATATAGCTCTATCTTCAATATCTTGTACAGCTTTTGAGTTATTTGACGTTGAATAATATCGTGACCTTGAAATCTGGGTTAGAGGTCACTCAAGATCATTAAAACTGGTACCATTCGAAAGCTTGCAATGGGTGCGGTTTCCTATTCGTCTTCCATAGTAGCTATGGCCGTATCTTTAACTTTTTATGAGATATTCAGCGTCATAGTAGCGTGACCTTGAAAACTTGGTTAGTGGTTGTTCAAGGTCATTGAAAATGGCGCCGTTCGATAGACCATAACGCGACTTTCTATCGTAAATATAGCTCTATCTGCTACCGTTTTTGAGTTATTTGACGTTCAGTGATATCATGACCTTGAAATCTGGGTTTGAGATCACTCAAGATCATTCAAAATGGCACCATTCGAAAGCTTGGGTGAGGTTTCCTATTCATTTCTATAGTAACTATGGCTCTATTTTTCATCAGTTCCGAGATAAAGCCCGATATTGGTCGAAAATCGTGATTTTTTATACCCCCTTGTATTCGGCGCCCCCGTTAGGGGGGTCCCCGTCGGAATTTTGCCATCCCGTTTGGTATGGAAAAAACTAGAATGATGGGGCTACCCGATGGTGAAAAAACGTTGACGATATGTGTAACCGTTTACGCACAATACCGGCGTGTGACAGACAGACGGGCGGACGGACAGACGGACAAACAAGACATCTTGCCATGGCATAGTCCGCGCTATGAATACGCGTAGCGCAGTAAAAACTAGTGTGGTTCGACGAACTTTGTACTAAGTGCAACTCTTAAGACTTCTGTGACAAGATGTGTGGCCGCCGGGTTTTGCCGAAACTGTATGCCCCCGCCGGCCTCTAATGACACAGGTACAGCATTGGGCCAAGATAGCTCAGACTGATCGCGTGACCTTGCGACCTTGACCTTTGACCTTGGAGGTCATGGCACCTGTGGCTCGTCGTCTTCCATCCGTACACTAAGTTGAAGTTCGTTGGCCTTGTCATTCGGAAGATATGGCGGACGATGTGTGACATCATTAATGGGCCTGGTATGACCTTGACCCTTGATCTTGAAGGTCATGGCGCGCGTGGTTGATGCAGGTATTCATCCTGCATCTGTATACCAAGTTTGAAGTTTGTAGGCCTTGCCGTTTGGAAGATATGGCACACGATGTTTGTGAGCATTAATGTGCATGGTGACCTTGTACTTTGACCTTTTAACCTTGAAACTGGTACGGCAGTCGCATCAAAGGTGGGGGACCTTCCATCCACCCACGCTAGGCTTTTGGGTTTTCGAATTATTCGCTACGTATGCGACAGACAGACGGACGGACGGACAAAAGCAACGCTTATTGCCCCCTTTCCTACGGGCGGGGGCATAACAATAAAAGGTTACGTTTAATAGCTGACATTTAGTGGACTTTTCTGTCATAGTAACGACAGTGAGGTGTCATGTTAACATAACAAAACATAATATAACATAACATAACATAACATAACATAACATAACATAACAAACATAACATAACATGATTGTTGAACTTATAGTTACTCGAACAACATGTTCTATAGAGGTGAAGAATCAACATACAGTTGTGTGTGCGGCGTTGTGTTGACAGAGTTGCTCTCAGCGTGATCCAGCGCAACATTCGTCGCTGGATGGCGATGCGCAACTGGCAGTGGTGGAAGCTGTACACGCGCGTCAAGCCGCTGCTAACGCAGGCGCGAGCCGAAGACGAGATGAAGAAGATGGCCGAGGATTACGAGAAGACCAAGGAAGAATTGGCCAAGATGTCCAAGCTCAAGAAGGAGCTTGAAGAACAGAACGTGACGCTGCTACAGCAGAAGAACGACATGTTCATGCAGATGCAGGCGGAGCAGGACACCATCTCTGATCTCGAGGAGAAGATCTCGCAGCTCGTCAACCAAAAGGGCGACATGGACGACCAGCTCAAAGAGTTGGAAGAAAGGCTGTCTGAAGCGGAAATGGGTTCCGAGGAACTTCTCGAGAAGCATCGTAAGAAAGAGGAAGAGTGCGACGGTCTGAAACGGGACATCGATAACCTCGAACTGAACCTGCAGAAGGCAGAGCAGGAGAAACAGACAAAGGACAACCAGATCAGGACGCTTAACGAAGAAATGGCACGCCAGGACGAGACCATTGGCAAACTCGGCAAGGACAAGAAGGCGCTTGAAGAGACGATCAAGAAGACTCAGGCAGACTTGGCTGCCGAGGAGGACAAAGTCAACCATCTCAACAAAGTGAAGCAAAAACTAGAACAAACGATTGATGAGGTAAGACGTGCCGCAGCGAATCTCTGTATAAGTTGATTTTCCTCGTCATACCCACTGTTGCGTCGATATATTGTTCATTTTATTAGTAAAAAATGTGCACACTATATATATGTAGGTTGTGGCTCGTAAAATTGTGATGAAATGAAAAGTGCCTGTTGCGTTTAGATGGAGGAGAACTTGCAGCGCGAGAAGAAAGTCCGAGCTGACGTCGAAAAAGCCAAACGAAAAGTGGAATCCGATCTGAAGATGACGCAGGAAGCGGTGGAAGAACTGGAGAAAGTGAAGGCTGACTTGGAAGGCAACGTTCGCAAGTGAGTATCGCTTGATTACACATACCATTGTATGCTAATACTTGTACGTTACAAGACAAGATACTGAATGTATTGTGCTGAATACATCTTTAATATAACAAAAATTTCACACTACGAATGGAGAAAGAAGAAGCTGGGGGCAAGGATTAAAAACGCGAGACACACCTCTCGCAAAAAAACACGCATTGTTTCGAATAATAAAAATGATATGTTTAAATTAATTGTGTATGACGGCTCACACCGATATCAGTGAAATTGTCGGCGACATAGCGGAATTTGAGTCGAAAATCGCAAATTTTTCAATACACATCCATCTGTTTTATTGTCCTCAGAGAGCATTTCCCAGTATGAATTACGCTGATATTTCGATGAGGCTAATAGTGGTCAAAAATGATGCCATGATAGTGCGACGGACGGACAGCCGAACAGACAGAATTGCTGTGGCACACAGCAGTGGCAATAACTGGAATAAAAAGTAACAAGTGCGTTGGCAAAACACAACACCCGCCATACGGAGGTGGGCAAATTTCGTATTTGGGGATCTCCTGGGGCACCGCCTCCAAAAGGGGAAAATACACATCCGGGACACATATGTACCATCGTGCAAAATTTCACGCCGATCGGTGCCACCGTCGTCGAGATATCTGTAACTAAAAAAAGACCAGACAGAAAGCATAACTCAGTACCCTGCCATACTGTCGTATGGCGGGTAAAAATTGGAACAAAATTGAAAACTAGAAACGTACTGTACATGATGAAGGTGTGAGCGAGTCTCAGCTTCTCAAGTACTGCAGTTTATTGTCTATTGACTTTCGCATCGGCGTGTGAATATAACATGGGAAGATAAGTTTCAGTTTAAATTTCAATGTAACTATATAATGGACGTGGCTGTGACAGACGTAGCTAACAAAACAAAGAAATATGTAAGATACGATACGATAATGTGTATTTAACGTGCAGTAAAACGCTGACGTAGCCAGCTTAGTCCACCACACGGAACGAACAGAAAAATTGAAGTAAAAAGCGAACTAAAATAAATTGAGAAGCATGATAAGTCCGGCTCGGTCCCGTGATCGTGAAGGCAGTCCAGGGGTAGATGTCCAGCCAATTATACAGTTCTTTAACTCCAGTCAAAACCCATGCTCTTACATAGGAATAACATCCGGGACTTTACGCCGGTACAGTCAATGAGCATTTTTTTGTTTAGCTGTTTACGTTTTTTCAGTTCGTATTTTACTCAACCGTCCGGTTTCGATTTTGACCTTATCGCCGTTATCGTCATGTCATTCTGCGTCGGCTTGCCACATTTAATCAACATCGGACCATCCGCGGTGCAGTAATGACCAGGGAGTTTAGAAATACTCCCTGGTAATGACGTCTTATCGATATTCACGATAGCAGCACGGCGGCGCAATACTACTTCCGGTTTCGTATTTGGTGATGTTGCTCTCTTCTGAACGTGACAATCTATCTGCAAACTGAATTTCAAAGACATTTATCCTTTCAACAGCCGACATGGCCACGCTCATTAAATTTTGTTCGTTTATTTATTGCAAATTTTTGCCAGCCACGGCAACGCCGGTACGGGTAACATTTACAACGGATGTCGCACAAATGCAGCGGCGGAGGCATCATATGACCGCGAGCGGTCTCTAGCTCTGTCGTTTGAGTTTCATGTTGCATGTTGTTGAGTTTGCTGTTCGCTGTTCGTTCAAACTGCCTATAGCCTAGCATCAATCATCTTAGCCATCAATTCGGTTTTTCAGTATGTTGTCTGTGTCATCAATAGTTTCACGTTAACTAACTTAGCAAAGACAAACTGTGTTGCCACAGCGCACCACACGCCGCATTAACCCTCTAGTGGGCACAGATAATTATAGTGCCACATCGAGTAATATGAAGTTGGTACACTGGCCGTTGATGGGTGGGCTGTTACATTTAGTACAGCAACGAATCTACTGGACGGGGCCGCAGCCAGCCCAGTCCCCTCCTCGCTGTACCAAATGTAACAGCCCACCTATCAGCGGCCAGTGTACCAATCACCGTATTGCTCTATAATGGTCCGTTGCTCTGCAGGTTTAATGTGCCCGTTAAAGGGGTAACTACTTAGCAAAGCCAAACTGTGTTGTCACAGCGCACCACACGCCGCTTTAAGCAACGCTTCATGTCTAAGCCTATACGAAACATAACAACTTTGCATGTTTTAAATGAATTTATTAACAACCAACAATACACAATACACTAATACACTGCAACATCAGAGTGAACCTTAATGGCAGTGAAACGGCATCAGTAGAAAAAAGCCTCTGAAATGTCTCTGTGACACGTGAACATAGTTGCTTTGAACAAATCGTTGATGTAATTAAAAGCAGACAACTATTCTGCAAACAATGAGCTACGCAGACAATGTCAATCACAGTTCGACTATCTGTAACAAGTAGCTCAGCTGACGCAAAAAAAGCCGCGCGCTGCTTCGTGTCTGTCAGTAGTTAGCTTCAGTAGTACAAAACGTCGAGCAGCGTTTTTTTATTGTTAGTTACGTACGCTACAGATTTATCACTGCGTGCAATTAAATGCTGTTCTGTTGTCTTTGGCGTAACGTTGAAACTTCTTGTCATAAACGTTTCGCCGTCCTTTCTCGCCATCAACAAACACCGCCGGTTACTACCAGAGAAGTGTCACAACTTGCGTGACGTGGTCCGACGGCGTCGTATTGACAACACCTGGCCGGTAGCAGCGTCAACAGCAGTGAAGCCAGATATTGGCTCAGAATTGGGATTTCTGCCTACCCCGCCTGCATTTGACGCCCTCGTTAGGGGGATTCCCGTCGGAAAATGCTATGCCGTTTGGTGTGGAAAAACTAGAATGGTGTGGCTACCCGGTGGTGAAAAATGTTGAAGATATGTTTATTTCTTTTGACAGAATGTACGAACGTGACAGACACACGGACGGACAGACACCACATGACGACATAGGCCGCGCTTGCATAGCATCGCGCGGCAAAAACTACACTGTGTTCAGAAAAAAACACCCATTTTTGTTTTCTTGCATAACTCTTAGAAAAAGTAACCAATTTGAATGTAAGTTTCAGACAAAAAGCTAATGAAATTGCTGATTCTAACAGCATAAAATAATTTGTGTTCTTAATTGTTCCAGCAGCATTTCTATCCAAATACAATTAACAATTACAACGTCGGTTTAACATTATTTAGAATTACTCAGGTATAAAAAAACAACGCAAAACAACAACGAAAACAATATTTCGTATAAAACCACTTGCGTAGACAACGTCACAACCACCTGTTTAAGCTAGAAGATAATTAGGCGTATTCAATGACTGTCATCGTACAATTTTGACGAATGATAGACTTTATTAGCTTTATTAACGTATGTGTTGACAAACAACTACAACACAGCGACTATTTCCTTTGATGTCTGGAGTGCGACATAAGGTAGGTTACTGGCACTAACCCGTATTACTGACCCTAACCGACCCACGAGGGGGTCCTGATCCTAACCGATCTACGAGCGGGGAAACCTACCTTCCATCACAACCCTGCTACGTGTCTAATCTATCAAATGTCGCAATGTCCAACTCAGCACCACAGAACTAGCATATAAATGTTTGCAGAAATTTATCAACAGTTCACCAAGAATGAACGTTTTAAACCATCAGGTTGAACACTAATACTAACAGAATATCACTTATAGGCCTAAAGATAGAAGACATGCTTCTACAACGTTATAAATACATATGCTGTATAATCGCAAGTAAAAATGATACTGGGGTGCACACTTTTTCAGATAGGCCTACAAGCAAACAACGTGTTTATATGAATAGCAGACAACAGACTACACTGACGTAAATTATACAAAACGCTCAACTGAACTGAACTGTCTCGTTTTTAGACTGAAGCAGAAGTCGCATGTTACAAATTACATAATACAGGCAGTGTTCACTGTACATTCGACTTTGGGATACATAATACATTGTTTCGCTGAATTACATTTGCATAAAATTGAACGATACACATGGCACGTGTGCCACCATCAAACGGTTGTCAGCGTGTTTCATTGGCCATTTAAAGGCAACGAAACTTGGCTGCAGCCTGCAACCCTTCAACGCGCAGTGACAATAATGGTTGTTTAATTGCCGTGGACATGGACACTGTGCCCTATGCGCAATAATAAACAATTGAGTCACTGGCCTCCGTGACTGGGTTTTAACATCTACTACAGCGAGGATGCACCCATCAATCCACTCATGTAACAACAACACTGTATCATCAACTGACAGTATACGCTGTCAACCACTCTGTCTCGGTTCGTTGCTGGAAGGGTTATAAATGGGTTTATATTCTCTCAAAAGCTTTACGGCGAATAATTTATTCTCACCGAGTTTCTGCGGTAGACGTAGCTGCGTGGGAATCTATGCACTAGCTGTTATGCCTCTCTGACGAGTATGGCACGTCGTCTGTTGGCCAACTGGAGTTTCAGCTTCAACTCTTTGTTTTCCTTTTCCAGCTCAGCAATTCGCTGCTCCATCTGCTTTAATTTTTCTTTCCTCCTAGCCCTGAAGTTGCGTGAGTTAATCGCGTTGTTAGTGTTTATCGGGAGTCTCTGAGTCGGCGGTTGTGCAGGTACATTGATCTGAGATGCTTCTCCGAGCATCAGAAATTCATCACTCACCGGGCTACCATTAGGTGAAGGCAGATCTAGGTCTTGGACCAAGTCTTGGAAACTCTCGAAGCTGCAATCTTCGGGCACGTGTGGGTCCAGGTTAATTGGGCCAAACACGGCTTGTTCCTCTTGACTTATCTGCTTCGTAAACTCATCCAGATCCTACAATAGCAGCAAATTAATGATAAATAAGTAAGTAAGCAAGTAAATAAGTAAGTAAGTAGGTTTATTATTTCCATCTGACAAACACAGATGATTGCAATGAAAGAACAATAAAAACAATTCAAATATGAAAAAAAAACTCATCAGTAGATGAGATAGGCGAACGTTACGGGGAAATTCCTATTACCACCTGAACCATTCCACTGTTGTGAAACTTTACCACCCCTATTCTCAATTTCCCCGTAACGTTCGCCTATCTCATTAGTACAGGAATCGGGACTTTTTCGATTATTGCATTTTATAAATGCTCTTACTTACTGAGTTTCTTGATGATAAATATCTATGGCAGTTCTATGGAAAAACACGTGCGAACTAAAATTTTATTAGAAGGCCTAAAATGCTATAAACATACTCAAGTGAAAGGTTACAACATTACAAAACTAGCCGCTGAACTGAAATATAGCGACAATATACCGTAAAGAAATAAAATATATTACTTGTCGTTTTCGTGGGCGTGGCTACCGGAAGCACATAGATGTGGTAAAAGTAATCTACCCTACGAGGACTGTTGGGAGTAGGCAAGTTACCGTTCGGTTCACGAAAACAAAAAAATTGCTAATTCACTCAAGGTTGTTCAAGATTATTCGACGAGTAGGGCGTATAGGCCTACAAGGTCTTCCTAGTTATCCATTCTAGGCCTGAATATGTGTCTATCTTGTACCGTTACTGACATATTCTGCGTCAAATATTGGTCGTTCAACTTCAAGGTCATTGAAAATGCCGCCGAACGATAGATAATATACGACTTACTATATTGGTCTGCCATTGTTACTGTAGCTCTTTCTTGTGCCATTTTCGAGTTATTTGACGTTGATAATATCGTGACCTTGAAACATCTAAGTTAGTGGGTCACTCAAGGTCAATGGAAATGGCACCACTTGATGGATCGCAAACGAAATTCGTCTTCCGGTTGTAACCATGGCCATATATTGTATCCTTTCTGAAATAAGGCAAGATACTCCCCCTTCCATTTAACTTGCATTATCATCTAGACCCATTCGAATTTCTTTCCAAAATTTTAACACAAAGAACCTGATGCGCCTCCTGCGAGCAAATAAACATAGAAACAAAGCTTCACGGACGTGGGCTATAGCTGGTTACTGCATCCTCGTGCAATGATGGAGTACCATCATCTGAGCCATTGTTAAGGCCGACTAGTCTTGCTTAGCCTACTTATTTTTCCGATCATGCAAGGTGAATGGTAATAGGTGATGTGATATAATGTAGATACAGATGTAGATGTTTTTTTACCAAAGAAAAGAGACTGAAATCGTAGTCGCCTTCTTGCCAACAGAGATTGCTGTGTAAAACTTGGCTGATTGCATCGTCCATCGAGGTTTCACCCATCGTCATCGTGTCTATTGTAGTCATAGTGGTCGCCATCCTTCGTCGAATTTCTTCAGTCTGTAACAGTGGTATTCTAACGTCCACAAAACAATGAAACCAAACGTTAATTTCAGTTACAATATTCGACCAACACCAGTTTTGACTTATTATATACTACTTAATTGTAAGTTCATGCAATTTTACGAAGTATTTCTTTTCCTGTAGTTCGTACACAGAGGCTTGTAAATGTTGACAATTTACAGGGCAGGAGTGATCATTCTTTTACAACAGCCCGCCCAGGCCCCTCCTGGGCCTCCTCGCTGTACCAAATGCAACAGTCCACCCGTCAACGGCCAGTGTACCAATCTGCCAGTGTACCAATCATCGTATTATTGCTGTAAAATGGTCCGTTGATCTGTGGTTTTAATGTGCCTGTTTTAACGGTCGTCAGTAGTGGTTATTGTTTGGTTTTGGACCTAGGCCAATCAGGAGCCAGTATTTAGCCACGTGTTGCCTAGGCCACGCCTCCCTAAGGAGGCGTGATTGATCGGCATCTGTCGCCACTCATCGATCGTGGCGAAGAGGCGTCTAATGATTTATCGCCATATGTCGTTGCAAGTCATCACACAACATCATCTGGCATTCCCAGCATTTAATGTTGCAATGTTGGCCGACACTCCAACTTGGAATGATCAGGAGAACAATACGGTCTCACGATATTGGAATAATGTACAAGACACTAGTCCGTCCTCATTATCAAAACTCCTGGACGCTATGAAGGCTTGGTTTGAAGAGAGACGAAATCTGATCTACTGGAGCTGTCAATCATACCTTTAACGGTCCGTTTGTCCATCTTCTTCTTCTCGTATGCGTGTCATTAACCACAATCGGTCAGCCACGAAACAGCAGAGTGCATCCGAGACAAGCCGCCATTCAGCTTTGTCAGGGGACAGGACTCGACAATGTGAGACATCGTCTGGGTCTCACCACAAGGACACAGATCAGTGTCTGTAAGTCGCCATTTCCTTCTGCAGGCACCGCAGTGTCCCTGTTCCGTGCGAAAACGGTTCAGCAGAGACCACTGTTGCCGAGGGAGGTTGAAACCTGGTTGCCGGATTGTGGGGTCACACACTAGGCCACCTGAGCCGACTTCCTCCATCGACTTTTGATGTCAACTGGTTGCAAATCTAGCCACAACGGCTTCCTGGATGTAAATCGTAGCAATGGTGGACTAAGGATATCCGGATGGATTGGCCAACTGTCATGTTTGACGATTTTCTCCACCAGCTTCCTTCGTAAGGCTGGCGGTTAAATGTTGGAGAGCACTGGCCTTAAGTCTATTAAATATAAGGGCCCAAAGTTATGGAATGAATTACCTAGTCACTTGAAGTACTGTAATTCTACCAAAAAGTTCACCAATCTCCTCAAAATATATTTACGTACACAAACTCTT
>Ga0209149_1000624_pt1 | contig 15338 bp, 11 predicted proteins | sample WorMetTyACAVOLI2_FD_187423 | JGI IMG/M metagenome (GOLD analysis project Ga0209149, IMG submission 187423) | Marine gutless worms symbiont microbial communities from Max Planck institute for Marine Microbiology, Germany - Olavius algarvensis... ... | reverse complement strand
CTAAGTCTAGCATTGAGCAAAATCTACAGCAGATATTGGAAAAAATCTAGATTTCGATTTTTTTAGATTTCCAGAAAAAATCTAGATTTTCGATTTCGAATTCGGGAATCGTCCATCACTATATTGTATATATATTTGTGTTTGTTGGTGTGCACATGTCAGGCTGTAAACAGTGGAGTGTAGCAGATGACCTATAGCGTTAAGTATTGGACCATTGAAGTACAATGGATGTTGCAGCAGTCAGTGATGTGCCAACACTAACTGTTACAATGCCCGATTTTAGTGGCATGGTGGACATTACCACTAAGCAGCGCATGATGTCTTCCTGCACTGGTGCTATCTTGACGTCGTTGTTCAGTAAGTTGTCTGCCTACTTGAGATGTTAGTTTCTGGCAGTACATGATAGACTTAAGACTGTTCCAAGCATCTGCTGAACAGTCCTGAAGAGAGCTGCATTGGTTGATCATTGGCTGGACATTAAACTCTGAGAGTCGGCGTGAATAGTGTCGTAATTGTTGTAACAGAAACTATTTAAGTGTGCTGCCTGGTAACTGTCACTGTTAGATAAACTTTTAACACTGTTGTGTGTGTGTAATATAGCACCAGTACTTATTTAGTGCAGCTGTTAATGTTTTTGTAGAATGGCCTAATGAGGATAAAATACCTTCATGTGGTTATTCTCTCGATTAGGAGTTTCTTCCTATCCTGATGTATGCTTTCTGTCATTTGTCTTCCTCTGCTTCACTGTGCATGTACTTCAGCATTTCTTAATTCTATTGCTGCAGCTACTGTTTTCTGCCCATTGTATGTGAACATACCATTAAAGTCTGGCTTCTCATGTCTTGCCATGCTACAAGCTATGCTGTCCTCATTTATCTGTCTTCAAGTAAGACACCCAATATCCATTGTAATATTCTCATTTCTGTTTTCTTTATGAGCTTTTTTTAGCTCTGCTACTGGCTTGTAGCCAGTGCAGCTTATAGTATGGGTATCTGATGTGTCTGTCTGTGTGGATATGTCTGTCATCAAACTTTTTTCAAATCACTACTCTTATTCCTATAGTTTTTATCTTATTCTCACAAAAATTGGTATACATGATTTGTGTGCCAATATGCAAAAACTGTGGAACAGATTTTCGAATTTTGATTTCAAACTTTTGGTGAATTTATTAAATTTAAATTTGGACTTAGTACTAACTCTGGAAGAGCTTAAATGTAATCTTTCTGTTGAAAAATTGTATATTTGTGCTTTTATTTCCACAGAGTTCCTTTAAGCAGAGGAGATGTCTAGGCCGACAGACGTCTTGTGTTGTAATGAAGTATCAACTGTGATTGTTGTTTTAGTGACGCCACTGGATGTTGTAAAGATTCGACTGCAGTCCCAGCAGAAACCATTCCGTACTGGTTCATACTTTGTCTATAACAACGGCCTTATGGACTGCTTATGTGTATGTAGCCACTGTAATGAGAATGGTAATGGCTCTGTACAGCAGTCTCAGCCTCAGCCACGATTCAAGCCGTGGTATGGGCGACCAGGACATTTTAGTGGTACATTGGTATGTTAAAATTTATTGTTCTTTGTTCATGTTTTAAACTTTATGAACAGCAGTATCAAGATATTACAGTAATTTTACTTGTTCCATGCGTTTATACTTCAAGCACATAGTTTATCATTACTGTCATTGCCAAATTAAAGGAGTCATTGATGTAGCCTTTGGTGCCCAAACAATTTTACATTATCTTGTTTACTATTGGAATTTCATCATCAATACATGTCCATAAGCAAGAAGCAAAATTTGTGGATATAATCAAATATATTATTTCTTATTGCAAAGAATTTTCAAGTATTTTCTCCATGTGGTTTCACTGAACATATAAAGCTCGCAAACTTTACACTTTTTTGTACTGAGACTTCAGTTCAGTGATACAGTTCAGCACATGAGATCGATGGTCAGTTGGTGATGCCAGTGAGGTTTAGAATTGAAATTCAACTTAAAATTTTAAAGCACATATTGAGGCTACATAACAATGACGAATCAGTTAACAGTTCTATTTTGGGGGATTTGACCAATTTCCATGGTAACACGGTGACTTTTTTGTGTGTAATTGTTTGTGAAGGATGCGTTTGTTAAGATTGCTCGGAACGAAGGTATTACAGCATTGTGGAGTGGCCTGCCTCCAACGTTGTGAGTCCTTTGTAGTCTGCATTGCGTTTCTGTTGCATAGAACAGATTAGAGTAGTACATGAGATTGATGATAGTACGTGAGATTGATGGTAGTATGCGAGATTGATGGTAGTACACGAGATTGATGGTAGTACACGAGATTGATGGTAGTACATGAGATTGATGGTCTGTTAACTGTTTCTGTTAACTGACAGTAACATGCAGCCCTAATTGTAGCTCATCTCTGCTGTGCTAAATCTGTCTGTATGACTGCGAACGTTTGTCAAGTGTTGATGTTCCATGGAAATGGCTTAATGTATTGTCATAATTTTTTTATACTCAGTAGCACCATGATTCTAGTTTTCCCACAACTATAGACTCGGGCAAAGTCCTGACAGGGTCCGCATGAACAGGGGCATTGAATATGGATATGGTATTAATAAATATATCATTATCTCGGAAATGATGCAAGATAGGCACATAGTTGCAGTTAGGGCTGCATGTTATTGTCAGTTAACAGAAACAGTACAAGATAGAGACAGAGTTACAGTGGATGATTGATAGAATGTCATATGTGCTGTATCGAGTGGTGCCACACTGCCACTCAGTTCTGCTATTTTAAACATTTCTACACTGTGTTTCAAAAATAGTTAACCCTTTTGCTTTTTGCATAAGCTAAGTCAGATGTTAACCGATTTCAGTAATATTTGGTGGGAATGTAGCTGAGTAAATTTGCAGCAAACTGGTATATTCCTTTCATTACATGGTAAAACAAATACATGAATATTCTGCACAGTAAAACGGTAAAGTTTATTACACAATTACATCACGCGACGCAAGGGAGAACGATGCAACACAAACAAGCGAAGTGTCCAAATATCAGATAATCAGCCAGCCTAAATTAGACAAGTTCCAGTTGCAATATTACAGCAAATGTTCGAAGTGACGGCCGCTCGTTTCCACGCAGTAATAAAGACGTTTGCGCCACTGATCGACAGCGTCGTCGACGATACTCTGCTGCAGACTGGACCACTCGGCAATCAGACGTCACTTCAGATCGTGCAGGTCTCGAATCACTGTCTTGTACACTCAATCTTGCATCACACCCCAGATCTTGTAGTCTACTGGGTCGAGGTCTGGGCTGTTTTGCAGCCACAAGTCTGGGGTGATGAACTGCGGCATTGAGCGACTGAGAAAGTCGACGGTGTCGCGAGCACAATGCGCCGGCGCGCTATGCTGGAAGATAAAGTGATCTCCAGCAATCTATCGTATTGATGGCACGTTGCGCCGGCGCACTATCCTGCTGGAAGATAAAGTGATCTCCAGCAATCTGTCGTATTGATGGCACGTTGCGCCGGCGCGCTATCCTGCTGGAAGATAAAGTGATCTCCAGCAATCTGTCGTATTGATGGCACGTTGCGCCGGCGCACTGTCCTGCTGGAAGATAAAGTGATCTCCAGCAATCTGTCGTATTGATGGCACGTTGCGCCGGCGCACTATCCTGCTGGAAGATAAAGTGATCTCCAGCAATCTGTCGTATTGATGGCACGTTGCGCCGGCGTGCTGTCCTGCTGGAAGATAAAGTGATCTCCAGCAATCTGTCATATTGCTGGCAGCATGTGTTTCGCCAGCAGCTCATCTCGGTAATAGGCGCCATTGACCTTAGCCCCGGGCTGGACAAAAACCAGCTCCGTGCACCCGAGCTTGGACACGGCGACCGACACCATCAGCGACTTGCTGAATGTTGGACATGTATGGAGTAGTCGGTCAGCAGCAACATCGCGCTTTTTTGACGACTGTGGCATGTAAAGATGGTCGTTCTGAAGATTGACAGGCGGAGCAACGGTGAAAATCTTCTCGTCAGAGAAGAAGATGAAGTCGGCGGCCGATTGCGGGTACAGACGCAGCAGTTTCTTCGCGTGTGTCAGACGTGCGTCACGATTGGCGGCAGTTAGCTCCTGCGCGTGACGTTTCTCGAGACATTCAAGTTGCAGATCTTTGCAAACAATGCGGTACAACGAGGAGTGATGGATACCAGTCTCTCTGGCAATCTGGCACGTTGATCAATGTGTCTTTGGCGTGTCTTCGTGACTCAGGACCAAGTCATTAACTGCGTCGATGTTGTCATCTATCCGCGCAGTTCGAGGTCGTCTGCTGCCGCTTCTTCTCGCTGTCGTGCCGGTGTCTCTGTTTTCTCAGCAATTTATTCAGTCTGCGCAAACCCCAACCTTTATCCGGAAATTCTTTAATAAGTTTTTTCGCTCCATAACCTTTAAAAATGTAAAGATTTTCTATCAAAATTCGGTCATCATCACTGTAACCCATGTTTACGTGGAAGCATCGTCTGCTACCAGGCAACGCGGTGTACGCGCGTTAGGTGCCCATCGAATTAAACAAGTAAGAGAAAAAAGGTAAAATAATATTACGCCGTGACATTAGCAAAGACCTGTCATGCAAGTAATATGATGCAAGACTTGGTGAGTCAACATCAAGTTGCAGCTTACTGGTAGAAGCAACTCACATTGCGATCACAAAAGCTGTCTGAATCACGATGTTTCAATTGTTCCATTATTGAATTGGAAGAAAATTGAATCTCATTTTGAAACTTGAAGTAGCGACGCACAACGAATAAATCTCACATTTGTTGTGTATAGTTTTGTTGCAAATTTTGTCAGGTACATTTCTGCCAAATATTATTGAAATTGGTTTTCATTTCACACTGTTATCATGAAAGTCCTAGGGGTGAACTTTTTTTTGAAACACAGTGTAGATGCAGTATCTCATAAAAATATCATACCTTGGCTATGATACGCTTACCAACAAGTAGAAAATCATATGGTGGCTCTAATGTCAAGTGTCCCAATCAAGCTGAAAGACTGTTCAAGGTCACACAAAGTCACGCTAAATAAATGTTAATATCTCAGAAATGGTGCAAGATAGACACAGTTACTATAGACCACTACTAGAAAGCATTTTTGCTTGTTTTTGTATAAAATGTAGTTTACTTTTCCAGTGTCTGATAGGAACTCTAGATCTAACGAAGGATAACATTGCTAGTGACCTTTGTGTGACCTGTTTCATAAAAATGGTGATATCTCTGAAACAGTGCATGATAGGCATAGTTGCAACAGATGACTAATAGGATTTCATGTGCACTCTGTTGAATATGGCTGTTACCAATGCCCTTGAATAACGTTGTAGGTCATTTAAGCTATTTTAAAGATTTCTAGATTTAATATATTCGCTGAAGATATTGAATTCCTGTGTTTTATGAGATGCTGAGTGCATCCTGTTTTCAATGGCTGAGTTTCTTGTTAAACATTTCTGTATGTTTATTGTCATTTCTCTTCATCTTGTGTCGTGATGTAACAGTAAAGTTGAGCGTATTGAGTGGAGGGCAGGAATGTGATGTGTGATAAGCAGTACACATCGACAGATACTACCCTCCAACATCAAACAGCAGATTGAACAGTCTCGGCACAGTATAGTTACCTGTTGAGGCTACATGTCTGCTGACATAATGTCACAGTTATGAATTTTTTTCTTGCATGATATAGATTATTTTATAGTAATTGTACATACTAATAACCAAGTTATGCATATAGCTATTCTCTGCATCTGTCACAGTCTTCCACTGTGATGATAAGAAGTAATGTACAGTATGTGACAAGGGTGTTGGTTGCAATTCAATACAGTGTACTAAATGCCTGAAATGTGTTCATAAGAAATGTAGCGAGATAAAGCGTAAGGTAAGTGGCTTAGTGTGTACACCCAGTTAATGACCATTCTGAAATTGTATATATTCTTGCCCCGTCCACTGCTTGATATCGTGAATCCATTGTCCTTCAGGATGTTTTGGTACTGTTTGCTGTCTATGGTGCCTTGCAATACAGTTGGTGCAAGTTGCCCTGTACTTCCACGTTCCACGTATACCTGTAGCTTTACTAGTGCAGCTTTAGCCATTATGTGTGTTTCAGTATTTAATTCATTTAGTAATGATTCACTGGTCTGATATTCTCTCCATGATATGACAAGGATTTTTCTCCAGTATCTCATCTCAAATGTCTGTTCCTTGCAGCATTCTTTATTGTCTACTGTCATCTCTATGTAGGAAAACTGCCCTGACCGTAACCTTTACTTTTATCGCCAATCTACTATGAATGTTCTTGTCTTTCCAGATGTTGCTGAGTTCAACAGCCTTTTGTTTTACGATGCTTATATTTTAATGTTTTTGATGCAGTTGCCAGAACTTGTTTTGTATTATCCCAGAAAAGTTGTCTTCTTGCTCTAATACCTCATTACCATCATTACACTAATTTGCTGTGTGCATTCCTTGCCAACTGCTATAATTTTGTTTTTCTGCATTAATTGTCATATTGTAGTCTTCAGTTTTGCTGTAGAAAATCCTGTAAAGTATTTTGTTGTTTGTTGAGATCATCTGCATATCTGAGATTTATGATCCTCCGTCCACTAGTTACCATACTCTCAATGTTTCCTTTTTCAGCATGTCTTACAATGCTTTGTGCATACAGATTAAATTCAGAGGAAGATCTGTTAGACCCTTGTCTTGTGCCTTGTCCTATTTGAAACCAATATTCCGTCAACTCATCGTTCCATGTTATTATGTTATGTTTGCCTTATGGCATGATACGTCCGTCTGTCGTCTGTGACCTTGATGCACCCTACTCAGAGAGTTGAAGTTTTCGGCAGTACTGTTGCACTGTCTAATAGCTTAGGGACTCGGACAGTTTGTATTAAAATTTTGGAAAAAATTCAAAGGGGTTCTAGGTGATATGCAAGGTAAATGGAAGGGGGTATGAAAAATTGGCGTTTTTCGACAAATGTCTCGCTTTATTTCGAAAAATGTTACGGAATACGGACCTAGTTACAATAGAAGACAAATAAAAAAAGGTATGCAATCTATCGAATGGTGCCATATCCACTGAACTTGAGTAGCCTCTGACCTAGATTTCAAGGTCACAATATTATTCAACGTCAAATAACTAGAATATGGTACAAAATAGAGCTATATGTACAATTTTTCCGGTTTTTGACTTACCTGTAGAAAATTGTGATCTATCGAATCACACAGCTACACAGTAGGTCACCTTGAGTGAATTTGAAGATCATTTCCGCTGTTGCAGCCCCTTCTAGAGCCAGTCTCATGGAAAATATAACATATCAGCTAGGATGCACTTAATGATGAATAAGAAGTCATATATGGACCATTGTTTGAGCTGTTGTAACTGGATTGAAAGAGTGTTGTAGGTCACAGGCAGCTACATAACTCACGGTGTATATAGCATTGTGATGAGTACATTGCATATAGAGTGTATGTATCATGCAAGCTGATATGCACGTTAGAGGTAAAGTAAAAGATAACAATTACTAAGCTATCGCAAACAGATTGCGCGTCAGCTGCGCACACAATACGTTGAGGGCATTCGTAGGCCTAAATATTACACCGTGACCTTGAAATCTAGGTTAAGGGTCACTCGAGATCACTGGAAATGGAACCATTGGACAGATCATACACTGACTTACTATTAGTCGAGTTATTTGATGCTAAATATTATCATGACCTTGAAATGTGGGTTAGAGGTTACTCAAGGTCACTGAAAGTGGTACCATTTGAAAGCTTGGGTACGGTTTCCTATTCGCCTTCCATAGTAACTATGGCCGTATTTGCAGCCATTTTGGAGATATTCAGCGTCAAAGAATGGCCTGACCTTGAAATCTGGGTTTGGGGTCCTTCAAGATCATCGAAAATGGCGCGGTTCGATAGACCATGCATGACTTTCTATTAGTCCGCAATTGTAACTATAGCTGTATCTTGTACCATTTGTGAGTTAGTTGATGTTGAATAATACCGTGACCTTTACATCTGGCTTAGAGGTCACTCAAGGTCATTGAAACTTGTGCCATTCAAAAGCTTGGGTGCAGTTTCCTATTCGCCTTCTATAGTAACTATGGCCGTATCTATAGCCATTTTGGAGATATTCAGCATCAAAGAATGGCCTGACCTTGAAATTTGGGTTTGGTGTCCTTTAAGGTCATTGAAAATGGTATGGTTCGATAGACCATGACTTTCTATTAGTCCGCCATTGTAGCTATAGCTCTGTCTTGTACCATTTGCGAGTTATTTGACGTTGAATAATAACGTGACCTTGAAATCTGGCTTAGGGTCACTCAAGGTCATTGAAACTGGTGCCATTCAAAAGATTGGGTGCGGTTTCCTATTTGCCTTCCATAGTAACTATGTCACTATCTTGTATCGTCTGTGAGATATAGCGACTTATTGGTGGAAAATCCGGAAATTTATATACCCCACCTGTATTTAGTGCTTTCATAGGGGGTGACTCCGTCGGAATTTCCTGAAGATGTTTGATACTTAAAACTGGAATGATTGGGCTACGGTGAAAAAAAACTGTGACGATATGTTAAGCCATTTTCATCTGATACCGGAACGTCACGGACAGACGGTCAGATTTGCTATATCAATATCGCGCGTCGGCATACTGACACGCGATAAAAAGCAGCCAGTCTTGCACATTGTCAGTTTATGCAGTACTTCAGTGTTTAAATGATAAAACTATTAGTTAAACTGTATATTTGTAACAGGTGAAAGTCATTTGTAAACTTGTTTTTTGTTTGTTAGAATACAGTCGGTGCCTGCGACTGTCATTTATTTCACAATCTATGATAACATAAAGTACACTCTGGGCTATAATGAAGCTGATCCTAACACTAAGTACATTCCGATTTTTGCAGGAGCTAGTGCACGAGGTTAGTATAGACTGCTGATATTTACTATACATTGCAGTTTAATGTTGTGCTAAATGAGAGTTCAGTGATAATTTTGTTTTATTCTTAGCCCTTCACTAGTTGCTGGAGTGAGTAAAGTTTAACGTCACGCTTGACACCTCTTAGGTCATTTTGGAGTCGAGTCTTTCTAGGAAACTGAATGCAATGCACTGGTACACAACCAAGAAAAATACTAAAAATAACTACATTAACCCTAACAAACATAATTAAACCTCAACCAACAGTCATCTGTAAGAACTGAGGCTGCATCAGAATTAAAATTTTTAATCTAGTTAATCTTAAGTGATGATATATTAAATGTGATGTGTGTGAGATGGAGCGTACACTGGGACTGTTGACAGCTGAGTTAACTGTGGACTATAAAATGACAATGTGGACATAAGATTATTTACTTCCAACTGTGACTTGTTATTGCTACTTTGCTGGTGAGACTGCGGCTTCACGCATCGATGATGTCCATCTGTTTGTCCGTTTGTCTGTCTGTCGCCAAAATGCAAAAAACGCGATATTCTCAAAAACTAAGCAATTTAGAGCTATGGTGTCTATTGATGACCTATAGGAAGTTATGTAAGCTTAACTGGGCTTTTAAAGAACCCATTATTGGATCCCTACAATCGAAGATGGCTGAGATACACCATCTTGAAAATCGACATGACGTCACTTTTTTTCTGCCGAGGGTGGTCCGATTTCGATAAAATTTTGCAGACTGGTACAGAATGACATTCGACTGCGGTAATGTGTGGTTATGGAAACCAGATGTAGAATTCCAATATGGCAGAAGTTTGGGCAAATTCAATGGTATGTCATCCCAGAGCCACGTATCACAGTGCAGGGTGCTGCCACTTGGTGAATTCAGTGTCACAATTCCAGAGCCACATTACAGGGTGCAGTCACCTGACGAAATCAATGTCGTGATCGTGTCATATTGCAGGGTGTAGTAAGTATTCCATCTGCCATATTGAAAATCGTTTTTCGCCATATTTTAATTTTTTGTTTTTAATGCAGTTTAGGCTTTGATGAGCGGCGGCTTTCGTATCGTCTCCGATACACTTGTTAAATACTGAAAACAATCCCACTGATTAACTGTTCAATCAGTGAAGACTGTGCAAATGCCGAACTTCAAATGGACTCCAACGTCGCAAATTTTGTTTCAAATTTTTTTAAACTGCGATTAAAAATCTAAGCGTGGTTAATTAATTAACTAATCAAAAAACTGAGAATAGCTTGCCGCGTCGTCGGTGTGTGTGAATACCGTGTACAGTTGTGATACTCAGTGTAGCACAGAACAGTTCTGATCATCTTCCCTCTTCTCCAAACAATCGTCATAACGCCGATGTCTGTCGTAGGGCAGGGGCGGGGCACTAGTTGCTGGACGTCACGCAGCACATGTTCAGGTTACGTCACACAGAATGCATTGATTAATTACGAGTCCTCTAGCACATACCTGTCTGAAGTACTACTTCACATAGATGGCCAGAATTTTCTATTCATCTTCACTGCATTTTGCAGTACACCCTTAGAGTGTCAGTACAGTACACCCTTAGAGTGTCAGTGTGTGCAGTAGCTTGTACATTTGGTCATTGTGCATTACACTGTCTGTGTGGACTGTCAGCCAACATGCACGTAAACATGGCAGACATTCGATTTCTGTCTCCAAGACCTGTCGTTGTAGCGCATCTCGTCCATTGTCACATCTGCATTGCCATCGTCAAACAACCTGGCATCATATGAACTTCTCTACATATGTTATAATTTTAGAGTTCAGAGTACTGAATCTGTCTGGTTGTATGCGTTCTGTAAGCCTGAAGTGTGGTCTGTTTAGTCGTTGCTGCAACATTTATTTGTCCATTGGAACTGATTCGCACCAAGATGCAGTCGGTTCAGCTCAGTTACCGTGAGGTTGGTGATGCTATTAAGTCCAGTATTCGTAATGCTGGAGTACTGTCCATGATGCGAGGACTGGGACCATCGTTACTTCGTGACATACCTTTTTCTGGTTGGTATTGCCTGGAGAAATGTATACACTTGTTTTTTGTTGCACTTAGTTCGTTTTTCATTTCTGAAATTTGTAGGCCTATACGGTGGACAGTAAGGTTTCCAAACCCATGTGACTTTTTTCAAATCCAGGTTCTGAAACTGCAAAACTAGAATTCGGGTTTATGCATTCAGGTTTAGGCTAGACTGTGGTGCCATCGGATTTTGTCGCTGAACCGTGTCAAATTAGCACAGCATTGATGTTGACTTGCTGTCCCAGATACCACTGTTTTTAGATGCAATTGGCAGTTTGGCCTAGTGGTAACGTGTTGGCCTCGATCAACGTAGTTGTGCTACGTCAGACCCGGTTAGTAGTGCCAGGATGGGCGGGTAAACCATCTCGGTATGTAACCAGCCAACTAGGTCGACTCGGCCTTCTACCCTCTGTGGGGCGGTAAAATGAGTATCAGCTTTCAGGCTGAGTAATAATAATAAATGGCGATGGTGGGTGTAGTTTCAGGCAGCCTGTACAGGCGGACTCACAGCCTAAGTCGTCTGGCTTGGTCTTGGATCGGTGGATGCTAGGCGCCATTCTACATTCATCAAATGAACTGGGTGAACTCTCGCAATGGCTCTGCCATGATGACAGCACCGTAAACATTGTCTGGGAATTATTATTATTATTATTTTACTATTTTTGTTACGACTAGCAGCAACAGTGGATCATCAGCACTACATAATGTCTCGACTGTCGCACACACTGTGACAACATAACTTCTGTTGATGATGGTCTGCTGTACTGTACGGAAGCTGGTGCCATTAATTTATGTGAGAACGATAAAATTAACAGATATTTAATGCACATATCTGAGTAACACACAAGTCCTGCTGTTGTCAGTTAGCTGTGTGGTTGTATGACGACTGATGCTGCAGCTGACTGAATTTGCATCAGCTGTGTCAGAGTTGTTGACAATCTAGGATGATGTTGAAAACTTATGATGAATCGCTCTAAATTTGTTTTTCGTCCGTCATGCTGTGCACTGAGCTGTCTACACCGGGGTCTGTTGTAATCAGACTGTACACTATTACTGCAATAGTGACCCATTGCTGACTTCATATGTTCAGGATACACACTTGTATAATGACACTGTTTGATGTTACAGTCACAACATCAAGGGGTAGACGGCAGAGACTGTCTTAAGTGTCTGCAAAGCTATGCAGGTGTTGATTGATCAGCTGTGCCTATGATTAACCCTTTTCGAGGTAAAAAAAAAATTTTTAACCCTTGCCCGAAAAAGTGGATTTCTGGTATAAATAACCCAAACGACACATGTGTCTCTGTACCCGTATAGGTTAGGATGACATATATGTCAGTATACCCTGTAACCTAGGCGACATATATGTCGGCTTACCTCTAAAAGGGTTAATAAGTTTGCCAAAAAGTATTGTAAATTGATTGTTCAAATTATCGTCGAAGATGAAGTGACATTTGAGAGACAGTGTACAGTATAGTTTAAGATGTTGCAGTACAATTATTGTAGTCGTCACTGTTATTTGCTGCATACTGAATTAGTTGTACATGTCAGATAAGAGTATAGTATAGTACACTAGGATCTAACATCCCACTTGGACACAGCATAGTTCACTTCAGAGACGAAACAACGTACGAAAAGAAGCACGTTGTTGTTGCAGGTATATACTGGTTCATATATGAAATGAGCAAGTCGCATTGGCTACAACATACGGGAAATGACACACTACATTTCTTGCAGGCATTCAGCTCTGGAGCTCTTGCAGGCTCGGTCAGTTGGTGGTTAACTTGATACAGATTGCTTGGCTATGAGTCGCATGTTATGCCCATGACACACTTACCAGAAATCATGCCAAAAACTGGTACCAGAATACCAGTACTGGTTTCTGACACGTCGGACATTAGAGACTGACCGAATGTCGTTTTTCCACTTATGGCCGTAACCGAAAGTGGCACCGTAAGTGAGCAATGAGTTTAAGCTGAAACTCCTAGCTCGCTTACGGCTGTAACTGAAACCGGAAGTGAACATACGCTCAGTTCGTATCCATTAATCAAACCACCATACATAGACACACAACACATATTCAGTGAAAACATACTGTGCCTTACTTACGTCTGTCTCTAATTTAGTTTAAAAAACTCCAAATCGGGATTGTCGACATATTTCTAATTGTGATGTTACAATTATTCGTCCACGACTGCATCCGACTTGCAATGATCCAACAGAAACGCTTCAATTAAACGAGCGTCCAGTGACAGAGGGCCACTGTACAGTGATGCTGTCTCTGTGTGACGTGGAACTACTGGACCAGCTACAGACAGATCTGGAGGAGAACGCAGGAAACTGGGCGAGGGAGGTGAAGCCGTTAATGCATCACAGTTCTGATGTCTGTCTCCGGCTGCCCAACATTCACGCAACTTCTGGCCAACACTTTACTATTGTCCCGTGCACATCTGCCATCACCCTATTCAGCATGCATAACCTTATGGTTGTGTCCCAAAGTCCATCCCAGTAACATTATGGTTTTAACTCAAAATTCTTTTCACTATGCAATGTATGTAATCCCATTAAATGTCATAGGTCTTCCATAAGCTCACTCACTCCAGTTTCGGTCGGCTGCCGTATAGTTGCAGTCGAAACCGAATGTGAAATGGGGTGTTGGAACCGAAACTGCATTCTAAGTCAGTTGCGGTGCCAAAACCACAACCGAATTTTGGTCGGTCTATCTGACGTGCAGTTCAGTACCAAATTTTTCTGCTATCAGTTTCTGGTAACGAATAGAACATGCTTGTATTATTGCGATATTGGTGTATGAATACTGACATTGGAGAGAATTGATTTTAAAGATTTAGATGCCATGTGGCAGTAGACGCTGCCCTGATGAACCTAATGAAGAATGAGAACTTTCACGTTACAGTATATAGTGGTGCAGCTGATTGCATGTTTGTTGTTTGTGATGTCATGTTTGGCACGTTGTACTCGCCATCGTAGACCGCTGCTGTCATAACGCTGCCGTTTGACGTCATCAAGACACACAGGCAGATTGAACTTGGTGACAGCTTCTTTCACGATAAGCAAATTACGTCGACATGGAAGCTGATAATACAGCTGTACCACCACAAGGGAATATCTGCTCTATTTGCAGGCAAGTGTTTATTCAGCTAGACTATTAACTATACTGTCTGCTTCATATTTGACACAGCTACTCCTGATGAATTTGTGTCATTTGAAATCGATAAATTGGTTATTGTCTGTCCAATGCTATGCATGGACAGAATATAAATTTACCTGCGTGTGTCTGTCACACTTTTTGTCAACTCGCCTACAGGTCAGACCTCTCAAAGGATTTTTACAGTTGATAGCTTAAAAGACGCAGATTTACGCAAGGATGTGCCTTTTGGGGGGTCTCGATGATGACTAATCACATTTAGGGATCCAAAGTACCCCACAACCCCCAAAAGCGTGAATAGGCATTTCAAGCCAAATATGCAAAAAATTCAATTAGCTATATCTTCAGATCTGTGTATCAGACTGACATGAAATTTGACAGGCAGCTGCGGCCAGCAGCAGAGACTTCGTGGGTGGTCTCGTATGGTGGTAAAACAATTCCAAGATGCGGATGGCCGCCATTTTGAAAGTCGTTATATCGCCATATCACAGTGAAAAATCATCAGATTTTGATGAAATTTTGTACACAGCAGCAGATTTTGAACTGGATGTACCCGGTACGTCACGTTGCGCTTGTTCCAAATGAAAAAATTGCACTGGACAGACTCCGAGTTCGACATAATGTACTTCTTAATCACATTACCACTACATAAGATGCACTGTACAACACTGCTCGAAAGACACCCTTTCTTGTTGGGCACTCCCATGTTTGCAGAGGCATACAGTAATGGGGTGTTGGCCATACTAGGCGGCGTTTGCCAGGGGCAACAAACGGGAGGAAATTGTAAAAAAAAATAATTTAAAAAAAATTCATATTAGTGAGATGCAGATGAGTGATGCACATCTGTCATGTCATGCTATACTCTCCACCAGTGGCGGATCCAGGATTTTTGTAAGGGGTATGTGGTCCTTTCCCTCCTCTCTCTTCCCCTACCCTCCACTCTCCTACACCCTCGTTACGGACAGTGATTGCCGTTAGCTACGTTCAGCCGCTGCCAGGACATGCCTCGTCCCACGGACACATAACAAGTTCGGCGATCGAAGCTTCGGTGCTGCAGGCCCCCGCATGTGGAACAGCTTACCACCGCACCTGCGACGAGACATGAACTTTGCGCGTTTCAAGCGTCAACTGAAAACATTTCTATTCGGGAGTTAGTCAACCACGGCGCATTGTG